>ENA-UOTZ01000560-UOTZ01000560.1-compost-metagenome-genome-assembly--contig:-NODE-560-length-30989-cov-4.963251_pt1 | contig 30989 bp, 19 predicted proteins | sample MGYA00238144_ERZ746983 | MGnify/ENA primary metagenome ERZ746983 (study PRJEB28759, sample SAMN06268863) | compost metagenome | isolation source: single cell | place: USA: California, Emeryville, Joint... | reverse complement strand
GCAGGATAAACTTTGAATAAGGTCAATACAACTCCCAAAAAACCGAAGATATCGCTTCCTATCATGCTGAATCTCAGCCCGATTTTTCTGCAAAGCCAACTCCCGAAGAAAGCACCTGCACCAGCGCCGAGAGCAAGGAGCGAATTGGCGAGACCTTCGTAGAGAGCTGCATCTTTTTCGTCCCACTCGTAGAGTACATCAGCGAAATAATCGAGCAGAGGGTTAAGAACTGCCATTCCATAACCGTGTAAAAATTGTCCCAAAGCCGCCGTAAAGACCGCAAACCATATAAACCCAGGCTTGTAGGAATCGGAATCGTGCTTAGGGTTATCGTCGTCGTTTTTATCGTTTGAGGATTTGTCTTTTGCCATTCAAATGTTTTAGATATTTGTTGATTGTGTCAGTTTTTGAGATTTGTGATCTAAGAAAAAAGATAGGGAATGTCCTTCCTTTTCGAAAGTTTCATTGTATTTATTCTGACTGATAATTCCAATTATCAGTAAATTGTCTGGAAATATTCGATACTGAGATCAGATTAAAAAATTAATTCACAAAAAACATCTATCCAAATCTATATTTCTCTCTTTGTCAAAGTTTAGAGAACAAGTTAGTCTCTGAATAAGATCTCAAATATAACAAGCACATATTGATATAGGAAGTTAATTATGCAATTTCTAAGAGTATAGACCGCGAGAGTCTAAAAATGTATCGAGAATTATTTTGGGAAGCACTCACGTATTCATTGTAGATAAAGGTGGCTTTCTGTTTAATTTGGTTCACCAAAAGTGCAAGAATCACCGATCTTTTGCATTTGAATCAGAATCAAAGAGATCGACAAGAAAATTCTTGAAAATATTAACTAGATACCAGGGTCTCAGCTTCGTATATTGATTAAAGTAGAATCGTTGTCATTATGGCAAGTCAAGTTCTCGATTTTCTTATCTCTCTCTCCGAAACCAAGCATTTCATACGAATTAAAATAACCAAGTCATACTTCCTAATGATGCAACAGTGAAATCGTCAATCAAGCCATAGTTAAATATCATGATGTCAACATCAACCTAAGTCACCTTCTTTGCTGCAATCAAAAATAGTTAAAGTATACAATGGATTAATCTCATTCTTCAGACAGCAAAATTTTGATATAGATAATCTGAGTGATATAAAAAAAAAAAGGCTCAATCTATGATGAAAAAAAGTTGTCATTATATAATTATTAGCTAAAATGAACTCGTAGTTAAGGATATGGAAAAACTTATGGGAAAAAATTGATCTACTTATATCGGAGTACTATTGTTGTTTGAATTAGGTTCTCAGTCAAGAAATTTCACTTGCTTTCCTGAAAAGCTTTGGTTCCTTTTCTTCTGCGGTACCGGTATAGCATCCCAGCCGAAAAGTGATTCCTTCGGCTGGCTCTCTTGCCTCTTTAAAATAGGTTTAGGTTTGCTAGAGTAATCTTGATCGATCCAATTGTTATTGCCGAATCTGTTATGTTTTTTAGGGTTATAAACGGTTATTCTAAATCTCTCTTGCTTCTGCTGAGGCTGAGACTCTGGCTGGAAGGACGACATTGTTTGATTTAAGACTTGAGGTTTAACTCTAATCGCCTTCTGAATATCATTGAATTCGCTCGAACTAATAGTCCCTATTTTGCTAAGAGAGTGCTTTTGATTGAAAAGCTGCTTGTTTTTCAGCGGCTTTACTATATCTTCAAAAGCTTTTTTCACATCACAGGCAGATTTTCCCTTGAAGTGAGAATTATTACGTTTTCTCTTTTCTGGGCTCTGAAGACTGATATCCGTCAGATGCTCTCTGTTGATTAGCGCGCTATTAGCCATGGTGGTGATATTATTACATGCAGTTTGGATCTGAGAGTTGAAGACAAGAGATGGGCTTTTCATGAGCTATGCGATTTGTTCTTAATTAAAATTCTCAGTATCAATATGAATAAATTCCGAGTTATATTTAGTAGTACTTAGGAAGCAAGAGAATTGATTCCGGATAAAGTCAAATTGAGAATTGATTCCGAACCGATTGAGATTGAGAACCGAATTTTATCGTGGGGACACTGACGTTGATCATGAGAATTTTAGGTCCGACCCTGCAATGATGCTAAATAAATCCTGGTGAAAATTGAATCAACTAACTATACCCTATTTTTCTCGCTGTTCTTTGAATTTGCTGCAAAAGGCAAAAAGTTAAATGTACTGAAAGTCGATTAATTAGCGGACTTCGAGAGGATAAAGCTTTCATAATTCGAATTTGGTTGGAAAATATTATAGGTGAATAAGACTGCAGATCAAAAATCCAACAAAACCTGTTTTCTTGGGAAATTTATTTCGATTAGCCCTAAAAACTGCAGTTCTAACAAATTTCTACTGAAACAAAGCGATTCATTATTGACAGAGAGGGAATGTCCTTTCTAAAAGTTCATTTTATCACAGAATAGCAACTTTTCAATTCAAATCTCTTCAGAATTCTAAGCTCAGGCTCTCAAAGCGTCAGTTGTGTTGGATTTGTGCTTTAAGCTGGAATTATACCATTATCCTGCTTCAGCAAATTCAGGGAAGTTATATCGTCATCGAATGTCATGACTTTCAATAGAACTCCCATTTAATACATTGAGTAATTGGGTATTGTTAAATATCGTCCAGCTATCTGACGGATAACCTTTACCTGTGATTATTTATAATGAAAAGACTTCAATTCTTGATAAATAAAGGAATTCAGGTTCATGTAACGAATCATATCAAATGTAACTGTGAATAGATAAAATTTTTATAATTTTTTTTTTTTGGTTTTCAGCCTTGACTGTGCATAATTACAACCAATGATATTCCTTATTCATCAATGAATTTATGGAAGAAGCATTAGTCAAACTCTGGGAGTATGACAAATGCTTGTAACACATTATATAGTTGTGGATTAGACTCAAGAACTTTTGGCTTGAAATCTTTCAAGAGAATTACGATTAGATCAAGGGTTGCTGAATGATGACGTTTTTCATTCTTCTAAGGAACCTTGATTTTGGCTTAGCAGTGGCAGCAGCGGCGGCGGCTGGTTCAGGAGTAGATTCGGCTGTGGCCGTGGCTGAAGTAGTCGTTGAAGGTAAGTTAGTCGAGCAAACCGATTCAGTTATAGTGACGGTTGTTGTGGTGTATGTTAACTCAGTTTCCGTTGGCTCTTCTGTGGTTGGTGTTGGTTCCTCAGTTCCAGTAGTTTCACCGGTTTCTTCAGTGGTTGTTGTTTCAGGTTGTACTTCACAGCTAGTAGCTTCCTCATCATCGTCATCAAAATCACAGGTACTTGGTGTTGGTTCTTCGGTTGGTGTCGTAGTATCTGTTGTTGTTGGTTCGGTAGGCTCACCAGTTTCACCGGTTTCCTCAGTGGTTGTTGGCTCAGTAGGCTCGCCGGTTTCACCAGTTTCCTCAGTGGTGGTTGGTTCGGTTGGTTCACCAGTTTCACCAGTCTCCTCAGTGGTGGTTGGTTCGGTTGGTTCACCAGTTTCACCGGTTTCCTCAGTGGTGGTTGGTTCCGTTGGTTCACCAGTTTCACCAGTTTCCTCAGTGGTGGTTGGCTCAGTAGGAGTTGGTGTTGGTCCACCAGGTACAACATAGGAGATCTCAACTCCACAAATACCCCAAGATTCAGTGTCACTTGTTTCATTGAGACTTGAAGTGAACTCCAATGCAAGTGTATCGCTCGTGTGATCGAATTCCGTGGTCAAAGTGTAGATGGCATCATACCAATTTGCATTACCGCAGAGATTCTCCAATTGAGAGTTGAGATGCTCAGAAAACACCTCTTGGCCATCAGCGTAGACAATAAAGTCTTGGTCACAAGTCCAACTGTCCACACGAGCCACAGTCCAGCTCAAGTAAACTTTGCTGTGCGCTGGAATATCGTTCAAGTTGAGAATGATGCTGTCTCCAACGGCATATCTACCGACAAAGTATTTATCGTCGCATTTGAAAGTGTGATATCCGATCGCTGTCTCAAAGCTCCAGCTGGAATCCTTTGTGATGTGTTTACAATCAAACGCCGAGTAGTCAGGCCCATTGACGCAGTCTTTGGACTTCGTTTTCGTTCTCACAGCATTGACTGGCATCATAACTAACAAAAGGCATTATTAGATCGCAATGGAAAGGATTTTCTTCTTACTTAATGCCAAGACTGCCATACATAAGACAAAGTTAAGTTTCATTGGCTTTCTTATCTTTCGTATTTTGTTAAAGAAATGAATTATAAAAGTATCTCCGGCGTCTGTAGCTTATAGCTGAGAGTTTTGTATTCGTTTTCCAAATTTGATTCGAAAACACGCTGTCCGTTAATTCTGGATAACGACGAGAGTTAGATGACTCTAAGATAATTAATCCTAATTTGGAAAATCAGAGTCGTTAATTAAATTCGTTTAACTACAGATAGACGTGAACGCCTAATTGCCAATAGTTTTTGAAACTCTGATTTTGGAACAGCGAATACAGCAAACGCTGATAACTCATTGAATCGCAGACGTTTATGAACTTTGCTTCGAATAACATTTCAAACTAGCAAAATGCAAGGTTCTTTTGTAATGAAGTTTCCACCGGCGATCGCTATGGCAAATCAAACAAAGTTGATAGCATTCGTATTCATTACTGCTGGTGGTTAGGACTTCAAGGCGAGAGGCAGTTCAATTCTTTGGGCTTAAAGAGCGATTTAAAGAGAAATTCAAACACCGACTCGTTTTATAAAACATATATGTAACAAGACCTCAAAGATAGAGTACAATCGTTATAATACTGTGCTTATCGACAAAAAATGCACTGGAGAGTCACTCGAGTTTAATTTAATAAGGATGATAATGATAAATGCTTGAATTTTCTTAGATATTCTAAATCGTTGCGAGGTTAGCAGTGTAGTATAGGATATAGGACGAAGCTAAGAGAATATTTGAACAAAAATTGATTATCTGGTCATGGTTTGATTATGTGTTTGGAAATCTCTTTGGCCTGCATGCCGAATATTTTTTTTTTAAACTTAATTTGATTAATCAAAGGGTTTTGTTTTTTAGTCGTTTTGATGTTATTCGTTGCTACACACGTTATGCAATGAGAGATTGCATCGCCCTCATTTTTTTGGGGATAATTCAGAATCATAAGGAGGAAGCCAGCCAGATACTATTTCTATTTCGACTTCTTAAATATCGTGCTACACTTATAATACCAAAAAAAACAAAAACAGGCGATAATGGCTTTAGCTTCTTTTGAATTGTTAAATTCTCATAACGATTTTCGAATTCGCAAGCAGGTAGTTATCCGCGTGTTATCTTTCCTTGTAAAATACAGGCAGATTGGGCATCTTCAGTCATCGTAATTAAAGATCTTATGTTTACTCTGGTATTTGGCGACTTTGTGATCTTGAGAACGAAAAATCAAGGCTCTTATTCATTGACACAAGTTGAATGGATGATTTTTCCGAACGAAGGAAATAATTGCGTTCTTTCATTATTGTTAAGATAACAAGCTACGTTTAGAACTGCAAAATCGCTCTCTCACAGTGCATGGTGGTTGAGTGTATATATTAGGAACCAATATGGCATTTAGGATATTCAATCTGCGAAAGCCACTGTCAAACTTGGTGCTTGAGCTCAAAATTGAAATGTATATAACCTCAATGTGGAAATTGTAGACTTTGTTATGAAAGTGAAAGGTTGAATACTTTCTGAGGAATTTACAAAATAATCACCTCGCATTTGAATCGAAGGAAATTACGTATGAAAACGCATGGTGGATCCACCCCATAGCCCCCCTGCATTGCCTGTGTGTGAGTTTCTTTATTTTATTTTGTTTTGATCAACAATGAATTCGTTTAGTCCCATGTCCGATTTCTTTCAATTTTTTCTTTTGTGAGTACATTGAATCGAGTCTCTTTCTCTTTGTGGTGTAAACGGAGAATATGGTTAAATTGCGTCTATGATATTTTTAGTGTCTCACATATCAAGAAGAAAATAAAGTAAAATCTGCCTTGAAATTACGAAACAAAACAAGTTCATTTTTTTCCCTATGATTCGCTTCTGAGACTATGCAATCACTTGAGAAACCACGCATTTTCTTAAATTCTATCGAACTGAATTCACGCAGCCCAGGAAGATAATTTTATTAACCCAGCAGCCATTATCTCATAGATTAGTGCCATGCTCAATCTTTGCATCACTTATCAAAAAATGAGCCATTTTGGAGCAACAATTCATTTAACTTAAGTTCTTTCCTCTAACATGATACCATACATTCGAATCAATTCAAATTAGGACGATATTTAAATCGTTGCAGTTGAAATATCCTCAGATGATCGATGCGAGCAATTTTAAAGTCAAAACCAAAAAGATTTTACCTATTCACTCCGCAGACTACATCGAAGAATTCTGCTTCCTTCAAAGCTGGAAACTATTCGTCACTCTTTCAAGAAGCTTCGAAGTAGACCGTCAGGTTGTTGAGGTCTACTCACTTCCTTCTTTTCGGCAAATTCGAACTATCAGCTTTCCTGCCTTTCGCTACGAGACCGAATTCAAGATTCAATTTACACCTGACCAGAGTGCTCTGGTTATCTTTGCGCACATGACAATCTTATTATTCTTAAAGGAGGACCTCATTGTCGGCGTTCCTTCAATAGTTCAGCATTTTTCTAATTCCCGACAACTTAAAATGCTCAAAAACAACTGCGTGGTCGAACTTCGGGATGGAGTAACGCTCTATAAGCCTTGGAAGAAGAAATTTGTTGAAGTGCTTAAAAAAAGTGAATTGGAAATCGGATTTTCAGCACAATCGATTGAATATATCGAAACTCGAGACCTACTAATGGTGACTAATGTGAGCAGATCGTTTAATAACACGCTAAATGAAGGCCTGTTTGCGCTGTTGTCTGTAAGCAACGGAAAGATTATATCAAAGTTTTCCTTTCAAAATGCGATCCCAGAAAGCTTGCCTCAGATTAGACCTTTCCAATTGCTTGGGGCGAGTAACCGTGGTGAAACAATAGTCTTGCATGTGGAATCGCGCGATAGGAGTTTTTTTATAGTTGAGATGGGCTTAGATGAAGGGAATGTAATGAGAGTGACAAGGGTATTGTCGCTTCCTCATGAATGTACAATTCATGCTAAGTTTTTGATATTGTATGAAGATTTTGAAAATCGTTCGTATTTTTTAAAACACTTCAGTGCCCATCAATTACTTCGTAGACAAATCATGTTAGTGCCGATGAGCTCGAAGGAAAGTCAGAACGAGAAGGGAAAGTTTATACAGTTGAAGTTTCCGGAAGAGAGTCAACTACGGATGATGAGAACAAATGGATCCTCAACGGAATTTTTGCATCTTGATGTGGAGATATTTTCTCTATTTTCTGTATCTGTATAAAGTGCTACAATTAATTGGCTTGTATATCGAAATATAAATTTGTGTAAATTATGTTTGTGCGATGAACCTCAAGGATTTTTTAAGAGACTAAAAATCTTTAATTCTTCGCCAGAGTATCTCGGAAGGTACAAAGAATTAGTTACTAGAGACAGATAACTAACAATTTTAAGAAAAGGAGTATCACGGGTGTGCTCTTTCTCAATTAGTAGCTGGTTTAACAGAGTAATGCTGGCATTATGAATTGTACTGCAGTTTAGTCAGCTGATTGCTGAAAATACCTTTGTTAAATCCAAAGACCAAATATACTCCCTTAACGCCACAGGAGTAAAAAAATTTAAAAATACAGATGCAGAGATTCAGGTTTGATAAGTTACGAAGATTTGGACTGGGCCTGTGAACAACATACAAACTTTCAAATGAACGATTCCAATTTTGATATTTTGGTGCCACAAAGAGAAGGGCCAATGATCGAAGAGCCAAGGGTTGAAGAAAAAAATACAGGAGGACAATTTTTTTCTCTTACTCCCTCAGGATTCAAGTGCAGAAGAACAAATAATTAACTAATTCTTGTTCTCTGTCTATTCAGAAATATAATCGTCTATTTTCTATAAATCCCACTCAGTTGGACGAATCTCATTATTATGTTTATCTGTCATTTATTCAAGGATAAATTAAAAAGTGAATTTTGCATAATAAAGAAAAATTCATATATTTATTACTCCAAATTTTGAATTAATCAGAGAATACAGTCAAAAATGATTATTTTCTCATTTTTCCAAGTTGGAAAAATTACTCGTGATTAATTTTTCTTCTTTGTAATAGTCCTCACAAATATTATTCAAAAACATAATACAGAAGTCCTTAGTACCTTTCAATACGAAAACAGCGACCAAGTTGAAGATAAAGAAGTTTCTTGTCTAAAATATTTAAGATGTCAATTACATGCATTTAATACATAAATCATGCATTCTTGCGTCTCACAATATATAGGCATATAAAAAAGAATACACCCATAATTATAGACACTTACCATATTTTTTTGCAATTTGATAATAGAAATTTAAGAACTTACTCAATTCAAACTTTTGAAAAAAATACCAAAGTAAATATACTCAAAGAAGATCCTTTAGCGTTATTCAACCAAAGGGAAATATAAATCCCATAGTTACAGCAAAAACCTCACATGCTTGGTACTCGGACAGCTCTCAGGATATGATTTCGACAAGGAAATCATACCCTTCGTTGAGAGATCTGTAGAGATCTGAGGTTGAGATCTTTTGCTCACAATGGTCTGAGAATTCTTCAATGGATGTACATTCCTTGGCGATGAGGCAGTTGACACAGAATTTCCGCGTTTTCTCGGTATCTCTGACACCAAAGGTGGCAGAGAGATCTGATTAACGCTTATTTTCTGTGCAGTTTTTGGGCTAGCCACAACCAGGCTCGATTTCCTAACATGTGAGCCTTTGGGGCATCCTTGGATCTCTTGGAACGTCGGAGGCCTTAGACTCTGGAATACGGCAGGCTTGATTCCAAGATTACGAATCAATTGCTGAACGTCTTGGTGCCTTGGAGATTTTAACTGCAATTCATTTGATTTAAAAGCCATTGCAAGGGAATCTTTATCCCGTGGGGATATAGACAGGCTAAGCAGTTTCGGATTCGTTGGTGTTAACGCCTGTGTAGTTTTCTCTGGCTTGGTTCCGTCACTTCTGAAAGAGAGTTCGTATCTCGATGAGGTTCTTACCTCGTCATCGTTGAGAGAAGTGAGACTTGGGATCTTTTTTGAAGGCATAACTCTGATGCTTGACATTTTCAAATTCCTGGTAATTCGAATTTAATATAACTGGATAGGCTTAGTTCTCAGAAGGATTTAAATCGCGTTAATTGTTCTTCCAGAAAAATTACAGTAAAATGTTAAAAGACAGAATTAATCAGACTGATTAAAGCCGGAATATATAGAAAAAAAATTAGTTTAAATAATGATAAAACCCATATACTTCAGAAAATAATTGGTAAACGAATTAAAGTTGAGCACTGTATGTTTGTTCTCAAAGTATACAAAACGCCAAATAATTTTTTCTATTCGTTGGTTGGGATCTCTCTGATCATATACATATGAGACACTCGTCGAACCCGGCCTTATTCATTGTTAAATGACTTAAGGTCTATAGATCTGAAGTAGTAAATGAATAGTAGCACATTAATTTTCGATTACGAAATTTATTGATTCGGCTTAGAAAAGCATTAATGGGAAAGATCTTGATTGCGAGCCTCTGTTTCTAAGGTCACACTCGTAACCTGTAATCAGCTTATTTCTTTCCGTTTTTGGAACTTACCGTCACGACTTTGTTCGCGAATCCAAATCGTTCTTACTTCGAAATTCAATTAAAAAATTAAAAAGTAAGCTGGTCCAAAACGTTCCAGAGAAAATTATCTTTCCAAAATCGTGGTTAAGTGGTTAAGGGTGGCTAAGTGAATAAGGGCTATATATACCACTAAAAACCTTCTATCTTTCTACTTATATTCAAAAATAGAAAGGACCTTTGGTCCCTTTACAGTTGAAGGATCATTTCTGAAGGAACCATAAGGAAAAAATGGTTGGATTGGAATTTTAGGAATAATTTTGCAACAAAAGCAAACAACCATCCATACCTTGCCGAAAAGAAAAATAGGTATGAAATAGACGCATAACAACGAAAAATGCTCGATACTATAAAATCGAATTTAATAAAGTATTGGATATTCATCTTCGACGGACCATATTTAAATAATATATTATTAATAACTAGTATTTTCTCTAAGCAGCTTTTTTAGAGCGTCTTTCAAAGAAAATTTATTGTTTGCTTCCGCTTGAATCTTCAGTTTTCTCTCATAAAGCATCCGGTTCTGATTCAACCTCTCAAGGATTAAATTTTCTTTCCGTTGCTAGAAGAAATTATTAGATAATTAGCGAGATTGATTTGAATTACTCTATTCAGTGCAGAAAGCAACTTATCTTGTAAAACGACGTTTTTAAACATAAGGGCTTTCTTCAAGTCCTTTGTAGCCTTCGGCTTGAACCCACTATTCTGCAGTTTATCAATCTTCGGGACAGAGCGCTCGATAACTCTCTCGTCCTTTTCTTGGCTCGTGTGTTCAGATGTTTCTTCGACTTCCTCAGGGACAGTGTCTTCTTTTTTGATTTGCAAATCACAGTCGAAAGAACTTTCCTTGCTCTTTTCTTGACTGCAGTCTTTGTTGAGTTCATAGCTTGTAAACTCTTTGACTGCAGAGTGCTCGCTGGCACTCTGCGAGAGACGATGAGGAGATGCAACGTTCGCAGGGCTGAGGAAAAGGCTGGCCTGTTTTAGCAAAGCCTCAATGGTTGTTTTGTAATTATCAAAACAGTCACCAAGGAGCGGAGCCTTTTCGAGGGAATTACCAAAATACTGCGGCATTGGGCTGCAAGCTTTCAAACGAAGACTAATACACTCTTGGCAGTCAGCTGTTGAGTGTCCAGCCGATAAACTTTGCTGGAGCATAGTTAGATGAGCGAGTTTGATTATTTCTTTTTGGATACTGTCTACCATGACCTGAAAAACAGCAATTTTCTCCATTTCGAGCTTTTGGTAAATGCAAGAAGGAGCGACGATCATCTCGCGAGAGGCGGTAATTGGTGATGTTTTCAAAAAATTTTAAATTGTTGTTATAGGAGCCGGTTTTCAAATTGATATAGAGAGGTCGTCGATAGCTGTTTTAAGGTTTGGAAAACTACTCTAAACGAATTCGATTAGGCCCAATTTGATTCCTAGTATTCGCAGTGTTGGACAAAAAGTATTCTGCGTTAATTTGGGTTTATAACGCCTAGTTTTTTCAGTTTTGCGCTATTTTTTAAAAAATGTTGTTTTGTGAAAACGTAGAAAAATCGAATGCTTTTAGAACTAAATTCGACCTAGTAATCGAACTTATAGAACAATGACGTAGTATGCTTTAAAATCAAAATGCCTGCTTTTTTTTTCCTTGTGGATTCTGAAAAAAGATGCGCTAGTACCGTTATGTAGTTCTATCTGATGTAAAGTAGATCTCTTTTGGCTTCTGGCCGCTGAGACTTGGATATTTAGAGGTAAACTAGTATATCATAGCTGAATATAGGGTTGTAGTGCTTAGGAAATTAATTTTAAGAAATCAATCGCATCCCTCTAACCCCACTCAAGATAGTAAAGAGTTCTAAGCTCATTAGGTTCCAATATTAAGGAGGAGGCTGGAGCCCTCTACCGAAAGAAAATAAAGTTGTTTAATAAATCGTTTTTGCTAAGTTCTAACTTTGAAAACTATAATGTATTCTTTTGGTTGTTGAATTGTGATATGAGTGGAGAACCATCAATGTGCCAATTCGCAAGCCATAAATGGAGGTGTTAAAGCTTTTTTTCTCTTTTGGTAGGCTCGAATGTATCATCAGAGCCACGCATTTTTCAAAGTTCATTGTGCACGATATCATTATCAGTTGAGCTTTATGGTTTCAACTGTGCCCATTCGATGTTTTTAAGTTGATTAGCGACATTATTCTGGATCAATTCTAAGATAGTCACCCAGAAAGGAGATAATAGTGCAAATGGCGCCATTACTATGAATAAATTAATTATTCTCAGAATCATATGATTAGGAGAGATTTCGTAATCTTTCTCATGGAGAAAGCTAAATTATCGGTAGAGTCAGACGTTTGAAGCACATAAGACGAGAGACATATTCACGAATTACTTAAAGAGGACTATGGCAAAACAACTCACACAAGTACTGGGTGTAAATGCTTTTAGTAAATGAGAGAGATCTCTTTTGAGTGAGGGTAGAGTCCAATCCCCTCTATTAAGGCATATTATACTTTCCACACTTTGATAATTAAATTTGTTGCTCTTAAGGAATAGCTCAGAACGAATAATTAGTATATCTCATACTTCGTGATGAATAAAATCCGAATTTGAGTTTCACTTGAAACTTTGAATTAAATATGTATGTATTCATAAGTGAAATAACACCAACAATTTCAAAAATCCAAAAAAATGAGAAGATTCAAAATTTTTATACAACGAAAGTTTTCTAACACATTACATTATGCTATTAACCTGCGATATTATCATTGCTCGAAAAAAAACGCGAGAAAAAACCTAGCAGTACTTTATCTAAAAGAACCTTATTTTCAGTCTTCTCTGACCCAAATGCCGCGTAACTGTTGGATTACCCGAAGGCGGCATCTCATCCTCTGATCCAATGTTACAAGATTCTGAATCGCTGCTGTCCGAATCGGCTTCAGCTTTGGTAGACTGTTTAAAAAGGAATCCTTGAATATTAATCGGAGCAGTAATATTATCCATGTTAGCTCTCGTTAGCAACTCACTCGGGCTTGGAATTTTCAATGGCTGCGTACAGTTCATTCCAATCTCTAACCAAATGCAAAGAAAGTCCAATTTCTCATGAAAATATTTTGACATTACCTCGAATATTCAGCTTGGACAATTTCGAAACTGGCTTCTTTTTATCCTTTTTAATGCTTTCTGATTTGCTGAATGGTTTCTTTACCGACAAAGCTCGGTTTTTCGATGCCATCGCATTATTGTTCAAACTCGATTTCCGCTTCAGAACTCCAGAGGACGAGCTTCTAGCGAACGTAGGTATTCTTCCTCTCTCCAAGAAGCATAGATATTTCCAATTGACGGGTCGGATGTCTGGAACTTTGGAAAGCTCGATCAAAAATGGAAGTATTCGTTTTAGTTCCTCATCCTTGGCGCTGCCGGTGAAAGGATGCAAAATCATGACTTGATCAGATTGATTTGTGAGATGATGAATCAAATCCTAAGGACTCCATATGAATTTAACTCAAAACCATAGATTTACATCGATCAGTAACGTATCTCTTGCTGCATAAGGCAGAGTGCTGAGATCTTTATAATGACTCCCATTTAAATACGTGCAATGCTTTCTGGTATAAACCCTGCTGAAATAGCTCCTAATGCCAATTCGATCCAATATCGCTTCTGCGTACTAGTTCAACCAATTATTCGCGATGAAAAGGAAGAGAAAAGCTTGTACATCTTCTTCACTTGCTGTAAAAATGTTGAGGTCGTAATGAGGTTTCAATGCTTTGAGAAATTCCATTAGGTATGGCCGTATAACGACGTTGGGATAACGAGTGACAATTTTTCCATCGTTTTTGATCTAAAGTTGTTATGGAGTCAATTCTTATGAGAAATTTTGGATTTACATAAACGTTTATGCACGGAAGTGTCGTGAAAGTAGGATTGCTGCAGATTAAGGTCTCGTCGAGGTCAAGCATCAAGTGCTTTTGATACTGGTTGCTTTTCATAAGGAAAACCTCTGAATCTTGATAAGGTGCTGGTGGTGCTGGAGTAAGGATTTTTATTAATTAAGTTGTGACCAAACACCTAAGCCTTTAATTTTCTGATGCAATAAATTCAAGTGAACTCTCAAGAGATAAAGAAGTGATGAAAACGAATCAGTTTTCTAAGAATCGTCTGTAGGTTATGACTGACCAAATACTAGGAGCTCAAGAGATTTGAGACCGAAAATCGATCTGAAAGAACTCGGTTGATAACCTGAGGAGATTATGTCGCTGGTTTTGATAGATACGCTAGGGATACGTGTGATTCTCACAAAATCATTATTCGAGGAGTTTAAAAAGCAGTCCATTGTCAATCATATACACATTTTTGAAGAGCGTTTTACAGCAATGCAGAGATCACGAATGTAAGTTGTTGTGAAAGTTGATGTTCATAGAAATATCTTTGAACATATTTTCGTAATTTTTGCAGGACCTACTAGTTAACGAATTATATACAACCTGCCCTCAATTTGTAGAGCTATCAGCTTCGGAGCTAATGAATTTGCAAATTTCCATTCATTTTACGTTTGGTGAGGATTTTTCACAGAGTTCCCAACGAAATTAGGCTCTGCTCGTCAGCAGCCTATTGTAGTACCCTTCCAGCGTAATTAAATTTATTGCCTTATTAGCCACAGCAATAGATGATCGACCTTTTTGATCCATCCTCATTAATTGGTTGTTCGTGTTAATTTTCGATATGATAAGGATTTCATTTCTATCTATAGTAGCGATGCTCCATTCTTCATTATCAATATTGAGACTCTCAATGTTTGTCTAATCAATACGGATGATATAGTACTTTCAGACCTAAGATTAAAAAAGCAACTAACTTTCGTGAAGAAAATTCCACTTAGTTTTTCTCATTATTTGGAAGTTTTTTGTATCGAAAAGATGATAGGGGTAGCGCTTTTCGACGGCATTATATCCATTCAAAATTTCAGGGAGTCGGAAGATTTTTAACATGAGAAATTATTTTTTTGTTGTTCATCCTTTCAGAGGGTGTTTCAAATCATCTCTCTTCTAATGTGAACTTTGAATTTTCAAATGATGTTGTATTTCGATGAGAAATAAGTGAAATGACTTGAAAGAGGGTTTTAATTTATTGCAAGAATGTTCAGTTCGAGAGCTGTTAAAAGAATATCTGAGGTATTCAGAATAATTGAAAATACATGTGACTTACGAAATGAGCATCGATTGAATAAAATTCCAGATATTTGTTTACACATGGAATTTTTGTTTCTATTTTCATTTTACTGTGAAATCTCAACTGTCGCTCCAGCAAGGATATAAAATTTCTTATTCGAAGCATTGCTGAGTATATGGATGGGGAAATAGCTGATGTTTGACTTGAATGCTTTCTTTCAATGTGATATCATGCAACATGTAATAAATTTTTTAATCAGGCAGCTTTTCTTGAAAAAGTGGCTTTTCCCACATTGAAATCAACGTAAATAATGATAATATATAAGACCTTTTCATAATCAACACGAAGAAGCACCCGGAATTTAGTTCATCTAATGTTCTAAACTGAAACAATAACAACAACTTTCATACTTTTAAATTGCAATTTGGTCTCTCAATTAAATCTCATTAAGGACTTCAGGGATGAAGTTGAAAAGAGTCGGTATATTCAGTTACACATCAACACCAGCTAATTATGGTTGTAATTTCATCTTTGACCAATACAAGAACTTGCTTTCTCAAAGAGCAAGCTATCAAATTTCTGTTCTCTACCTCTGTTTAAATGAAAGATAATATGAGAAAGTATCTATATAAAAACCACCTGTCTATTCAAAAAGCCATTCATCAAAGGGAGAAATGAGTGCCCAAAACCTCGCTGACAGAAATTTGTCTTGAAACGAAACTATAAAGCGCAATAATTCTCTAAATTATGTCTCCAAATTCAATATGGACCTGTTCTTTACTCCATCAATGGGATTTTAATAACCTATCAGCATACAGGCCTTATATTTCCTTTGCAAATTACTCTGCCAGTCCGGAGCCGTTGTATGCACAAGTGATGTGAGATTCCATATTTGGCCCTATGCGTTGCTTTAATAACAGTCTCAGCTAAATCCAGATCGAATAAATCAACGCGTAAGAAATTTTGCGAACTTCATTAATTTTTTATTATCCAAAGGCACTAAACCCGCATTTCAAACCAGAAAAAAGTATTATGATTCCTTTTTTCCTAAACACAAGACTTCTCCCCCCAAAATCACTGACGATTTAAAAACTTCCATCCAATTCTAAACTATAGAGTCAAATATCCTTTTTCAGCCAATCTCAACACTCAATATTCAACAATTTACGAGAAGAAACTCGCCCCACTAACTCACTTCTTATTGTCCTCATGATTTCCTTAAATGACTTCTTGTAGCTTTGTTTCCATAATCAATCTAACGGACGTAGCCTCACCGTAAAATATCAGAGTTTTAGTTCGCCTCAAGCTTTTAATTAGTCAAGCAAATTAAATAATTAATTTCTAATTTTGAAACTTTCACAACGCATACTTAATGCTTGCCTCGAGTAAGAAAGTGAGTCAGATACCTCTTTCTCCCAAATTGAAACTCCTCTACAAGGATATAAAACTCGTCTACCAGGCTGAATACTACCACATCTACGAAGCAATCGCTCAGAACACACAAGAAGTCTGCTCAATCCGGATTCTCGATCTCGAATCAGAATTCTACAAACACAATCCAAGCCTCGCTTCCACGCTATTCATCCAAGAGCTCCTTCGAATCTGTATCAAATACCCAGACTCCGTTCTGCCTGAGCACTTCGAAATAAATAATCATGTCTTCTCGTTCATCACGAAAAAATGTTGTCCACTCGCGGAAAAGAATGATGACAAGGCCATAGATATTGAAAAAATGATCCGACGGATCTGCTCGGACATGAACTTTTTGATCTATCAGATGAAACTTGCTGATGCAATTTCCATTGATCTGGAAAATCTTTACTTGATTGATAAACAGGGGTATCTGTTGAGTGATTGGTCAAGGTTCCTGACCAAAAAGAGCAAAGGGATAAAATCTAATGACGCGTTGAGAATTCAGCCTGGATCCAGCGAGATCGACGAGGTTTATCTGCTTGGGATGCGAGCGCTTCAGCTAAATGGGATTAGTATAGATAACCTCGAGCCTCTAGCATCGATAAAGATCCCGAAGATGCATAATGCGGCAATTGACTCCGTTATGGAGGGGCTGAATCAGCCTGAACATGTGAAAAAGATTCTGCGCAAAATGTTAGATAAAGACCCGAGAACTCGACTCAGGCTTTATAGGTATGACGAAGAAATCAGAGAGTTGAAGATGGTTTCGAAGTCGTCCTCAAAAGATTCTGACTCATCGAATGAGCTTAAACATAGTGAAACTATCCAGTTAAGGTCTACTACTATCCGCACACTCAATCAAGTAATGGGATCTAACACTAAATCAACATCATCAGAGACATTTAGCCACGTTCGACCTGCAAAAAAGGAAATGTACGGGATAAACCGATTTACCAAACAGATGGGCGGCTGGGCTTGCTATGGAAAGCCAGATGCGATCACCTTCAAGTGCTCGAAGGACATTCAATTGCTTGGAGTTGGGTTGTTTATTCCGAAATCAAGCGCAAGTCTTTCTGGAACGTTGCAAATTTTCCAAGGAGAAAGCATTAAACAAGAGCCTCTTGTGACCAAGGAAGTATCTATGACTGAAGATATGTCGGATGCAGAAGATAGAATCCACAAAGTGATGTTTGCGAGAGGAATAGCAGTGAAGGAGGGAGAGCTGATGACTGTGGTCTGCCAGCTGGGAAAAGGACCTTCATTCAACGGAGTAAGTGGCATGGAGACCGTTATATGTGACGAAAGCAACGTGATGTTTACTTTCATTAAGAACCCTGCAAGTACGAATGGAACTGACGTTTCGAATGGACAAATACCCGAATTATACTACCGTTTTTAATAAAACCAATAAAAGAAAGGTGGATTAAAGAGTTTTGTAACAAACTATTCTTTTATTTATAAAGGATTTGTTGTAAGTGACAATGATCTCGAAAATGTGGATTGAATTATCGCTAAATTATTAATATTATTATAATATTTGCTATTCAATCGAATCGGTTATTGCAAAATGTGATATTCAGGAAAAAACATAGTTCATTTGAAAAGTACTAACTTTCCTTTTTTTATAACAGAATATACATACCAGTACCCCGCGCTATTGATCCTTGTTTTTTCAAAATCAGATTTCACAATTTCCTTCTGTTAGGATAGATGTTATTGGCTGTTTATTTCCACGTGTCTTTCAAAGTGACTGACTATTTTCAAAATTAAATTACAATTGACTTTCACAAGCAAAAAAGGATTCTTCTCAATTCAACGAATAAAGCAAGCTGCAGACACTATTTCTATAAAAAGAATTAAATCGCAAAGAGTCAAGTTAGATTAATTCATCGAAATTTACTTTTATCCGCAGATGCTATGCTGACCTCAATTTTATTCGTTCCAAGGTGAATTACTTTCACCGTCTTATCATCTGCCGCCGTCACCAGCTTTGTTCCGAGCGCATCCCATCGCACTGTAAAAATAGCTCCTACACGGTTTATTATTTCAGCCAAACACCATCGTGTTACCTGTATGATAATTTTGGTCCTCAATACTCCGTACAACTGCTCTTTGTCTTCGATCATAAATTTTCACAGCTTTATACCCGCAACATGCTAAGAGATTTCCATTCGTCTGCCAGTCAATTCCACATATAACTGTAACGATAAACATTTAATCGAAGTTCGCTATCTATATCGAAATTACTGTGGCTTTTATCCAAATGAGTCCTCGTATCCTTAAGCACTGCCCCCTTCTCTGCGTCTATCAACTGCAGATAATTATCCTTCAACTTGAATCCGATCAATTGCAAAATCGGATTCCATCGGCAACGGTTCCTCGAATCTGCATACGGAGTTATTTTGAAATAACTTGAATGGATTTGCTACCAGCTTCTTGATTTAGATTTTTTGTAAATAATGTTGTTCTTGTGTCAACATTCGTTATGAAATACGTTGATTTTCCATCAATTGCCACGATCCGTCTTCCTCTGGATCAAAATCGAGACTTTCGATATTACCTACGAATATCAGATAAGAAATAAGTAATCCTCGTTGCTCTCATACTTTCTCCATGGTGCCAAGGCACAGCGTCAATTTTGAGATTCTCATAGTCAAAAAGATGATAGCTTGTTTTCTGTTTTGTTGAGAGCAAAGCAACTCTTTTTATTTTCGTGTTTATTGACATTTCAGGGGCAACTATGTCAATTTTTTGTTCATTTTTTAAATCTAAAATCATTAATGCTACATACATCCAGGGACGACGTTGTTTTCAAACACGGACGCCTTGATAGTATGGTCAAACACTTGAAATGTCGCATCTTTTATGTCAGAAACAGCTGAAACAATGTAGTTCGTGTCTGGGATCGAGTCTATTGTAGGATCACACTCTAAGAAGATCTAAGGTTAAATTCCTATAATCACGGTATCGACTCCTCTTTTTGTCTTTTAAAGTCGGACCAGAAAAGCTCGCAGTGATCTTTTTCGATTTAGGATCGTAAATATTTATCGCGTTCGTCTCATAAGAGCACCAAGCGACTAAAGAAATCAGCAGAATTATTACAAATCATTATATTTCTTACTCTTTTCGCTTTCTTCCAGCACACTGGTCTTTGAAGATTTGCTTACTAATGATCCAGAATCTGGACTCTTCGTATCTGATTGCTTTGATTCTTCACGCTGAAGGAGTGATTTCTCTTTGTTGATGCTTTTGACTATCGCCTTGACTTTTTCGAGATTATCATAGATTTGTAACGCTGGAGGATGAGCTCTTCAATATCGATCCGTGAAACAGTTTCATTAACTATATAGGTTGATTTCCTTAGATGGTTTGATGGTTCAAAATCAATCCAGTTGCCAACCCAAAATTCTTTCGATTGCTGGCAGTAGTAGAGATTTGGCTGCTTGGGGACGATTTTTTCTAATCTCATTTCGTTTTGTAGAAAATGAAGAGTTTCTTTGATATCGCTCACAATTTTTTTTCACTGAATCTTCGGTTTTTGGGACTACTTTCAAAGCATCTTCGAAAGAAGAGTAGCAAAGTTTGGTTACAAAAGCTATTTTTCTGCCTTCCATTTCAAACCTTTCAACTATTATGTTCTTTGCGTGGATGCTGGACTTACAGAGGTAGAGGATTTCTTGTATAAACAGAGTTGCAGTTCTATCGAGATCAGTTTCCGGTGGAAGCGAGTTTAAGTCTAGTAATCGGATAGTATGCTCTTCAGAAGTTGTTGTTGATTTGGCTTTGAAGATTTCATAGTATGAGCCTTTGGAAACTGGCTCCAGGTCTCGATATTCGCTTATTATGCCTCTGGGAAGCTGCTTTGGATTTGGGCTGATGGGAAGCATTGTTGGATATAATTCTTTTGAGAAAGGCTCGAGAATATTTAATTTAACTTCAATAAATTTGTAAATGACTTATTTTGAACAGATTCGCTTGTGAGGGATCAGTTTTCTGAAGCAAGGCTTGAATGGAGTAATTATCATATATGCCGTCCTAATTCAGAGTATCATCCCCCTTTGACTCTAACAACAAGAAGTTGATTGGATGCTAATGTGTTTCATTTAGTTAGCTAACAAAATATTAGACAAGTTCATGTGGTAGAACTAACAGATTCCATATATGAAAAGTGTAAGGAGGTTTTTGTTCCAGGAGTAGCAACTAAAAATGGGCAATGGCAAAAGAAAATAGATAAATATTGAGTTGCCCACACAGCTGACAAAGTAGAAGAAAGATTTATGACCGTATAGTGGGTTTCGATCGGTCTATTTGGAGGTTTGATGAACACTTGGATGAAAGCTGCAAATATTAAGTAAAGCAAACAAATATTTTTCCAAAATGATTTCATATGTATTCGCTTTTGTTAATTCATCAATGTAACTTGTAATATCATAGTAGACCATTTCTTTTTTCATGCTTTTGCAAGATCTTTGGCACAAGATTATCATGTCTTCACACGTTTAGTCTTACTTAATGAGTTTATCTCACATCAGAACAAGAATTTCTTTAAATCTTCTGAAGATTAATCCGATTGATAATTTATTCTCAATGCAGATCTTGAAACTTCTCTTTGTGGTCGTGTTGGCGAGCAGCTGCTTATCAAAGGCCGCGAAAAATCCCCATATCTATCTCGGGAACTGGATTACCGAGAGCACCGAATCTGAATTATCGCCGTATATGGAACTCACGGATCAATCTATCCATGACTTAACGTTCATTCCCACTGATGAAAATAATTTCGATGTTTCCGGTCACTTTACAGCCTCTTTTCGAGCGAAACCGACTGCAACCGCATCATTAGAAGACGTTGTTGAAGGAACCATTCAAAGCCATGTAACAGGCAGAACAGAAGGCTATTATCAATTCACCATTAACAAATTAACCATCAACTCCACTCCTGAGATACCTAAAGTTTTTCAAGAGGAACTTCAAGCTTATCTGGACGGACCAGCTCTGGATTCTATCACAAACCAAATGAACATGCATCTAATGCAACTGAGGAGAGAAATGACCTTGAAGAGGATGCAAGAAGAGCAAGAAAAAATGAAAAATTCTGTAGGAGAACTTTAATTTTTTAGTGAGAGGCCTATGAATCCATTTCAATGATATATGCATCTGTTCCGAAAGTTTTGTGAATGACTTTGTAATTCTTCTTCTAATGCTGTTCGGGCTTCAAGGAAAATGATATAATGTAACGCAAGAATTCCATACAGTCTCAAGGTTCATATATTATTAATATAAAGCAACAACAAACGGAACGAAATCAGGATAAACTGAAATTAAATTAATGTAATTCAACATAGAGAGGTGAGGTTAATTTAGTTAGAACCCTCGTGAAAAAGCCCTTTCAACGCGTTTTTCAAAGAAAATTTTGTAGTTTCTACAGAATGCTCTTTGAGCCTTCTTTCATAAATAACACGGTTTTGATTCAAACTTTTAAGTATCGTGTTTTCACATTGTTTCTATCGAATAAAATAAGTGACTAAGCCACTGATAAAATTACATTTTTGAGAGCTAAGAGAACTTTGTCACTCTTTAAAAGAGTTTTGAAGGATCGGGTCTCAGTTGTCTCTTCTTTATTTTTCGGCTTGAATCCGAGATTGCTCATCCTGTCAACTTTGTTTGAGGAATTAGAAAATGTTTTCTGGTTCTCTTCTGGCATATTATTGTCTACGCTGATATTATCCACATCACCTAATTGTTCTACATGCTCCTCTTCTTCTTCCTTTGGTTTGAAATCGGTGATGTTCAGACCCTTTTTGCTCTCTAATGGTTCAAATTCTTTACTCGGATGATTATTTGGAAGACTCGATATTCTTGGTGAGGGATTGCTATCGTTCTGTGATGGAGGAGATATAGTGGGAGGTGCGGTGGGATTTAAATAAAACGCAACTTGCTTTAGTAATATGTCCAGAGTGATTTTATAATTATCTTGCCAACAATTGAAAAACGATGCTTTGTCAGGAGTATCAACTAGATTGGTTGGTTTCTGCCCGAAGTTTGATCTAAGAAGCGAACATTCTGGACAAGCTGTAATCGAATGATGAGCATCGAGGTTTTGTTGAAGTAACGTAAGTTGAGCTAGCTTGCATAGGTCTCGTTGAAGGTATTCTGTCATTGATTGAAAGATTGAGATTTTCTCAAGTTCGATTTTTTGATAGTTGCAAGAAGATGTAAAAAGCATGTTTTGATGATTTGATACAAAAATTATTAGATTCGATTGGAGTTAGGTTTGCAGTGTAATTGAATTTCTTTTCAGAATATGGTCAACGCATGAGGTTTGAGTTATAAAAACGATTTTAAAATCAGTTATGAGTTCGAATTTGGTCATATTTTTTTCCAATTCGGTGAGATCCAATTCCGCTAATCTAACGGTTAGTACTCGCGGTTTTGCGTTTTGGAGTTAAATTTTGGTTTTAATTGAGAGAAGGCAAAACATATCGTTTGTCATAAAAAGTAATGAAGCCATCTTATTTCTGATGGCTGGAACTTCACTTTTGTTGTGCGAGTAAATTAGAATTTTGATGGCATTCAAATTTAGAGAGAAATTGCAACAGTAATCCAATTTAGTTACAACAGGAAAGTAATAGTGTCTTCGAGAAGGCATTTAACTGCTCGCATCACCTCAAGGGACACAACTTCAAGACGTTGTATTGGTCATTTGTAGCTTTTATAAACATTCTTGGATGGTCTCTTTCAACAATACCCATCAAATAATTTTCTTTGATGTTCCAAATAAAAAGGAATGCCTGCTGATTATTTTCTCAATAGCTCTCTAAGGTTAGAGGCAAATAAATCCCAAAGTTGAGAGAATAGCTTGATTAACCTTGTATTGAAGATGCAGTTAAATCAAGAGAATTGAACAAAAAATCTTTAGCAATCAGCCGAAGAAATCCTCAGAAAATGAAGTGGATATCCATATTTGATGACAGTGGCAAGTAGATTTCGAGTAGCAACAATAATCCAGGTAAAATAGGTTTAATTTATGATTTCTGAACTGCTAGTATAAAAGAAAAACAAACATAATGTTATTCTAGCAGATTAATGAGAATTGCTATTATCTTAATAACTCCGGCCTTATCATCGATAGATTGCTTCACATAATTCAGTATTTTGATCAGTACTATTCCTTTAGTGATAGTATATCAAGTTTTATTGAAGAAGAAAAACAGATAAAAACAAATTACGCGCAATTTTGCAGGTTCTCATTCAAGGACAACAAAAATAAATTCCAGCTTGATATATCATTACATTCGAACTCATTGTATCATAATGAAATCAACGAGTGCTCCTTTAGTCAAGCTATGACTCTTCTCGAAAATGAGAATACGAGTGGGAACAATAGCTTCTTTCCAATTTAAAAAAATGCTCCGCGGCAGATTGGACAAGTCGCTTTCGCACGAATTTTTCGAGCTCCCTCTTTCCAAAATCGGATGCAGTCTTGACAGAAAGCGTGACCACATTTATTAACTAGGAGCAAAACTTGGTTATTGTAGCATATTGGACAATTTTGACTGGCGATTGTTGTTGCTTTTTCAATCTGAGGTGGTTTGTAATTCGGACAGAAGGTGTTGGTGTTCTCAAAGTCGAAGAATTGATCGATACAATAAGCACAGGTGCAATTTTCTTTCTGCATGCTGATTTTGATCAAGCAGCTAAGTTTTAATTATATTTTTCATCCTTGGAAACAGAGATATATAGTTGCACAACTAGAATATTAACAAGTGATAAATAATAAAAACGATCTTGCTCCAATTCACATGCTAGTATAAATGACAACAAACTCGATGCATTGTATCAAAGATCATTTCTTCTTCCAAATTCGGCTCTTATTTGTGAATATTCTCTGTTTGATCTTGAGGCAAGACAAGTTTCTAAGATTCGAATAATTTAATTTCTCATGTATTAAAACGAAGTTGCTGAATGAATTGATGCTATTACTGCCGACTGAAAGAATTAAAGAAACGCATAGTCTTGGGCTTAGTGGCTCTTAGGTATGCAGGCTTTTCTGCGAAACAAAGGTCTATTTCTATGAGCTAGCTTTTGCTAGGCACTATATAGTAGATTTCCTTGTAACTATGAATTTTTCAATAGAATTGAACCTTAAGCTGCTTGTGCTTAGAGTCACAATGAGCCATGGATCAGCTTAAATTGAAACAAACTACAGCAAAGACAATTTGTTGAAACATTAATCATTAAGTACTCATCCAGAAATTTAACAAAGAACATATAAACAATTGACGGAGAAGACCCAAAAAAACTTACTTAATGTACAGGGATGTTGACAGTCAGATAATTAGGCGCAGCTCTCTGCTTACAAAGTATTTCGATCTCAATTAGCAAAGTGAATTTAATTATGCGAAAGTACGCCTATCAAATGTAAATTTTTCTGATGCAATATCTTCTCAAGAATATCTTTCTATTACTTAAATAAAGTGAAACTGATTTTGGTTCGTAACTTACATATTTTTCCATCAATCTCTTCTCATGTCCTTATCAAAACACCCTCAACTCAGAGGTCCTCTTCAAAAACGAAATTATAATGCTGAGAATCGCTATGATTATTTAATCAAAATGCAATACCATTATGAATTTACTAAGTTATCTGCTTCAGAAGCAAAAAAACCCCAAACAGATAAACACCAAAATAATATAAGAAATATTATATATAACCAATACAAAGTAGCAGAACTATGAGAATAAATGAAAATTTTGTTCTTTCTCAAGAGGTAGAGACATTCTCTACGAACTCTCCAAGAACTTTACTCTCTTCACTTCGAGGCTAAAAGTCTCCGCAGTGGCTTTCTCCTCCTCCTCATTGGGAGTTGATTCCTTCTTCACTTTCGACGTTTTCAGAATACTCGTACTCTTTGTCGGTGTAAAAATGCTCTTTCCTGGTGACGTGTCATTTAACGAAGGAATGAGAGTATTCGATTCGCTTTCAGTGGTCGAATAATCGCTGTTCGATCGCAATCGCGAATACTTCAAACTTGATTTAAGACGAAGCGTCAATGAGTTATTCGCCGAAGTCAATTCTGGAGTCAATTGTCTCGAATCCCCTTCAGCAAACGTTTTCCGCTTAATAAACTTCCCTCCTCGAGAAAGCTTGGGCATTGGACTATCGATACCGTTATCTGAATCGGCGACGCTTTCTCTTTTCACTTGGAGGCTCTTCGATTTTTTGACTGCTAAAGTCGCGCTGAGAGGTATCTTTTTGGGTTTCCGCCGAGTCCAGCCCTCGAAATCCTCAGGATTCCAGTTCGCCGCCACTGTATTCAAGCATCGCGGCGTGCGAGCTTTGGGCTTTGGAGACTCGAATATCTCTTTGATAATGGACCTGAGGTTCTCGCTTTTAGCTGTGGTGATCGCGGGAGGGCGATCTTCAAACCTCAGGGAGCGTGTCAAAAGGGCCTCAGGTCTCAATGGGTCTGTTCTTAAGATTTCTGTTGCCATTTTTTTATGTATTGGAAAATTTATAAAATATGAATGAGCTTTTTATTTTATTCTGATGATAGCGTGGAGCTTTTGGCCGAGAAGGATTTTAATTAAAATTGACTGGAATCTATTCGAATTAAAGGAATTTATTAATCAAGGACCCCTCGTAATAAAAAAGAAAGGCTGTTTGCTCTTTCTTCTATGATAAATAGCAGGGCTCGTAGAACGAGGGAAAATCTGGCTCTGATCGTCCTCGGACCTTGTGATGATCTATTTAAGAGGAGTATCAGACACTAAAGTGCTGATGACGAAGTCACGAATTATAAAAGCCGTATGGTAATTCTCAACGGAGAACAAATAGAATTATCAAATACGCCAAGAATAAATAAGGTTTTTATCTTTGAATTAAGTTAGCCACTTATAAGTCACGCAATTCCTATAATTTATTAATTTTTCCGGGAGCTCACTGAAATTAGAATCTTGGTACTGGTTCGGCAGATAATAACGCCCACAGAAAAATAAGATTGCAGAATCACTCCTGATGGAACAAAATAAAAAGGAAACAGAACAAAATAAAGGAAAAATCAAAAGTTAAGTTAATTACCAGCAGATTCATGATGAGAGAGCCTGCTTAGTCCTACCGTTACGAGGGTAGGACCGCTCTCCATGATAGTAGGAAACAGATTAGTTGAAATTGTGATTATAGGATACTGTTGTAGGAGATATAAGCAATAGTTTAGTCTTAAGCCCATTGAAGGGATTTTGCAGGTTTTATTCATACTAAATCAGGAAATTGTAATTCGTGTTGAAAGGATCATCATATGGTCTGTGGTTGTTGAAGCAGCACTTTATTTCTCAGTAGGTAGAAATAGCTGCTTACGAACTTAGGATTGGCTTGACCGTGAATGCTTTATGGCTGATGGCTAGGAAAATGAGCTTGAGGATGAAATGGTGATTTTGGTGGTGGAAGAAAAATTCATTGATGGTCTCTAAACGAGAATCTTAATCGAACTCGCATGCTCGCGATATATAAAAATGATTCGTAGAAATAAATGACTAAGGAAATTTAATTAATTTTTTGCTTCGAATCACTATGAGCTAATGTTGAAGGAAGACGTAGGTCCCGGATCGGATTTATGAGGTTAATACACAGGTTTTGTGGCAATTGAAAATGAAAATTTTCAACATTAATAGAATTTCAAAGGAAATACAAGCACTCTCCTATTCAAATAAATAATTAGTCTCATAAAAAGAGCTCTTCATCATACTCAATTCACCCTTATGTAATGTTAATCTAACATCCAAGGTCATTTTACCCTTTCTAAATAATGTTTGGTTTTAGGAATATTATCAAATTCTTGAGAATCAGTGAGAATAAACCCACAACGAAGCTGAATAAAACTTACTCACACGTATTCGCTCTATGGCTCTCTTTTGTTTTTTACGTTCCTCTTTCTCTCTCTGGCTAAGATATCTCAAATAAAATCTGAGATTTACCAAAATGCTCTTAGAAGTTAATTAAATATTACCTTTTTAAGTTCTTAGTATTCAATTCGCGCCTTGTTATAGTTGTTAATTTTTGAGAGTATTTAAATTTTTGAAATGGAAATTATTCGTTTGTGAAACAAATTTCCGTATGAAATTGCTCAATGTTTACAACGCAATGTTTTCACGGACGGAGGAAGAAAGAGCATTCCGACTCGCGTTTGAAGGCTCACTCAGTATTGATGATTGGTGATCTGAAAAAAAAAATTACAATCGCAAGAACTTGGCAGAGGCAACCTTCAAATCTTAACCCTCCTACCTTCCAGTACTCATAGCAATTATTTGTCTTTCTCTCATTGACTAAGATTATTAAGCTGCCTAACAAGATCTATCCCGGCGATTGCCATGAAAATTTGTTGACACAGAGTGAGAATAAATCAAAGTAGAAGAAGCTACAGATCCTCAGCTCTCTCGTCTATTTTCGGGCTTTTTTGTTACGATATGAGCATCCAAATAAGGGATTATCAAACGCCAAACTATTTTTTCAAACGTCTGGAAGGACTTAAAATGAGAAAATTTTTTGGATTTTACGCTCTTAAAATTTTAAATATAGTTTATTAAATCATTTTCGAAAGAATAATCAACTTTAAACAGCATTCAGATGACAGACTCACCCGACCCAGTAGAAACTTTGATAAAAGATGAAGGAAGAACCTTCGCGGTCAAGAACAAAAGATGGTTTCTTATATGCCTCGCCATGACTCAATTCGGGTTCTACTACAATGTATCGGCCGTCACTGCTATTCAAAAGCCAGTGCAAGATGTACTCAACATCAACGAATTCCAATACAGTTTGATCATCCTCGCCCAAGCACTTCCTAACCTATTCGTTCCGATACTCACCGGTGTCGTTATCGATCGTTACGGCGCCTCCCTTGGACTAGGAGTGGGAATGTTCTTCGGAGTGATCGGACAGCTTCTGCTCACGATAGCTGTATTCTGGACGCATTATTATATGTTCCTCGTGGGGACTATCATGTGTTACATAGGAGTAGAAGTCCTCTTCCTGGGGAAAAGCAAAATGGTTCGCATGTGGTGCAAAGACAACGAGGTCCCCGGTGTCACAAGCATCTCAATTTTCATCCAGAGCATCGCAATCATCCTCTGTGACGTGACCTACCCAACAATCTACAGCTATTCTGGGTCACTCGGCCTTCCTTTCGCGATTGGCTTAGGAGTTTGTTCGATCTCCTTGCTATTCGGCACTCTTAAGATATTTCTCCACCAGAACTACCTGAAACGTGCTCATAATCAAAAGCAATTCCAAGAGCTTCCAAAGATCATGGACTCCATTCGAGCCATGAAAAAGTTCCCTCTTCTGTTTTGGATCGTGGCATTTGCATCTTGTATTTCATACAGCGGTTATAATGCGACGAAGGCTTTTGAAAGCAAATTTTTAATGATCTCTTTCTATTTCAACATCGAGCAAGCCGGACTTATCCTCGCCTCAGGATTGGTTGGCTCGGGAGTATTCGGTCCGTTAGCTGGGATCTTATTGGATCGAACTGGAAAGCTCTCAAAAGGAATGATGATAGCAACTTTTACCATATTAGTGGGAATTTTGCTGAATGCGATACTTCCAGAGTGTGAGAGGTGTTTAACTCCTACCGTTCCTTATATGTTGATGGTATTGGGTTCAGCAGTTAGAGGTATCGTGGTGATAAGCTCCGCGATGAGGCTGGTCCCACCGAAAAATGTTGGATTTGCTATGTCGTTGTTATCAACAACGATGGCTATCATGAATGTGGGCTGGCCTCCAGTTGCAGGAGCTATAGCTCAAGTAACGATTGATGAGTACAAATATTATTGGGTTTTCTTAGCCAATGCAGTGCTAGGCGTCATAGGATTTGCCTTAGCTATTACTGCTCACATACTCGACCTTTTCGGCTCGAGAAAGCTCCAAAATATCATGCCAGGTTCAAAGCATGCATCGCTATTTTCTGTATTCGAAGGAAACATGCCAGAGCCAAGCATTGCCAACTCGATAGCTGGAAACACTGCAACAGCTGGCAATGTGAAACCCGAAACAGATGCTGAGAATAATGCTACTGGCAGATCCTCAACCTAACAGAGACAGCAGCCTTCTCTAACTAAACCAACATCCTCTTTCCACATTTAATCTAGAATTTTTTCAGGTATTTTCATTTACCTGCAATGATAAAAGATTCGCATTCTATTCAATTGTTAGTGTTGTGTATGAAGTGATGGTGGGAGTTGATGTTTTTTTTTTCTTTGTTTCTTTTCTGTGTTTTATTTTTATTTCGCACGGTAAAGCACAGATATTGATTTAAGAACACACGCAAAACGTCTTGAACCTGCGTGAAACCCTTTCAAAATACATCGACTCATAAATTTATGTTTTTCATTTGATTCAGAATTCAATTCTTAAACCACATTTGCGACCTAAGAGCTGCAGCAAGCCCGTCACAATAAAATCTTTGAGGTCTAATATGCAATCGTCTAGAGTTAAGTAAAGTTAGGCCGATGTGTAGTCGCCCATCAAAGAGATGTGGCTCTATCACCCAAGGATTTTCCGACACATGAAGTTAGTTCTTTTTTTTTGGTAGCGACTTAAAGTGGGCAAATTTTCGAATTTAAGATTCTCAAAACTTGAAATAGCCTATTCAATTATTTTTCTTTTGGATAAATACACAAGCAAAATGCAGATAGCTGACACACCCGACCCAGTCGAGAGGCTGATAAAAGATGAAGGAAGAAACTTTGCCGTCAAGAACAAAAGGTGGTTCCTGGTATGTCTCGCCATGACCCAATTTGGATTCTTCTATAATGTTTCGGCCGTCACTGCACTTCAAAAACCAGTGCAAGACGTCCTTAACATCAACGAGTTCCAATACAGTCTGATCATCCTCGCCCAAGGTCTTCCTAATCTATTCGTTCCGATACTCACCGGTGTCGTTATTGATCGTTATGGCGCTTCTCTTGGGTTAGCAGCTGGAATGTTCTTTGGACTTATCGGGCAGCTTCTGCTCACTTTCGCCGTATTCTCGAATCATTATTATCTATTCCTTTTGGGAACCATTCTATGCTATATGGGAGTGGAAATCCTATTTTTGGGAAAAAATAAGATGATTCGGATCTGGTGCAAAGACAACGAGATTCCTGGTGTCACAAGTATCTCGATTTTCATCCAGAGCGTTGCTGTCATCCTCTGTGATGTGACTTACCCCACAATCTACAGTTATACTGGATCACTCGGCCTTCCTTTCGCTATTGGCTTAGGAGTTTGTTCGATTTCTTTATTATTCGGAACCTTGAAAATAAATCTCCACCAGCGATATCTTAAATGCGCTCATAATCAAAAGTTATTCCAGGAGCCTCCAAAGCTCATGGACTCCATTAGAGCCATGAAAAAATTCCCTCTTCTATATTGGGTCGTCATGGCTGGAGCTTGTATCACATTAGGAGCTTATACTGCGACGAAGGCTTTCGAAAGCAAGTTTTTAATGATCACGTTCCAGTTTCCTGTTGAGCAAGCCGGGTTCATTCTCGCCTCTGGGTTGGTTGGCTCGGGAGTATTCGGACCGCTCGCGGGAATCCTGTTGGATAGGACTGGAAAGCTCTCGAAAGGATTTATGATATCAACTTTTACCGTAATGGCGGGAATAACGTTGAATGCGATGCTTCC
>ENA-UOTZ01000559-UOTZ01000559.1-compost-metagenome-genome-assembly--contig:-NODE-559-length-31000-cov-6.994599_pt1 | contig 31000 bp, 20 predicted proteins | sample MGYA00238144_ERZ746983 | MGnify/ENA primary metagenome ERZ746983 (study PRJEB28759, sample SAMN06268863) | compost metagenome | isolation source: single cell | place: USA: California, Emeryville, Joint... | reverse complement strand
CTTAACTCCGCCGATCTTGAACAGCTGCTCGATGATCAGTCTGCGACCATGCATGGCAGCGATCATCAGAGGAGTGTATTTTTCACTGGTTTGAAGGTTCACAATGTCTACAAATTGGTTCTTATACTTATGATAAGCGAGTTTGAGGAAAAATTCCATGTGCAAAGTTGATTCGAAAAACGCCGCGTAGTGTAATGCGGTCCAATTATACCCTTTGACGCTTATTTCTTCATTAGGGTCGATGTCGAAGAAAGTATAGAGCTTCTTCGTGGTCTCCAGGTCCTTATTCTGGATCGATTTATACAGCAGATATTTAGTTGAAGTGCCTTGCTTGTCTAGGCAGAGGTGACCCTAAGCCGAAAAAGCAGCAAAAACGCCGAGGATGATCCTAAATACGCTGAACTATTGCTCAAAGGAAAGAGAATTCCATGTATGATTTGCCAAGAAAACATCGGACTTATCAAATATACAAAGTGCTGTGGACAACCAATCCACCCATTTTGTACCGGAGGAAAGCTAAAAAATTGTCCATATTGTAAGCGACCTGGTTTGGATCTGACCGACGAAGTCAATTACCCGGAACGGGCATTTGAACTCTAATTATTTTAAAGGTCAATGCTTACATTTAATTAATCTTGCAAAAAGAAATATTTTTATTGCATTTTTTGTAATAGTTGTTTTATTTGTACCTAAACCCTTAGAGTTAGTTTCTTGTGGAGAGCTTTTGGCTCCGTATTTTAATTCATCCGAATTTATATGCTTTGTGTAAATGTTTCTGGAGCTAACTTTTTTTATTCGTGTAAATAATAAATAACTTCTGTGTGTATTCACCCCCAACAGATAATGACCGAGCTATACAATGAGTAGTTAACTAATTAAAAGAGAATACAATTTATAGAATCTATGTGATGCTGTTGCACGATAAATATGAACCGTTCCAATTAACATTATCTCCTTTATTAAGCTCAAGAATAATAAGTTAGCGTGAGATAAATCACGTACAGACCAATCATGAAAGACTAGCATTAGATGGCCACTTTAATAATTAATTAGGATATGGACAGCGGATGTCGTAAGCTGCCCATTACAATGGGTTTTCGAGCTTAATGACCGAGTTTATCTGCCAATACATGTCAAATAATATATATTATTGACTGCTGTACTTGATTAAAACTCAAAGAGAGACCTTTTGTTACAAATGGATTGACGAGTCTCTTGTGCTTGGAACGATATAAAACAAAATCTAACTGACATGTTTTGATGTTCAAAATTGGTAAATAACTAACAAACAAACAGAAAAAACTATGCGAAATATTGCATATCAAGGAAGATATGCTAATCAGAAATAATGTTTCATGCTTGCGATAGGCCAGTTTTTGAAGTGGATAGTTGAATATTACTCCCTTGCCGAATCGGAAGGTTTCTTGTAGCCATTCTACTGATTCTAGGAGCAAGGAAAAAAATCCATTACTAAATTCATGTAATATATTTACCCTGCTGTCTCCAAGTGCCTTATCGTGTCAATAGTCAAGTCCAGTGTCGAACCTCGCGCTTTAGAAATTGTTGAAAGTCTCGCTGTGGTGCCACTGTCACGACTTTTCGAAGCCAACATAGATACAGAATTAAAAAAGAGCAGACTGTAGGACAGACCCTGACTACAGTGAGTAATAATAGCTGCATCTTCCAACCAGTCAATGTTATGCTGCACTATTAGGCAGTATATAAACTGAAATGTTGGCAAAATCCAACTAATAACCAGAATAAAAGGGTAATATTGTAATTTCTCAGCAACCTTGCAGTCTTCTTCAGGAAGCAAGGTTCGAAGCAAGGCCATAACTTTACGAATAGCGTACACAGTGCCCATCACTGTGAGCCAAAGTGGAATATACATCTCTATTAAAGCAAAAATGAATTGAGTGGCCTCAGGATCTTCGTAATTGAGCTTGAACCAACAAACAGGCGTGACTTCTTTAAAAAGTTCAGCAACTGCGGGCCTAACACAATTACATGCGACGTCAGCAAAGATATTTGAAATTTTAGAAGTTACCCCACCGTAAACGCGGCTGCAGTGCTGAATGTCGTGAAATAATAAAGTTTTGAGCTTTTAACTACAGCTTTCTTTCGAATGATAATGTCACGGTACATAATCCACGAGAGCGTCGCCACCCATAAGATTGTCGCTAGTTGACTGAAGTTGACGATGATGGCTTGTGTGTGGCAAAGTGTTTGATAAGAAGAACTGACTTCCGGGTTCTCGAACCAAAAGTATGATATGCTGAGGAATTGTGCAAAAGATAGGATGAGGTTTGAAACAGCAAGACCCATTAGCACTTTACAGCCTAAAGTATGCAGTTCCTTTTTAATTAGGTAGCAAATGATGCAACTTAGCGTTCCCACGAACGACAAGAAGGAGACGAGGACAATCAGCACGAGTCTTATTAGATCATCGGTTGACAGCTGCACCATATTGGTTAATTGTGTCCTCGAAATTAATTAAACTAGTGAGTTTCGCCTCCGAGATAAAACTCTAAAAATTACAACAAGAAGTAATGTAAATTTTAGATGCAAGGTTATTGTATATCATACTCAACTTTGTCATTTATGTTAATGGGTAACTAATCATCAGTTGAATGTTGATACTATTCAGCGGATATTGCCTCTCATCGCTCACTCAATCAAAAAAATTTTAATTTCATTATAATGAAACTTGGAAATCAAGAGACAAGCACTAAAGTGAAAAGGCTTGACACAATAATAGCAGTAGCAGACGGAAATGATGCTTTCTATTAACTAAACAGTTCTCACATCTCGGTAAGAAGCTCAAAATATAGGAATTATCTTTTTGTAGTTATTGCTATGGCTATTTATACTTAACTAATCCCTCATACGCTGTGAGAGAAGATCTCTCGAGAAAAAAGGAGATATTTAAGCGTCGACAAATAATTCATTTATTCCAATTGTACATTTGGAACGATGGCTCTCAATAATAGCAAGATATACATCAAACGCTTTCCTGCGCTACCAACAACTGATTGAAATTGGAGCAATCAAATTCAAAGCAGCAAGTATCGATCCTAAATCAGATCAAGCAGTTTCACCTAGGGCTTCAAGAAATAATTTAAATTAATTTATTCGTCAGAAAAAACTCTAATACAGTCCATCATTAAAGTTATTCTATTTGACAGAGATCACGATGAACGACAAATTTTACAGTCCTCAAAGGTCTCAAGGCTCTCACAAGGTATCACTCGTCCTCCCACAAGAGCCCCCTACAGACATTCCTTCATCCAAAAGGCAGTCGAGTATAGAGAAGGAAATGAAAAGCGAAGTTATGATCAAAATCACTGATTGTGTCCCAGAGAAACAGGACCATTCCACTCCCAGAAACGCGAAAAAGAGCAAATTTTGCACTAAGGAGGAATTCTTCGAAGGCAAAGCAGGCGCAAAATCTGCATCTCCTCGCAACAACGCCATCAGCTACGGTGATAATGAACGTAACGTTCTCCTTTCTGTCACTTTTCAACCATTTTCGACTTCGTAGCTGGATTAAATGAAGAGCAAAACAAAGCCAGACAAGCTTTAAAACTAATTAAGAAAGGAATGAAGCCCAAAGTGAGTCATTGAATGTCCACATGTACTGAATCATGAAATAGGATTTTAGCAGAAGAGAGGGGTTTTCTCCGACTAACATTGGACTTAACGCAGGCTCTCGAATATCATTAGATCCTCAATGGACCTTTGTCCATAATGCTCGTAAATAGATTATCCGAAAAATTCTTATAAGTGTGTTGAAATAAATTAGTTGAAGCAGAAAGAAAGCGAGAGCTTAATGAATCCAACGAGCAACATCGTCTCAAAATAGATAATCCAAATAGCATGCTCCACATCGCGCATTACACGCAAAATAAACAGATTATGGAATTTGTAAAAATTGAGCACGAGGAAGACTCTTCGTATTTGAAATTGAACGTGCCAGACTGTCAGACATTCTTTCGATTGCAGCACGAACTGTACGAAATAAATCGTAAAAAGCAAGATTTCGAAGAAATGAAGGCGAAAATTTTCGACAAGAAGGATAGTCAGGACCTTCTCGAATATGATAAGAGAATAAAAACTGTTGTTGCCATTCAATCTCAAAACATGGATGATGTAGCCAAAATGAAGGGATCGAAGAATTACCAGAAAGGACTAAAATTGGCTCAGAAAATAGCCGCTCCAAACCTAGACAAACGTAAGTCACTTCTTCCAGGTCGGTTGAATTCCATCGTAAATGTCCTGAGAGATGGAAAGAAAGAGGCAGGCATAAACAGAGTGGAAATTACGGAAAGCTAGAGAGTCTCAGCACTGATGCAAACTTTCTTTTTCAAAACATTTTGCATGCATTATCAATATTTCATTGATTTTATTCATTCTTAGTTTAAGAAAGTATTGTTTGACCTAAAAGCGTCAATATGACAATACGCTGTTTACATCGACGATCATAAATTTCATGAAAGAATTTATATAACACTCTGAGTTGTTTTAAAAGAAAAAATTCATTCATTTCTTCATTTATTCATTCTCTTGGCATGCGCGATCCTAGTAAGAAGTAACTCAGTGAAGTTTAATACCCATCTTGTTTCTCGAATCTATTTTAGAAATATTTGTCGAAAATAAGTCCTCTCCTTCTGCTACCAAATCCCACTCAGCTTCTAGAACACTCAGTGCTCGAGGCCTTCGATTACTGAGGTTCAGCAATAAGATTCTTCTTCAATAACAATTTTTTTAATTCAAAATCAGTAATTCAATTAGAACCATATGATTCAGCTACTGTCAGTAATTTTTTTATATCTAAGATTAGTTATACACCTTAAAGATTTAGATTGTATCACACCAAACACATAACTATGGATATCTTCGAAGAAAAATTCAAAAGAGTCGGCCATTACGAGTACGACATGCAGCAGCGGCCCATTGGCCGAGGACGTATGAGCTTCATTTATCGCGGAGTAAACACGACTGATAAAACTCCGGTTGCTATCAAGGTCATCGCTCTTAAGGATCGAGAAAGAGATTTTGACATAGACGACGTAAAACACGATATTGCTTTCCTTCAACAGATCCCTGCGACACATGTCGTGAAGTTCATCGACCTTAAGCTCACATCACATAACATCTACATTATGACAGAACTCATTGAAGGAGAAACTCTGGCACAATATTTGAAACAGCACCGCAAAATGCCGGAAGATAAGGCGGTGAGCATGCTTAGTCAGATCGCACAAGCGTTTCTCGATGTGGATAGAATGTCCAAGAAACACTCTGACTACAAGTTCTATCGCAAGCACGGTGATCTGACCCCCGGTAAAATCATGCTTTTGAAGAACGGTATAATCAAAGTGGCGGATTTCGGTATTCCGTCTCTCGTGGAGAAGCTTGTTGATGTAATGATGATCACGCAATATATTCCCACGCGCTATTTCCCTTACGAATGCCCTCAGAGACTCCGGTTTGAATCATATGGTCCGAAATGTGATGTTTGGTCTGCTGGCGTGATCTTGTATGAAGCTCTTCATGGTCATACGCCGTGGGGTGAAGATAACTCAATGAACGAGCAGGCAAGAAAAATTGATCACGAACCAATCGTGTTTGATCATTTAGTGAGCGCAGACGTTCAAAATCTCATTAGACACATGTTGAAGGCCAGCGAAAGAGATCGGCTGTCTTGGGAACAGGTTCTTCAGCACCCTGCGCTCCATAAGGTGCACGTGAAGCAAACCAAGCAGCCGTTATTCTTTAGTTTGGATCATAAAATGCTTTTAGTTCATAGGAAACAGAGTGAAGAAGAGCATCCGACTCATCAGATCCTGAAACATCACCCGCTCTCTCAGACACATCAGCATTATTCTCCAACACATCATCAACGAAGTCCGAAGCAGCGGAGCCCCAAACAACAAAACCAATCACTAAATGAGCAACATGGACATCTCAATCAAGAAAATGAACATAAAATCAAGCAGCATCTCCTTCAGCAACTCGAGCAGAAAGAGCCTGAAGACTCACAAAAATCTCACTTAGAGGAGCTGCACCATGAGCAAGACCCCACGCCCGTTGATGAAAGTCTAGATCCGATTGGAATATTGGCTTCTGTAGTACTTGCGGGCTCAGAGAAGGATAAACCAACACCACAGCAAGTCATGGCAATCGCAAAAAGAATCGGAATACTGCTTACAAGCCGCGAGCTTCAGGACATCTACAAATATATAGTCTTTTTGCTTGGGTGCTATGACTGCGTGAACAATCTTTCTGTCCAGCTTGCTGAACTCCCGAAAACCACCATACCTACGAAGCATAAAGCAATCAAACTTCTGGTTGATCGTAAAATAAACTCTCATCTTACTCCTGAAGAGAACCCCTACAACGCGTGGCTCTTTAAATCCTCTGTGAAAGCTCACACGCCTCATGGAAAATTAGTTGGAATGACACTTGTTCTCAATGATACCATCGCTTTGAAAGGGGCGCCAGTACGAGGCGGTTCAAACGCTCTAAGTGACAAACCTTTAGATGCAGACGCTTTCGTAACGTTGAAAGCATTGGCTCAAGGAGTGGAAATTGTGGGAAAAACGAACTGCGAGAATTTCCAACTTTCTGACAACAGCTTCCTGAGCGACTTCGGCCCAGTGCTAAATCCATTCGATGAGGAATGTCAGGCTGGAGGAGCCTGCTCGGGATGTGCTGTGATCCTCGCTCAAAAAGAAGCTGAGTTAGCAATCGCAACCGATTTCGATGGTTCAGGTCGACTCCCAGCCGCTTATTGCGGCGTGTATGCGATGAAACCGACGAGAGGCTTACTCTCCATGGAAGGCATTGCGACCATTGATGAGTTCCTCGATCAAATTTGTCTACTCTCTAGCTCTGTGGTGAACAACGCGCTGCTCCTTGAAGCCCTAACCGATACAGAAGAAGAAAAGAGTTTTGAACTCGAAAACGGTCGTTATACGGGCGGAATCGAAAAAGAGATTAAAGGAATGCGAATTGGACTGCTTGAAGAAGGTTTTAGCCTCTCGATGGGTTCGGTGGAGGTCGTTGAAACGATCAGGAAGAGTCTAGATAAATTTGAGTCTCTTGGAGCGTCTCTCGTGAACGTTTCGAACCCAGAACACTCCCAACTTGGAATACAGTTATGGACGATACTCTGTGCAGAAGGATTCGCCAAAAAATTGCAGCAAAACTCAGCGCATATTGACAAGCATAAGTTGAACATCCTTGCCAAACTCTACGCTCTCGTGGGAGAATTTGGCGATGAACAGTATAAAGGGGAAATGTTTAAAAAAGCGATGACCCTGGCGAAAACATTATCAGAAAGTTATGACGCGATCCTGAAAGATTGTGATGTGATAGTAATGCCTACGAGTACGTTGATCGCACCGAAACTGCCACCGAAACATAATGTTGAAAGTGGCTTCCTGAGCAGCTTTGGAAGTCGAAATACAGTTCAGTTCAACGTCACAGGCCACCCAGCTTTACAAGTTCCTTGTGGAAGAGTTTGTGGAATGCCTGTTGGCTTGACGATCGTTGGAAAGCATTTTGATGAGAAAACAATATATAGAGTGGCCTATGCTCTGTTGGATCCAATTAAGGTGTTAGAATTCGATTAATTACTTCTAATTATTTGTGGTATGAAGGCTTATCTTGTTTATGTATCAGATGAGTTTGATAATTGAAAATTAAAGGTTTCTAGTTTGTATGTGTAGGGTAAGTGTACTTATTCTGATTGAATGGTAGCTCGGACTTAGAGGGTTTTTTTGACTCTTGTTATTTACTAGTGGGAAATCGGGACTCTTTATAAATAATATTTTTCTATATGATATATATTTGTTCAATAATGTGAAGAATTTGCAGGACAAACTTATAAATAAATGTAGTGCTTAAAATATAAACTCGAATTGCTATTGAACTTCGAAGAAGTAGAGAATAATTTTTCACAGATTACTAATGCAAGCTCTCCTGAGAGATATGTTCTTTCAATTCAAATGTTCATTCTCACAATGGATCTTAAACAAAATCTTTTTCTAAACCATGGAAAAAGCCCTCCTATTCTTCAATAGTAATAAGTCATTCATCTCGAGTAATGAGTGGTAACTTCCAACTAAAAAAGAAAAAGAGCTCTCGTTTTCAAGGTGTGAACATGGCGAGTAGCCTAATATCACAGAGTCTCAAAACTCGAAGGGAAAAATTGCTGAGCTGGAAAATGAGTAAAAAGTATTATTATTATGTAAATCATTCGTGAACAATAACAAAATTAATAAACTCCATTATAAAATTGATGTATTTTTCCTATTGAATTTTAAGCTCATTAAAAATGCTTATCTCTATACACAGAGTTTAATTTTCATTATGGAATACTGGGCGCAAGTTCTTATTGATTAGCAAGAAGGTCAATCAATTATAGCAAGATTGTTGCTTGTGTTCTCGAAGGTGATATTTTTCATCTTCATTTGTACATCTCAACCCTGTATTATTAATCAGAATCACCGAGTTCTTGCAGAGAATTATCATGTGTATCCACCACTTCTTCCTTTTCTTCTTCATTCGGCTCCTCATAAATCACAAACAGCATCTCTGTGGATTTCTTTTTCGTTCGAGCCTTCCCAACCATTTTAACTTCTAAATATTGCTTTTCATGGTTCTTATAGACATTGAATGAAAACGAAGATTGTCCGCCTGCTTGACTATAGTCGCGAGCAAATGCTTCGAGTTCATCACTACTTATGCAGTTCAAATTCATAGCCCAATGTATGAATTTAAGCCCTAAAAGAACATAGCTCACCACACACATTGCCATTGAGAACAGCAAGGTATATTCATCATCAATGTTCCCAAAAGCCATAGAAAGGCTCCAACATGTGAGCAAAATCATCATCCCAACAAATTTAAGCAAAGTCTTTCGAGATTTGTCACCTAAAAACCCTTTAAGCGTCTCTTGGAACATTTGGACTCCTTCTTCGTAATGATGATGCACTTTCTTCAATGACTTCTTCTGCATGAATGACTCATGGAGTGTACCAATAGGGTCATCAGTTTTATATTCTAGATAAATCGTTCTTTTCTTATCGACTGGGTGGTAAGAAAGCTTGTTTTCTGATTTATCAGGTAAAGTCTCGCGTTGTTGCTTCAGAAAGTCAGCAATTATTCGTGTCAAAAGCTGTTTAGCCATTGTGAGTTGAGTTTTGAGAGAAAAAATTAATTAGCGACTAATTAATTTAAAAAATTTGTCACTATATTTCCGGAGTAATCTGATAATTTTTTCAGTCAATTCAGTTTGTAGTCAGGATATCCTGGTTATTCGAAAGTAGTGTTCCAAATTTTCTGATCTAAATAAAAAAAAACTGTTGGATACCCAGTAAAAAACTTTTGATCAGATTAGGATTGCTTAATGAATTCTACTACTAGTAAAGAAGCTACTTAGAGGGTGTCATGAGAAGTTGTAATGAGTTATTGACTGAATGGAACTCATTTTAACTTCTTTCTTGGAGTATAAAAACAAAAGAGATTACTTTGGACTGGTAAGTAGAATGTCAGCACAAATCAGTTTGCTCAGGCTCTTGATATTAACAGAAAGAGTTTCTTTTGCAGAAGATAGAAATTCATTTTCTAATATCACACAGAAGAAGTAGAAGTTAGATGTTTCACACCATTTTTGAAATTCCTATTACTATTTACTTCAATAGGTTTATTTTTCAGGGATAACTCTAATCTCCCACATACATAATTAAAATAGCTCTCTTTCGCAAAAAACATGTTGAGAAACCAAAAAAAAAACAAAAAAAAACATGCAACACAGCACATACTCCAAATAAAATCTCTTTAGCCGATTTGTTTTGCAAAGGAAATATATAAAATAATTTTGATTGTTGATATTTCTCTAAATGAATAAAATCTGAGTTGTAAATACTTCTCTTATTAAAAACAGAATAATTAGGTAGCTGCTTTGTTTTCATCCATTGGCAGCCCGCGTTTTTCAGTCTGTATATTATTGACATATTCAATTAACTTGCCCAAAGATTCGTTGAAGATGACACCTTCCCAACTAACTTCCTGTGGGCTTCTCAATAAGACCATCGGCAGCTCGTGTTTCAAAACCCTCCACCCACGTCTTTCAAGTCAAGCTCTTTCTCATCGTGAAAATTCGTAAAATTGTTTTGCGACTCCGTGAAATTTTCTGTTTGGATAAGAGCTTTCGCCTTGACATTTTGATCCGGTTGATTTTGCGGTGCCTGCTTGGGCTCCGTTTTTGCTTTTTTATTCATATGATCAATGTCTCCCCAAAGCTCGTGGCCTCCGAGCAGCTTTACAAATTCAGCAAATTAGAACCTAGAAGCGGAAAATAAAGCTACGTGATCTAAATTTCCTGAGGATGTCTCTGCTGTAGCGCAAGCATGTTCATGGGGGATATTCTCATTAGCTGGAAAGGCTCTGGTTGTGGGGGCTGGCTGGGTTTCTTGCTTCTGAGGCTCTGTACCATACATTTGATTTTGAATAATACTGAAGATTGTGTCTTCTCCAAGTTTTTCCGTTAGTGCATTAATCATTTTGATTAAGTACACTCCTTCTTGCCTAGTTATATGATACCGTTAGCATCATTAGCTTTCAAGAGCAATTACTTCAAATTGTCATATTTTTCCAGTAGGGTCGCATTCATGGATCGATATTGAGTAATCTGCTGATTCAGGCGGTTGATTTCCATCTCCAGCTGCCTTTGATTGCGCTTCAGCATATTGTTCTGGATTTAAATTAACAAATTAATCCAGAAAAATCCCAGAGTATCATTACCTCAAAATACACAGAATCTGGGTCCTTTATGCGTGCTGAGGTCTGCGCGAGCAATCTCGCAGCTTCCTCTTTCTTTCTTTTCTTCTCTTGGTATCTTAGGTATTCGCTTGAGCTCTTCCTGAGGATGTTTTTCAGCAGACCCCTGAAATAAATTTTTTGATGTTCTTGCATTACAATGATACTTACTTTTCTTCTCTTCGAAAGTTCTCATGGGAAAAGACATAATTATAGTGGGGATGCTTTTGCTTCTTGAAATCATACATGTTCAGCTAATAATTGAAAATAGTAATAAAAATCAAACTGAATGGAAGAAAAATACTTGTCTGATGAAAGATGCTAAATTATTGTGCTTGAAATAGACAGGAAGCACTTTCTCAGCAAATTGATTCGGGTCTTTAATTAAAATACTTGTCCCTTCGTTATTCCAGTCGATGTACTCTTTATAGTTTCCTTTCTAAGGATTGGGTAGGACGCATTGAAAGATCAGTAGGTACCTCTAACATATTGTAAAATTCTTCCAGGAATCGAGGAATCCGCTTTGTAGCTGCACGGTTTTGAGGGACTTTGTCAGATGAAAGGGCAAGATTGTTTTCCATGTTTTCTGGGATGGACAGATTCGAAGGAAATTGGTTTTCAAATTTATTCTAAAATAATGAGAAATCGAAGGTTTCTAAGCTTTCGAAGACTACTGAACAGCCAGTCACTATCAGTTCGCTATTTTAATATCAAAATTAGGGAGTATTCCAGATTCGAAAAGGGTTAATTTTTCAAATACTATTCTTATATTTCAACAGGAGTTTAATAGTTTTTTTTTTGTGAAATCAGTTCTCAGCCTCAAATGAGCGGGACAAGTCATTCGAAAAACTACGAAAATTCTTGATGTCCTTATTAGATCCGAAATATTTTGATATTTTCTCAAGATTTTTTTTTGGGGCATCAGGGAATTGCAAAGTTACTAGGAAAAAATATTTGCCATGAAATCAGTAAATCTTTGGAAGCAAGATATCATATCCCCCGTGGTGTTTCATTTCTGGATTGAATAAGAAATTTCATGATTTAATATTTATTTAGATGTAGAACCAGCAAGCTAATACGCTTACTTTTTATTTATTTGATTGCGGAGTTCAAAAAGTATGCTTGAAAAAAATATCAAATGCTCTAATTGACCCATTAATGCCTAATTTTGTGTTTCTTTTTGTGACATACAAAGAGTTGGTCAATTTTATTCAAGGGTTTTTTGGAGAGGAGCTTTTCCGATAGAACTTTCTTTTCGTAAATTTTCGAGCCTTACTTCGTTTTGAGATTCAGTTATTTTGGATAATTCAGTTACATTAGAACCTTCTTTTGATGGATCCAGCATTTGCCGATTTTATCGGCAACAATAGAGTGCTACTGATTTGCGGAAAAAACGTCTTAATTAATTTTACTTCGAGTTTCTTACTGATAAGTTTGAATTTGAATTTATAAAAAATCACGAAAACGCGCCTTTATGATTACGTATGATTTGACTTTGCGAAAATTTGGTTTAGTGACTGAGGACAATAGCTTAGGCACGCATTTCTTTGATTTTAAATGTTGATTTTCGATATGGAGTGGCGTATTAATTACTACTTGAATATCAGTGCGAAGTTATTTCTGATGAAATAACATAGACAAACCAATTTCTGAAGAGTTTGGAATGGAAAAATTTTTCCCATCTAATTTATAGGCCATTCGCATCTGGGCAGACCTAGAGATAATCAGTCGATGACAAGTGCAGTGCGTTCAAAGTTAATCACTTCATGATTTTCAGGGATAAGCATAATTCATATGCTTCTCTCAAATTGGAATTGATTTTTCAAAACAGACAATTACAATGCTGCTAATGCTCAAAGAAGAGTGTTTATTGGAATTTTGGAATATTTAATAGTTTTTGGTCAGAACATAAGAGAACTGAGTTTTCAATTCAGCATCGATTGAAATACGATTGCTACCGAACTGAAGTTGATAAATATAATGTTATAGACGCCGAATTGCCACCTTTCAATAGATTGCGCTTTAAACTTTCAACCAGCTTTCACTTCACAAAAATAATGAGCTCCCATTATATACCGATTAAATTTAATTCGTCAGAAACGAAAGCAAGAGTCTCTTTTCAAAATTAGTTATTTATTTTTCTATACATATATGTCAATGTTCAGAGACATCGCGAAACTAATTTGATAACAAGGACACAAGAAAAGCCAGCCTAAGTTTTCTTATCATGACAACCTATTGGAAATAAATATCATAATTCCTTGCCACCATCAGTAAGTCCTATATAACCCCATATTTCATCATAATAGCTGACAGTTGGTGAGGTTCCAACATATCATAAGCAAGAATAATGTAAACTGAAAAAAAAAAAATTAATTTTTTTTAATTCACTGTTCTTCAATAAACCAGTGAAACTGGAGTTTAGTGCCTTAAAATTTCCTTCAAACACACATATTTGATGTACGAAAAAACCTTCAAGAGCTATCCCATCTCTTCTTGGTATTATTTCCATGGAGAGCACGAAAAAGCCTATCATTCTTGGTATAAATAGGTTATCCAAAGTATTGCACTACATTTTTTCCAAAAAAGAACAATGAAAAGAAGTTTTCAGTCCTCATTAGTAGATAGGTGGAGTTGAAGTTAAGATCTTTGCATCGGCGATACTCGCATCTCTGCGTTCCAATATTTCAAAAAACAGGAGTTAAGCGTTTGTCTTAAGAATCAAAATGAGTTCTTAATTTTTCGATTATTTATAACAGTTAAGAAATTCCGCGGTTGAGGTTCGTTCTACAGAACAAACTTTTAGAAATTTCGGAACTAAGAAGTTCTTCATAGAACATCATTTGAAAAAATTGAAATACTTTTAGCAAATTTGAGCTCTAACCCTATCGCCGTGACTGAAGCATCTCTTTTCGCCATGAAGCTAATTGAAACGAAAACCAATGACGAGAAATTAAAGCACCTCAGCTACAAGTGGACGCTGTTTCTTTCGTTCTCCGGACTTATCTATTCGATTTTTGAATTTTCTGTTGTAGGAACAGCTATCGCTTTCTTCTGCCTGCTCGCTCCTCTGATTTACACAAAATCAACCAAAACAAACTTTCATTTCAAATTTTGCTTTATGAGCACTCTCTCTTTGAGCCTCATCCACGTTGTCTTCCCGGCTCTGAATACTAGCCAGACTCTCTTTACAATGATGTTATCTCAAATAACGCTACTCATAAACGCTGCGCCGTGTGCAGTTTCAAACATCTTAGCTTTGCTCCCAGCAGTGGCGCATTCTCTGCACTCTCTGTTTCTTCGGGCTGAGAGCATTGGCGTCTCGGCCTCTCACATTGAAACCCATGGATGGGTCTTCCCTTGGAAATCAGTGTTTCCGATCTCTTACCTCCTCCTCCTTGTCATTCTAACAGACTATAAGAACGCGTTATTCGAGAAGCATCACGAGGAAGCGGAAAAAACCCAACGGACACTTCAAGAACTTCAAGAGCTGAGGGAGCTTCAAGCCAAGCATGAGCAGTTACAAAAAATCTGTGACGCCCGAGCGAAGAAAATAAACCTGCTCGAACAAGAGCTCCAAAAATCCATCGCGAGTCGAGATTCCGTGGCCAGTTCGCTCTCTCATGAGCTCAGAAATCCTCTGAATGTTATCCTCGGTAATCTCGATCTCCTTATCATGGAAGTGAAAGAACCAAAATCCCTTGAGATGCTAGAGTCCTCAAGAGACTCTTGTGAGATGCTCTTATCCCTGGTCAACAACGTCCTTGATGCCAATAAGATTCATACAGGACAGCTGGAACTAAACCCTCAACCGATCCAAGTACTGCCAATGATTCAAAATCTTTGGTCAAGTACTTCCGTCTGCATCGCAAAGAAAGGTTTAACTGGACAAGTTTCCATGGATCGTAAGTTACCTCGCATGCTTGAGATAGACAAGCACCGAGTGACTCAAATTTGCTTCAATATCATCAGTAACGCTGTAAAATTCACTTCGAAAGGCTTTGTCAACCTCCACTTTAGTTGGACTCCTGCAGAGCCTGTTGGCTCGATAATACACCTGGACGAAGATGACCTTAAGCACAAACTCACAGAGCCAAGCAGCGCATTGATGGCTCTTGAGAAAAGAAAATACTTCGAACTAAGACAAATTAATTCGAGAAGAAAAACGTCATTAGAGTCACCGGAATTGGAGGCTCCGATGAGTTTGAATGATGGTCTGGCAGCAAATCAATCAGACCAAAGCTTAGATGGAATATCTCCGATGCTCAAGCAACGTCCTCTGAGTTACAAATCAATGTCAATGATCAACGAGCTCCCGAAAAAAGCTTTTTCGATTCCTTTTACGACGCGAAGAGTGAGCAGCACCTTCGTCCATGAGCCTCTACCCGATGACGAGATTTCACTAGAATTGAGCGAGCAAGAAGGATATCTCAAAATCGAATGCCTAGATTCGGGCTGTGGCATTGCTGAAGAGCTCCAAAGCCAGTTATTTAAAGAGTTCGTGAGAGGAGACTGGTCGATTACCCGCAGATTCGGAGGCACTGGACTTGGCTTATACATCACGAATGAATTGGTGAATCGAATGGATGGCTGGATCACAGTTGATAGCGAAGTGGGAACAGGCACAAGAATTTGTGTTGTGATCCCTGCGAAGAAGATCCCCTCAATGGCTTCTGGCTTCCAAGACGCTTCATTAGCCCAGCTTCCTCCAGCGATGTCTAACGCGAGCAACATCCTGGTTGTCGATGACAGCTCTTACAACGTTGACATCTTGATTAAATTTTTCAATAAGCTCGGCCTGAAGTCAATCTACACAGCTTCGAACGGGAAAGAGGCTGTGGAATTATTTGAATCGAAAGGGAAAGGGTTTTTCTCGATGATTACGATGGACCTTCAAATGCCTGAAATGGACGGCTTTGCTGCGTGCAGAAAGATAAGAGAAGTGGAAGCAAGGCGTCATGAGCCTCAAACCCCGATCATTATTATTTCGGGTAATTGTTCGAAAGAAGAACAAGATCAGTGCCTCTCGGAGCAAGGGGGCATACGAGCGCTAGCTTTCTATCGAAAGCCAGTCTCATTTATGGACGTTGAAGCCCTGGTGAGGAAAACGATTGCACAATCGAATCCTAAATCAGCTAGCCCAGTGGTTTCATTCAGAAGAAGCTTTAGTGAGAATAAGAAAAAAACGCTGCTCGTCGACGGAGATGAATTCACTATAGATCTCCTAGAAACTTTGCTCCGAAGATACGATTGGGAGTTGGACACTACATCAGATTTCCAGGAGGCTCTCCAAGCGATCAAATCCAGCTCGGCAATTGAGTACGTTGTTATTGATTGTGATAAATTGGAAGCGAGGAGCGAAGAACTTCTTCAGGTTTTCAGAGAATTGAGAAGAGAAACTAACGAAGTGCATGAGGAAGAGCTTTGCGTTGATGTTTCTATCATCGCGCTAACGAGCCGCGACAATAGCGTTCAAGACCTGAAAGGACTAGGCTTCGATAAGGTGTTGAAAAAGCCAATTCGCTTGAACAATTTGCGAGAAATATTCTGCATCGAAGCGATTGATTTTACTTCTGCCTTAAACGCATGAACCTTAATTACTGTTGAGCTATCATACTATCAAACAGATTACCAGTATCGGTATGACTAATGATTTAATGTGTTTGAATTGATATTATTGTGTATTCACTAAAATCAAATATGTGTTGTCATTAATTAACCAACAATCGAGTAAAATTGCATTAAGAAACCTTCACGTAATGATGAGTCCACTACAACCGAGTTTTTTGCTTCATCTACAACTATTTAATGCAAATAACGATCTTGATTTTATAAAAGACATTAAATAAGATATTTATTAACTCAGTGAAGAGCATTGCTTGAAATGGAAAGCGCCTTAGATAAGAGACCGACGCAAAAAGATTACTTAGAAGATACTTATCGATTTGAATCGACTGCCACAGTTGTCAATATCAAACCCGACGAGAAAGACGAAAAAATCCTCAAAGTTCTGTTGGACAGAACGATTTTCCACCCTCAAGGAGGCGGTCAGCCTTCAGATGAAGGGACAATTGCGACAGCTGGCTCAAAGTTCATTGTTAGCGAGCTAGTGTTCGACCGGGACACAGAACAACTTTGGCACAAAGGGAAATTCGAGGATGCACAATTTTCTGTCGGCGAGACGGTCAATCTAAAAATTAATGAAGACAAACGGAAATTACACGCAAGACTTCATTCTGCAGGGCATTTAATCGATATCGCTGTGGCTAGATTGGCGCTCAAGTGGGAACCAGGCAAGGGATATCATTTTCCTGATGGCGCTTATGTGGAATACGCTGGCACAATCCCTGCAGATAGACCAGATTTAAAAAATGAGCTACAAGCCGTTATTGAGCAGGTTTTAAAAGATACCACGGAGGAGGACGCTTCTAAAGTGCAAGTTTGGACATATGAGGAAGCCGGAAAATATATGGAAGTGCCTAGCTACCTTCCTGCAGGAAAGCCGATCAGATATGTCAAATTAAGTAGCGAGGACAAGGGCTGCCCTTGTGGAGGGACACACGTAAAGCATCTGAAAGAAATCGGAAAGGTTACTATTGACAAAATTCAAAAGAAAGGCAAAAACCTTCGAGTTTCTTATTCTGTTGCATAAATTTCCTCAGAGGGAAAGTGAGAGGTCAAATTGATACACGAAGCCTTTAACTTCATTTGAATACTGATAAATATTGATTGATATTTGCTTGAAAACGTTGTTCATTACTGATTTGCTATGGTTGATTGATTAACAAATAGGATAATATCTCTTCATTGTGCTCATTTAACAACAAATAAATAGAAAAATTTGAGAAAATGAAAAAATCGACCTACTATGTATGATATATACTACACATGCGTCATGAACTAAACGACACTGGCAATCAATGAGTGAGTGGACGAAGCTATTTGGCTAGAATTATCAGATAAATGGAATTTATTTAAAACCCAATTAACTTTTTCCTTCGTTAGAGGTTTCGTGCATACATCATCCATTCCAGCTTCAAAAACATTCTTTAAAATTTCCGGTGTTGACGTAACTGCACTACAAGCAATTATCGGACACCATGGGATTATTTGCCTGCTCATGAGCGCTCGAAGCTCTCTAGCTGTTTGGTAGCCATCCATCACTGGCATAGACAAATCTAAAAAAATAATTTGATATTTGCTTTGGCAAGATGAGCATTTTGGAGTTTGTGCTACTGAATTCCTTTGTTTTACTAACTCAAGAGCAGAAAGTCCTGAAAACGCCGTATCAATCTTCCATCCCAAAGAAATGAAAATATATTCAGATGCTATGTTGTTAAAAGGTTCGTCATCAACCACCAGCACCTTTGAACACGAACAACCTATCTTCGGCGTGCTAACTGACAAGAAATTCTTTTCATTAGTTCTTGTTTTTTGGGCTCTGAATGCTCTGGTTTTATCTCTAAACGATTTGATTGTTTGATTTATTATCGTGTATTGGTCTGTCTCAACGGGCTTTGCCTCGCTCCCGATGGATATGCACGATACGTCAAGGTTGTCCTCGATATTGATTGAGGCAAACTCGTGCTTGGTTGCCTTCTGGATTATGAACTTCGATTTCGCTAACGGAGTATCTTCGCCCTGATCTCCTCTATATGAAGCAAATGACCCGTTGGAAGGCGATGCCACTGAAAGTTGACGAAAGATATCAAACTTCACGTTAGATGGCTCCTTAAACTGACTCTTCATGTTTTTAAATTCTAAAAATCGGCTTTCAGTGGCGTTTTTATCTTCCAAAATAAAAGAAAAAACTGAGCCCTTTCCAACCTGCGATTCGACAGAGATACCTCTATCACCGGTATTTTCTAGTCCCAGTGCACAAGCGATTTTATTCGCAATCATTAGACCTAGACCAAACCCGCTGGGATTTAAAGTCAATCTTTGTTTCTCTTCTCCTAATTGCGCATACTCTTGAAAAAGCATCTTTTGATCCAATGATGAAATGCCAACTCCAGTATCTTCGACAGAAATAGTAAGAAGTCTCGGAGACAACGTTTGAATTAGACGGACGGTGATTCCTCCCTTTACAGTGAATTTGATCGCGTTACTAAGCAAATTGAGGATAATTTGTCTCAGTCTTGAGTGATCCGTCGAAAAATCAGGGTCAAAGTCTTCATCCTTAATCATTTGGATAGTCAATTGCTTCCGATGGGCTTGTGGCTCGACAATTTGGATGCAATCTTCGATGGTTTTTATAATGTCTTTCTTTTCAACTACTAATGTGAACTTATTTGCCTCCATGCGAGAGAGGTCAAGAATATCGTTAATGAGACTCCCTAATAGCTGATTGCACCGCTTGGCTAATTCTAGAGTTCGCTTCTTTACATCATCGGGGACTCGGTGATCATCGAGAGCGAGTTGGAGAAAATTAAGCGAGCCGTTCAATGGTGTTCTCAATTCGTGAGTCACTGTTTCAAGGATCTTAGATTTATGCTGGTCTTGGAATTGTAAGCTAGCGATAGTTTTAAGATGAGTGGTTTCCGTGAACATGAGGATCAAATGCGGCAATTGATCGAAGCAGGTGAGAGAGATTTTGGTTTGGTAATATCGTTCGCACTCGCTATCTTCATCAAAAGCGGAACACTCAAGAACAAGAAGCGTTTTTATCAGTTCTCCTGCGCTTGTGTGGAACAGATCTGAATTTACTTTCCACTCTTCAAGAATAAATGCCATTATTTTGTGCAAGTCGAACCCTTCAAGCGATTGTAACTTCTTTCCAAAGTCTTGTAGTATACTGAGCTATATGCATAAACGTAATTAATTAAATATGGAGAACGATCGCGTTTACCTGCTTTTTCGTGGTTGAAATATCATCATTGCTCAGATTCTCATTGAATCCTACAAACGCAACGTTTTTGAACATTTCAAGGCTGCTAGGCCCGATGTTTTCTGCCTTGAGAGTCTTGCTCATTGCAAAATTTGAAAACTTACAATTCCCTTCCTGCGCGAGAATCAGCACACCTTCTGGGTATTCATCTAAGATTTTTTTCCATGCTTGAGAGTTCTCGAATTCGATCATCCTTTTGAGATACATAGTTCTTTGGGCTCTTTCCTTTAGGTAGAGGAGTGCCCACATCATGATAATATTCAGAACCATTGCTCCTACGAGAATCTTATCATCCACTTCACCACCATATTCCTTCCAAGAGTAGTAGATCAGAGCTACGGTAATCACTATCAGTTTCTGATACCACGTCAGCAATGTCAAAACTAAGAAAATCAAATGAACAGCCGTCGCAATCCCTGCTAGATAAGATTTAGATCTGGTTGATCCTGAATAGTTAAGATCGACACCCAGGCCGAGAAAGTAGCCCAAAATAATGGCAGCTCCTATTGCATCCATTACTAAGATGATCAATCGCGCTTTTTTGAAGATTTTTCGGTTCTCAAACTTTGCAAACATCCGCTCCAATCGATAAACTCCAATCATAATGACTGCGTGGATCCCAATCATCAAGAGCTTTTTGTACCACCCGGAAGCGAATAGGTCTGGTCTGAATGCGAATTGTATGATGCCAAATCCAATGCTCCTGACAACTAGATTGAAAAATAGGATTATGTTTGCAAACCTCAGGTAAGGCTTGGCGTCCTTGTAGAATTTATCATTGATATCTTTCCTTGTGAATCGAAGAAGTCTATTCATAGTAATGTCGGCGAAGTTATACTACTCTTGTAGCTTTGATATATTTAATTAGGGTACTTAACTCTGCTAATAGGAAAATGTACGAGTAAGAGATCATAAAAATAATCTAATCTATTCAAAAAATTTGGAAATGCGTTAAGCATATAAAAAGGAGCTTTTTTGTGATGAGACCAGGCCTAAATTAGACATATTATATTTAGCTTATTTAGAGTATTGTCGCAAAGCCCCTTCTCACAATTAGAGCCTCAGCAGCCGACTACAAAGGGAAAAGCGCGCGTCAAATGATGATAAAGCAATGTTATTTCAGTTTAGTTGCTCAGTTGAAACCAGATAAGCTGTGTACTTGTGTTTCAAGAGATTTGTTTTATTTACAAGAGTTAGGAAACCGCAGCGCGCTCTATTTGATCTATCTATATTAAAGAGCAGACGTTGTAGGTTTATTAAAGCAGAGAAACATCTTAAGGTTTTTTCTTTCTTTGAGGCCATGGGAAATGTTTTGAATTTGTCACCAACCCTCCATAAGATTTTTGGGAAGCAGATTTTTTGTTGTTGTTGCTTTTGAGCATGGGGCTAGCCATCATTTTATAATAGGCTGAAAAACTCCTAATTTGGAATTGAATTTTTTTGGTTGTGTTAATACATGGGAACTAATTCAACTAATTCAATGAACACGAGTTACTAACTAATAGCTTACATCTATAGTTTCTTTATAGTAATTCATGATGGCATTTAGAATGTTTATTACCGAGTCTCACAAGAAATTGTGAGATGTTAGCATCATATTAATACTATATTTTGATGCTTTTTATGCTGCTAGATAGTATTTTAAAAGTAATTTTTCATAAAAACTTCATTCTAAAAGAGTTTCAGATTGAGAGGAATAAAAGTAATTTTTATATAATAATAGACACTGACAACTAGTTTAGTAATATAAAAAGTGTGATTGATTGAAATAATAAAACATATTTAGCATTTTAAAATAAAAAAAATTTTGAATATGGTGATATTAATATGAAAACTTTCAGAGCAGGTATTGATCACGTAATGGGTATCAAGTCACTAAACTATCCAAAGAATGCATAGAATACATACGTGAGGTGGGTACAAACTGATTTGCCATTTATGAAGTCTCTTTTTAATGATTGATCAAAAGATTAATTGAAAAGAAATTTAAATATTCTCTCATAGAAGAAAACAATTTAGTCTTAATAATGAAATATGCTTAAATAACAATCCTGAAATCACAGAAAATTTCTGACTTGAAACTCTGCGGCAAACCTCCCTGAAAACTATAAATCACTCTTTGCTACAGAGTTTTTATTGAGTTTCTCTTCATGAATACAAAATACCCTCACTAATTGCTCTCTGGTAATTCATACTAATTTTTAAGACATTTTTTTGTTCTTATTAGAGATTACAATCTTCCATTCAAAGGGGGGCAAAACCAATTCAAAAAATACTGAGGTTGTTTGAAATTTGTTATCAAGAGACCTTTATGAGATTCTAAATTTTACTGCAAAGAGAATAATTCAGTCCTCTCGTCAATCTGGATAAGCTTATATCCTCAGAAACATGGACTTTTACAATTTGTTAATATTCAACAAATACAGCATTTTTTGAATGTTTCAGTGCCCTGCCTTCAATCATTAACCTTTTCCAAACAGTATATCTATTCACTCATCACCAGGGACTTCAAATGGCTTCTCAATATCCCAAGCTATTTCTTACGATTAGATGTTAGCGCCAGCACATGCTTTTGCAGCACAGCTTTCTCTTGCTTTAGCGTTTTAATTTCTGAACGCGCTTGCATCAATTCAGCCTCAAGCCCTTGCTTCGGGGTTGCGCTCAAATAATCAAAGTCGTTTAAGTGCTCTCTGAACTCCTTCTCCAGCGCAACCAACAGCCTTCCTTTTTCATCCGCAAGTTCCTTCAGCGCTTCAAGAGACGTTTTAAGCTCTATCTTCTCAAAATCTAGCTGCATTCGATCCTCCTTGTCAAATTCAACCGCTGACTTCAGCTTCGAAACGAGAGTCTCAAACTCAGTACCTTTGGTCAACACTTCCAACTGCTCGACTAAAGCCTCAGTGCCCTCGTCCGGTTTGCTTTGATCATCTTTAAACCCTGAAAAACTCTTGAAACTTTGAGGGAAATTTTGCTCTCTTTGTTGAGCCACTGCAAGATTATTTCTCAGTGACTCATTTTCCACCTTTAATAGCGGAATTTCCTTTTCATAGTGCTCGATTCGCTGGTAAAGATGAGCGTTAATCCCTAAAAACTCAGTGATAAACGTTTGAACGTTCTCAAGCTTTTGGAGTATCATCACGATCGACATATCCCAAGTTTTCAGAGTTTTTTCGTCGATTGGGGATTGTTGGCGTTGAGAAAGTTTCTTTTTGAAAAATTGAAGCATATCCCGGATTTCTTGGATTTCTTTTTGCCTATCTCCCTGAAGTCGAGACAATTCCGTGTATTGCTGCTTGACTCTTGTTTCTATCTCTTTATAATGCTGCTCAAGCTCCTCAGTATGCTCTTTTTCCGTAATAGGTTCCATAGCAAAAGCCCGTTTTGTAAGATCGATTCTTAATTGCGAATTTTCGAGTTTCAGCGCATTGATCTGGTTCTCTAGCTGCTTAATTCGTAAATTAACGCTCTTAGGATCGGAGAGGTCAATCGGCTGGTCTGTTGACTGCTCAAATTCTTTTATTCTCCTGCTAACCTCTTCTCTTACTTTCTTCTCAAACTCGAGTTCCTGCATCTGATTTATTTCTGGTGAGCCCTTGGACTCCTCTCTCTTGTCATTTGGTGAGTGTGTTGGTGATGTCGATTTTTCGACATTCAAATTTTGGCTTGTTGGAGACCTCTCGCCATTATTTGCTTTGAGGATAGCTTCTTTGTCTGAAGAAAAACCTCCTAACGAGTAAATAATTTGGTTTTTCTCAGCAAGGACTTCTTCGTACTGCCTAGCGATATTATTTCTAGCTGTTATATGCTCTCTTTCAAGAGCTTCATTCTTTGCTATGAGCTCCTCTACCATTGCTTTCAGACCTTCGATGGATTGAGACGCGTACTTATCTTCCTTTAACGGAGAGATTGATTTTGCTTTCTTCTCGCTCGATGAATTTCTTAATATTTCTGTATAATTTTGCCCGATTTCCCGCAGTTCGTCCTTCCCATAATTAGAAGGAGTTCGTAACACATGTTTTTCATTATTTTTCATGTCTTCAATAATGAACTCAAGCTGCCTAATACGGTCTAATTGAGCCTTTTCTCTTGTCTGGTAATGAGTCATGAGATGACGGCAAAGAATAAAGGAATAATCAACGAAAGACTCTCGCATCTGATTCAATGTGCTCGCGATTTCCTTCTGCAGTTCCCGATAAGCCAGATTCAAGTCCATTTGTCTATTCCTAATCCATCTGACTTTAACGATCATGTTTTCCTCCTTATGTGACTTCGGACTTTGAACTAGTTAATGGATTCGCGGGTGATTTGCTTATTTTTTGGAATGATCATGATATAAGTTACCTGAACTTAAGCTGGTGTATGGCCCAGCACCACTTTCAAAGAGACGATTCGTATATCTGTAGTCAAGGAATGTTGAGGTGTTCAAGTTTCTAGTATCACGAAAAGATTGTGGATAAAAGTCTCTTCTCTCATCAAACAAAGATTCTGAGCGAATGCGACGGTCTTGTGTTAGTGGACGAGTCCGGTCCTCTGATGTAGTAAGGTAACCATTTCCAGTAAGTTCGCTTGGTTTGTGAAATGCAGTGGGGTCAGGGAAGCGAAAGCTGCTCTTTGATGCAGAATCCTGCATTTTATCTCTGAATCAAATTTTAAGTTACGACTAGCGATAAATTTAAATCTTTTGGATCCATCTATCGACAATAGAAGGGGAAGCTAGTTCACAGCAAATAAATTAGGTAATATACTCAAATCCTTCAAAGATAATGCTTAATGATGTGATATGATATGATCTAATGATCCCCAGTGAGACCTTTACTATTTCAGAAAAAGAATGCTTCAGAGCTATTTTCCTTCAATTGTTGTGAAATTTCAAATTCGGTTTCTCTTGAAGAGTGTATGTTAAGTTTGACGATTTAACAGATAAGCAACTCAAATAAATAGCAATTAGAAGTGTGAAAGAGTTTACATAAAAAACGAGTAACTTAACAAAGTCACAAGCCTCTCAAAAAATTTAAGAGTGAATGACCAATATTCTCTTTTTTTCCCTCTAATATTATTACAAAAAAATTATTTCCATTACTGTATTGACTGAATCCATTGAAAACCAGGTTTTGAGAAATTTCTCATTTACCCGGCTCTGTTAAGTATCATCGGTAAATTATTTCGTGGTGTAATTTTCGGAAGCATTAAGGCTTTTGAATCTTTGCTCATATCCCCTATATTGAATTGCCCAACATACGTCGGCAAATTCTTATTGAGAGTGAAACTTTCAGATTTTTGGTGCCTAGGTGTCAGAAGAGGAAACACACTTTTCTTCTCTTCTTTCACTTGAAATTTCTTTTCAGAAAACTCGATAAGCTTTTGAAGCACAGGTGCAACTGACTCAAGCTATTTAATAAAAATCATTCATTTTTCCTCGAAGTGATCCTGGAGCTTACAGAAGCAAGATATTCCAAGAAAGGAATGAGCTTTAAGAGTTCTCGGTCGGCCATATCATTGACAAATCTTTTTACTATCAATGTATTTGAAGACTGGTTCCTCATTTGCATCACAAAATCCTGAGTGTTTAGAAGATGAGATTTTCAATTGTTAAGCCTAAAGGCTAGTTACATCGATCAGAATGGTTGAGGATGTCGGAAATCCTAAACTGAAAATGTCTTTAATGAAAATCTCATCGGAAGTTTTTGTGCAAAACTCTCTAGTGTACAATTGAAAAAGGTGTTTTTTGATTCCCGTGGCCTCTACTAAAGCCATCGCATACTAGAGAAATCTGCATTGAGAACTATTTGATGGATTGGGCTTACTTCTTTCACGGAAGAGGTATAGACACAGACGTTGTAATGTTTGGAGACTTCTGAGAGGAATTTGCTGAGTCCTGGTCGAATTGCGACGTGATATAGATAATGTTTTCCCTCGATCTTAATCTGATTAGGCAAATTGGGTTAGATTCATCAATTGTGAGGGTATTATTACGTTCAAAGTAAGAGTGGCATTAGAAAATGGTTCTGTAGAGGCATGAAGGAGTGTCTCATCAAGATCCAAGACTAAAATAGGTTTGTCCTATAGAGATCCTTATTATCAGCTTTTATATCAAGAAAAATGGTCTACGCCGTCGAATTCAACATCAAATTCCTCTCCAGAGTCTTTGAATCTGAAGAAGCTCGGCTTACTTCTCTCTTTGTGGCATGAGTTAGTTTTCTTACGGGAAGTGCGAGTAGAAAGTAAAGGTGAGATCTCTGGTGGGCTATCGGAAAAGCCGAGAGACTTTGGTTGTGGTCTTCAGGTGACATAAAGATATGATGATTATTGTGATGTGAAGTTACCTGATGGTCCTTTTGCCGATATTCAAAAGAGGCGGCACTATAAGTTTTTCAGTCGGTTTCATCATTGTGTGCTCGAAGCAAAATATTTTATTTAAAGAATGTTGCTGAGCCACTATTTCAAATAAATTGGGTGACCCCGAAATTAATGCAAATTATTTGATAACTCATTTGTATTCCTCAAAATGGCGACCAATCAGAATAAGAACCAGGGCAAAATTTTGTACTTTTAGAGATAGTTGCAACAAGCGCCTAAAGAGAGATCTGCGAAATCAGAGAGGTTATTTCAAGAGATATGACCGTTTGTGGTGGATTCTTATTAGAGCATTAATAAATAGCAAGTCTGTGAGAATTTCATAAAATTAAATTGACTTTCTTCTATTTAATTCCGATAAAAACCCTACCAGTGTAATTCATTCAGTCTTTATTTAATAGCCACTGCACAAATGTTGAGATGATTTTGATAGCAACTGTTTATTGAGGTTAGAGGATCTCATGAATCAATTATGAAGCTAATTATATTGAGTTCATATCGATTCATCTCTGTTTGAGAAGGAAAATATACCGCTGGGCTTGAGCTTGGATTACACACTTTCAATTCTAAGCTGATGACAAATTAATCACTAGTCACAATCGCTTCCGATTAAACTCAGGAAACAAAAAATTTAGGAATTTGTTTTAACTACAAATGCCCAAAAATTGGCATTTTCTGCTCATATATTAAGTCTTATAGTTGACGAAAAAGGAAAAGAAGCCAAGTGATTTAATGCGCATTCTTCCACTACTCAAAGCCTCTGGAAGAGTAAATGTATATAAAATTGCACTTGAACTTATCACAACACAAATCACACTGTTTGAAGAAGTTATATTTTGAGAAAGAACATTTTTGCCGATACAAGAGATTTGTTCAGAGAAATTCAGAAATCATAAAGCGAGCGCTATTGAATCAATGGAAACTATAGCCATTAGGAAAATGAAACGAGTTTTTCAAAGTAAAGTCATTTAGGAATCTATATACAAGTCCTTTACCTTGTAACAAATCTCTTGCAATCCTGTCAGTCCAACCAATTGTTTCAACTGTTTCTCTACTTCCCTCCTGTCACGAGAGGTTCACTTTTCTGGGTTTCCATCGGATGCTCCTGAGATTTTCTAAATCCATCGTCGTACCCGCCGCTTGCATCAGCCCACTGCGCTCCACCTTCTTGCATGTCTGGCACAATAAGGTCATCTTCTGGCTCATACTCAAAGTTTTTGCACAAAATAAACGCGCGGCAGTTCGGAGCGAGCTCCCATTTGTAGCCGATCGGCTCGAACGTATATTTATTCACTTCAGGCAGCAGCTTGTTTATCTCCCTTTCCATTCTCCTCAACGACGCAAAGATCTCCATATTATAATTGAAGTCAATATTGTCTGAATACGTATGACTTAACGTAAAGGCACATCCGGACATAAATGCGATCACAGGAATTAGTGAGCACACCGTGAAGATCACAACGCCTGCTATCAGATTAACAAAGTACCCAATGAATATGCTGACAATCAGCGGAATCCAGATCAAAATGGCAATAAATTTGTGGCAATGGTTGTTAAGCCACAATCGAAATCCTCCATTGCCTTCTTCGTCGTTTTTGATCTTTGCGGTTTTTTCCAATTGAATTTCCTTTCTATATTTCTGCGTTATACTCACCAGAAGCATAAAGAAAGCATCAACTCTCTCTCCGAGATGAGTCTTCTCATCTTCAAGCCATTCCTGGTTTTCCTCATCGTGACGTTCCCAGATCATATCATAATCGTTGTAATCGAAAATGATTCGTCCAAGCTTGCCCTTTGGAAGCTTCTCGTAGTCCAGCTCATAAGGATGTTTCTTCTTCTTTTTACCCTTTTCAGGTGGAGCGTCTTCTGGATCTTGATTTTCACCTTGCTCCTGTTCTTGCTCTTGACCTTCACCTTCGCCCGGTGATTCTCCTAGTTCTGGCGATTCAACTTGCTCTCTCTGATCTTCAAGATCTTCAGGGCTTTGTTCTCTACTGTCTCTCATTTTAATTTTTCAGTGATCAGTTTTTTAAATCGCTATTAATTATTTTTATAAATGTTGAACCAATTAAAGTGGAAGGGGTTTTCGCTTGATACGTAGTATAAATCCAAAGCTGGCCTTGATATATATTAGAAGATCTGCCAATCAATCGTGTCTAGCACCAGAGTATTGATACAAATATTGCATAAAATATTCGTGATTTAGAGTCTGAATTTCAAAATTGAATGATAATGGTATTAAAAAATTTCAGAGTATGTTTTTCATCTTCCACGAACCTGCTGATGTCAGAGAAACTGAAAAATTTGAGATTGAATGGTAAGTATTCTGGAATTTCTGGATCTCGAAGCTGAACGCAATCTGAGCTGAAGCAATTTATTTTGAATGGAATTTCATTTCATGGAGCAAGATGCGTGCCTCAAAAGTTGAGTTTTCAATGACTTCCGTTTCAAGTAATCAAAGATCTCAAAAAGATTAGTGCAGTTAGATTTTTCTAACCTCCTCAACTAACTCAACAGAAGACTTATACCAAAAATTGAGAATTAGCTGCTTATCTAAACACCTAAAATGCACTATGACTTCGATTATTTCTCAAAATGTAAATTTCCATCTACTTCTTTGTTGAATGATGAAAATCTTATAATTTCTGGTGCTACGATTTATATGGATAGGGTCTTCAGTAAAAAGTACTTAATTGTTTGGGAGGTCAAAGGGAAAATCACGCTTAAAGGATCCTTGCTTCATTTCCAAATAAAGGTATTTTAGAAAATTTATTGCTATTTTATTTTCTGAGACGGTAACGGGCTTTTGAGCTAATTAAAGCGCTTATCTCTTAGGAAAAGTACATCTTACCGACTTTCTCAGAAACGAATTCGAAACGACGATGTTATGGTGAAACATCGCATAATACGCATCCAGCTCGTCGAAAAGACAGAACACAAGCGGTATTGCAGCAATGAATGATTTTTTATGGAGTGATCCGTCATTATCCAAAAAAAATTTAGTTACCTTGAGCTTTTGCTAAGGCCATTCAGGCTTTTGGGTCTCACTCAAATGCAGGAATCGCTTCCTCTGCTCCAGCCTCCATTTGCTCAGAGATACAGCCCTGAAATTTCAAAATTGCCGTTGTTTCATGTTTTCCGAATTAATAACTTATTTATATCAATTAAAAGATCAAGTTTGACAAATACTGGCCGAGCAAAGTGAGATCCTGTTTCTTCAATCATGATATGAGTGTTACCACCCTGTCTCCCTATCCTCAATAGAGATATTCAGCTTGCTTCTCAGTCGGAAAACGTAAAATTAGCAAGAATTCACAAATCTATAGCTGCTCCATAACATAGAAGGAAAGACATCTAGTTATTATATATTATTATTACTCTTGCGCATATAATCTTATCTTTATCATCATCTTATCATAATAAGTACAATGTATTTATTAGTAGCTTGGCGACTGGCAATATAAAGATATACAATTCCACGATAAGCCTTTACTCTTGTCTCAGAAGCTTCAATAAATTACCAATGGAGCTTTTAAACCTCTTGCCCACCGTCATTCTTTCCTTGAGATTAATTCTTCCTTCAAAATCAGTCGCCATTTTTTTCGCTGTCTCAATGGCACTCTCAGGGAGACCTGCTACAGTAGCGACCTGAATTCCAAAGCTCCTGGGACACTTGCCTTCTCTGAATTTGTACTTGAACAGAATCTTGCTGGTTTTGGGATCATAAAGACAGTCCATGAAGTACAATTTCAGATTTTCATATTCGCCTTCGAACTCGTCAATAAGCGCATGGTAGTGAGTTGCGAAAAATACTCTGCACTGAGTCACTTCAAGAAGATATTTCAGCACTCCATAAGCGATTGCCAAACCATCGAAAGTACACGTGCCTCGTCCCAATTCATCCATAATAATAAGACTATTAGAAGTCGCACTCCTCAAAGCAGTTAGCGTCTCTTCCATTTCAATGTAAAAAGTGCTTTTTCCCTCCATAAGGTTATCTGTGGCCCCAACTCTCGTAAAGATCCTATCAACGACAGACATCTGAAACTCCTGAGCTGGAACATAGCACCCGGTTTGTGCCAAGATCGTAGCTACGCAAACTTGTCGAAGGAGAGTCGATTTTCCTCCCATGTTCGGCCCCGTAAGAAGAATCACGTCCTTCGGGTCATTTGTATTTTCGGCATAAGGTGACGGATCTCTGCCAAGAAAAACGTCATTAGGGATAAAGGAAATTCCTTTTTTGCATAAACACGGATGTCGCAGGCTTCTTGCGTGCAGGAAAGGCTTTGTACCGAGCGGGTAGACAGTAGGCCGCACCATCTTTTCATTTTCTAAAGAAACGATCGCAAGAGCAGAGAGGCAGTCAAGTTGGCCGATGACGCTAACGAATCGATCCCATACATTTGAATGTTTGCTGAACTGCTCGAAAAGCTTCGATATGAACGCTGTGAGGGCCTGCTTGAGCAGCTCTTCCTTCTTTTCGAGCTTTCCCAGCAGCTGTTTTATCTCTCTCGTATGGAATCGCTGATAGCCTTTTTTCTGAGAGGTGAACTCGAAATCTTCGGGTTTCATTTTCCCCTCAACGAGATACGCAGGAACTTCAAGCTCATATTTAAATTTCGCATGTGAATAACTGATCTCCTTTGTATTGAATCTCTTCTGAATTCCGTCGAGGTAGTCATCAAATTCTTTATGAATCGTCTCAATTTCTTCTTTGATCCAATCATAAACAGGATCTACTCCAGGTTGCGGTGTAGCGAGCTTGTAAGAATCGTCTTGGCCCTCCCATTTTATCCTGTCAGAGAAATAGTTAGTCAATTCAAGCGGGTCAGGGACAATGGACGGATCCGCTATCTCTTGTTCGGATAGATCTGAGATATTCTTCAGATTCGTCAAGTCTTTCATCATCTTTGATTTAAACTCATTGCGGCG
>ENA-UOTZ01000557-UOTZ01000557.1-compost-metagenome-genome-assembly--contig:-NODE-557-length-31017-cov-9.067259_pt1 | contig 31017 bp, 17 predicted proteins | sample MGYA00238144_ERZ746983 | MGnify/ENA primary metagenome ERZ746983 (study PRJEB28759, sample SAMN06268863) | compost metagenome | isolation source: single cell | place: USA: California, Emeryville, Joint... | reverse complement strand
CTCTCGCAGTTCGAAAGACTAAGGGGCTAGAAGGTGGAGAATGATGAGTCAAGAAAAAGGATTTTAATGATTTGAAATATTTTTCAAAAAGAATTTATGGAGTTTAAAACAGTCATTTTCTTGGATAAACCACAGTATTTTAGGTAGTAATTTACATCTTTTGTATTTTTTGTTGGCATTTTCCTTTAATATACTTCAAATGACATGAAATACAGCATTTTTATTTTTCATGCTTTAAATATGCTGTATCAATCTTTGCAGGATGGGTTGAAACCCAAATTACAGGAGTAAAGAAGCGAAGCGATATTTTTTCAGACCAACTTTATCGTACATACTTTGGTGTAATTCGTTTTGGATATGCGAGTGAGTTGGTTATTTAATTAATTAATAGCTCCTCTGAAACTTGAATTAGAAGTGTCGACTTCTAATTTTACTCCGAATTTAAGTTAAGAAAAGAGACAGACGACCCAGTTTTGTGCTCGAAGTGAAGCTACTCTTGATCTCATTGCGCATGGAACCAAATTTTAACCTCGTTCCTTCAGCCTGTTTCCGTTTAAGATCTTGAAAAATTCTCGGCGGTTAAAAACGATTGATTGGAATCCGCAAAAAACTGTACTTTCTGCAGAAAGGTCGGTTTCTTGCCCATGAAGAAGCATTAGTGATACTGTTTTCCTATGTTAAGATGAATTATTCGATTCAATATGGATCATATAAGTCGAGAAAAGAGAGGCAAATGACGAAGAGTGTCTTAGGATGACCCTCTAGAGTTGTTCCAAGAAGAATGCGCTTTAAATAATGAAGACTAAAGATACTAAAATGACACCAAGATGCAGATTTGCCTGGATTATCGGATTATTCAACAAATAGACCCAAGTAGTAAGGTTCGAGATGCCAAATATATTACTAGAGTAAAAACCTCATCAATTTAAAGAAAGAACTCCCTGATCAAGAGATTTTAATGCAAGATGATAAGCGATTGGTGCAAATGAATCGCTCTTTGGATTGCAGTAATGCCACTATTCTCGATCTCTGTAGCAAAGCCAGCTCTTTCACTTATTGATAGCCATAGCTCAATTTCAATTTAATAAAGAAGGTGTATGTATCTATTTATCCCAAGAGAGCTACGTTGCTTTCATTTGTTGAAATCTCATGATATCGCTTCGTATTCTTAAGCATCAAATGATGAGAAATAATGTTTTTTAGGTTCGTTTCTAATAATTACATATTTAGCCACAACTCTCTCAAATACAAATGAGCATTTCGATACGCATTCAAATGAATCAGAGACAATACCAAACCAGTCAAAAAATAACTCAATTTTCACTAATAGGTCTGAACTTCACGCCAGAGACCAAAAAAGAATGACGATGCGGCTCCCGAGAGCAAATATAGCGCGAAATTTAAATTCATTCTGCTCTGACCTCCCAAAGCAGTTCTTACCTGAGTAGTTCCATAGTACGCAGTCAACATCATCGTTAATAAAAACGTGCAGACACGTTCATGCTTCGTTCCAATAGTAAACATCTTTGTCACTCCAGGAGCAAATATATATTCATGCGCAATGAACATTGAGAGACAAGGAACGAGAAAGAGCGTCCATTTCCCACCCATCTTTGAAGGATACCCGCCCAGATCGAAAAGAACAGGAACTCTTCTCCATAATCTTTTCCAATTTATCAGCGGATGAATGAATTGGAACAATAACAAGGGCACGCCAGCGACGAGAGCAATCAATTCAGCTGAATCAGCCCTCTGCCAGAAATTTTTGAGTTGTCTCCCGTATTTACTTAAGATAGCACCCATGGTAAATTTTTTCGATCTGAAATAAAACTTAGATAAGGCCAATATTCAAAAAATTATGACTCTAAAATAAACTCTTTGAGAGAATTTGCCAATTTCTCATTGTGGAGCACATTGAAATAAGAGGTAGAAGCATACACATCAAATATTGTAAGTAACTACTAAACCTACGAATTATCTATGAACTAAGTAACCGTGATTTGACAAATTCATAATATAGTAGAGTACTCGGCATTTAAGATGTTGTAATAATAGCATATCTTGATCGAATTATATCATCAATGAGGTAATATCTCTTGCCTCGAAGGACAACAATATAAAGTATACCTGACCAATATTCAGGCAGATCGCACAGTGAGATCACCTTCTGCCGCTTGGTATCAAGCTCCCAAATTGTCTTCGTTGCGAAGAAAACGACATTGTTTTCGCTTACAGTTTTTATAAAAGACGGTGAGTTAAACGGATGCGCCGTGACATTGACCCTCTCTTCAAGCAACTTCTCTTTCACAAAAACACTAGGATTTCCTTTTTTCGGTTTGATCACATCCAACCCAGTCGTTGTGAATAGCAGCAGCTGCCCAAGCCCTCCGAGTCCAGCGTTATACCCAAGAAACGCTTGAGTGTCATCCGCTTGGACTGTCGTCAGCAATGATTTTTCTGACGCAGCCCATTTTAAGATATAAACAATGTTTTCACACGTTAAATAAAGCACACCAAGCTCTTTCGAATGATGAAACTCCTTGCATCTTTGATATTTGTCCACTAATGACTGGATCTGGAAGCCCTCGTTTAGCTCGCTCCATTTGAGGTCTTTCGAACAGGTCGCCCAGCGCAGCTGTCCTTTTAGCGTCAAATAGACATACTCACACAGGTGATCTATCCAAATCTCGCTGTATTTATGTCCGATAGTCTTAAGACAATTATAGTAGGAACATAATCCTGCTGAAAATTGAAGCAGCACGCATTCTTTGTGAGAAGAGATGATCAACGAGCGAAGAGATGAAGAAACCATGAATTCAGCAGCGTGAAATCGTATTGTTATTACGCGAAGAAGTTTCTCTGGGCGAGCTTGACCAAATACAGCAAGACGAAAATGTGTTGGTGATGATCCGGAGTAGGCGATGAAGAAATAAGAGTGAAAGTCCAAGTGTATGACAACACGCGGTCGGGAAGGGAGATATGAGTAGGGGAAAACTTGAACAGTCTTTGGAGAAGAGTCCTTGAATGCTGTATCTTTATCCATCATGAAATTACTATTTAATCGCTGAAAAATAGAAGAAAATTAAACCTGATAGGAAAATCATAAGGTGATAAAATTAACGATCGTTTGTGTCTGAACTCATAAAGGTGTAATGAAGCTTGAAAAGACATTTTGTCCAACTTCTCTGCTCTGCTTTGCTCCTGAAAAAGATTACATCTAAATTTAGGAACGAGAACTCAAAAGCGGAAAATCTCATTTAACTAAAATAAATGTGACTCCAGAAGTCAATGCAACAAGTTTGCGAAGCCAACGGAGTATTTTATAATGAATTCAATTCGGACTTGGTATTTACAAATAAAAAAAGGTGGCAGAACGAAGCTGCGTTTCAAGAAAAGAATTTTAATGTAGTAAGATGATGCTCGCTCGCTCTTGTTGTTCGTTTGGAGACAAAATTATACTCATATTCTTTTGTTGAAAGATTGGATTCTCACTTTCTCCCAATCCTCATAAAAAGTATAAATGCAATGTTAACTTCCTGGACAGAATTAATCTCGAAAGATTTTCTACTGAGGCTAACAAACAAGCCGCCTCAGTATCATAGGGAGTTAGATAAAAAAATTTTCAAAATTCAGAAATATTATCAATAGACGCTAATTCTCACCCTAATATGTACAACAGCCTACACATAACTTCCCTTCTTCCTGGTATGAATAGAGAGGTCTCTGATTCTCCTGAGGAAATGCTTCTCCAGAAGCATCTTTTTCTTTTTGCAACGCAATCGCGAGTTGAGTGAATGCTTCCTCGACTTGAATGTTTTCCTTCGCTGATGTCTCAAAAAAATCGAATCTCAATTTATCCGCTAGAGCTTTCCCTTCTTCATAGCTCACAGCCCTTATATCTTCTCTATCGTTTTTGTTCCCAATCAACATCATTTTCGCATCCTTTGCTCCCCTCTCCTCTACTTGCTGAACCCATTTTTCAACATCCTGAAAACTCTGTCGATCAGTTACATCATAAACGATGAGCGCTCCATTGGCACACTTGTAGTACATTACACAAACGGTTCCAAACCTCTCCTGGCCAGCTGTATCCCATATCTGGAGCTTTATGCTCTTACCTTCATGCTCAATAGCCTTTATCTTGAAATCAACCCCGATTGTCGGTAGTTGATTCTCATAAAACTCTCCATCAATGAAGCGGAAGAGCAAAGATGACTTTCCTACCCCAGAGTTGCCGACTACGATAATTTTAAAGAGATAGTCAGAGAGCATGCTTGGTTGATATAATTATTGTGGGTTTTATAAAGTAAATGACATATATCACTATCGCGTTAAAGCGAAACCTGATCAGAACCGGCATTTTTCATACCGTTGTATTTTAGAAAAATGAATTGATACAAATGCTGAGATCATAGCGTATTTTACACGGTATGACCTCAATTATAGAATGATTTTTATTGTTGCAAGAAGCAATTTCGCACCAACATGAGAAACAGGTCCTGACTGGCCCTTTGATGCAAGGTTTAACTCTTAAGCAGCAGCAGCTGCGGTTGTTGTTGTTTATGAAGATGATGTTTTTTATATGTTTATTTGATAATAAATGATATAAAAAGATATAGTTTTATCCTACAAGGCTTTACGTCGATAGCACAGTTCTTTGACATACAGCAAACTAGAGTGCAGCGGCCTTATCAATAAAGCAGAGAGAATGGACATAATCTAAATGAAAAATATAAGCTGGAAAGCTTTTGGTGTGAACTTACATTGATCAGCTGCTTTGGAGCTGTAGATGGGTTTTTCCGTAGTGAACTCCACAATCTTCACAGTTCTGTCTCTTGAAGCGGTACCTATGAGATTCCCTGCTAAATTTAATTTTACGCAATACACTAAATCTAATTAACAACGGGTTAGAAGCCAAGAAAAAGCTCTCGACTAAGCTACCTTCATGCACTTTCTCGAATCTTTTCACGATTTTCCCTTCTCTCCGATCGTATATCCTGACTTCTCGATCGCTACCACAGGTAGCTAGCAAATTTCCGCAGGATTTCCACTCAATCCACATTGTATCTATGATGTTCAATAAGTTTCTCATCACTTTATATCGGAATATACCTCCTTTATTGTCAAATACAATTTCTTTATTGTGCACATTCGAATGGGTGTTCACGTCGTAGATATTGAACTTATTCCTATCATATTTCACAGCTATTACGGGGTTTTCAACGAGAGGGTTCCATCGGCATTTGTTAAACCATTCTTTTCAAGATGTTTAGTTAAATCCTCTTGCAATATATATGAATTCTACCTGATTTTTTTCCAAGCTGAGCTTGAAGCTCCATATTGTCATTATTGATGTCTGATATTACAAGCAAACTATTCCAGTCGATTGAGGCCAGCTTTTGCGAATCTGGGCTGAGGTGGTAACTATCCGTCGGAGCTAGAGACATTATTATTATATAACCCAGCGCAATCTTCAAAAAAATACCTTTATGAGCAGCTTGCCATTTTCCTTTTTTCACGATTCTCAGGTTGTTGCAATCAAACAGATGGTAGCCAACGCTTTTTTTAATAGATACCAGCGGCGCCAACAGCGTCCTTGGATTGACGGAAACATCACCTGTTCCAACCGCTATTTTCGGGATCATTATCGAGTCAAAAATTCCTGTTCTTACCTCCTTTTTTCTCATCGAAACTAAACAGCAAATGCTTTCCCTTCGCAGTATTAAACACTTCAAACGTCGCGCTTTTTTCGGGGTTATGAATCGCTGAAAGCAACCACTCAGAATTGGGTATTTCCTGCAAATACGTCGTACCGCCTAGCCACCAACAATTCACAACTTCTCACAAAATGTTCATTCTTTACCTTGGTTTTTCAATGCGGCGCCTCTAATTCCCTCAGTCAGCTTACTCAGCTGCATATCATAAATGGATATCGTGTTTAACCCCAACGAACACCATGCGATTTTTTTCTGCTGGAGCCCACCTACCAGACAACGCCATTAGCATCAGCTCACAATCGAAAAATAAACTACCGTACTCAGATAATAAATCTATCATCGAAAGCCTCGCGGTCAAATCCTTATCAAATATTCTCTTCATAATGGGATGCAAGTTAGCATTGGGTATTTTTAATACCAACTCATCCAGCCTCTTGTTATACTCCGTAGTGTTTCTCATTTGGAATAAGCCTTCCCATTCGTTTTTCACTACTCCTGACATCTCAAAGAGCGCAATGCCAAGAGTATGCACCTCCCTATTTGCAATCGAAAGTGCTTGGATATCTGCAGCAAGTTTCATAATCTCTTTGTTTTTGAATTCCTGTAGTTCAACTCTTCGCGAATTCGCCCAGTCAGTGAGGAAAAAGTAGTTTGTGCCTTTGAGTCGATGGATCGTTTTGGAATCGACTGTCAACTCTCCCAACTTTAGCTTCGTATATAGAGTCTTGACGTCAGAGATAACATCTTTGACCATCTGTTCAAGGTCAACACTTGTTTTCCCGATTTCTTTATTGATTGGATAGTGGCATTTGGTTACAAAGACAATTTTCCCCTTGAAAAACTCAAAGTTTTCGAGTACTACAGCATCCAACTCGGCAAGCTTCCTGCTGAGATGAAAAATCTCTTGGAAGAAGATAGTTGCAGCGAGGTCGTAATTCGTTTTTGCTGCATCCGACTCAGGATTGAACACGCGAAGAGTATAGAGCTCGCCGTCATCTCGACTTTTACCTTGGTAGAGTGTGAAAGTAGCAGCTTCGCCGACTTTTTCAATGTTCTCGTAGAGGAAATTTATCCTTGGCGTTATCTCAATGATAGTTGGTTCCACCATCTCCCGAAATTATATTTATTCTGTTCTATCTTAGTTAATAATTAGATGAGCCGAAATCTGGATTCTAATTGTAATTCAATCTATTTTCATAACAGATAAGGGGCTTATTATTAAAAAGAAATGGATATGACAGTGCTACTAAACCTGTAGCAGCATGCTAGTACTTGAATTCATTGGCGACTATCTAAATTCCTGTGATTTCATAAGTAAAAAAGGCTGGTAAATAAGAATTTTATTGTTAAGTAGCTATGTTATATTCGAAAAAAAAAATTAGAGGCTCCAGAGAGAGATGTATGAGATATATCCTTGATAACAGGCAGTGATCAACTATTGCAGAAGGGGGCTTAAAGCCAATAAGCTTGACTTTTTCATGACCGCTGCTTTGGCCAGTTCTTCGATTTCAGCGGGATCAAGACCAGGATTATTAATCGCGATTTCGAGTTTCTCTTTTTGGATATCGCACTCCTTCAGATTCACTGGGATCTCGAAAGCATATAGCTTATTTATTCGGCTTTTATTGCGGCCAATCTATGGAAAAAAATATAATTATCCATGGGTTTCCCCATACATTATCGCTACCTTCGATATCAAAAGCAAATTATCTCGCTCTTTCACTTTGATCCTCGTAAACAAAACTATCACTGTAATAATGCTTAAGATTTCCAATAAGCCACTTGCGTACATCATCAGCAGGAACGCCTATCAAGAATTTAACTTTGCTCGAATTGAATATCTCAATGTGATACCAGAGGGTGACGAATCCACTTTGTTCCAAACACTAGAATACTCAGCGCCAAGAAGAGTATCTCCAGTCCAATGGATACCCCAGTAGTATAAGAAATCTGCGTATAGTAATAAAATTATTATTTCCTTGCCATGCTTTTTAACACGAATTACCCTTCTAACAATCCTCTTGTCCAAAATGTTCATAGAGCTCCAGTTTTGTAGGTATTCTTGATCAGATTGGAGCCTTGCATCATGCTCTATTGCATTCTATAAGAAACAGATCGCAATAACTCAGTGTACGCTGCTCTTTTTTCTCGTTGATTACAGTACATATTGATTGAGCCGAATTGATAACAGTATCTCTAGGCTTAGTAAACTCTCTTCGAGCGAGTCTCCTCATCCACGAAATTCCAGCCCAAATCCATTGTGTCGTCTTCAATATGAATAGAGTTATCATTTTGGCGCTGCGACTTCAATTCTCTCTCAGTATTCGCACTATTCACTGAAATCCGACTCCGTGGTGTCATAAGCTGCTGTGCGATGGCTTTAGATCGCTCTTGAAGCTCAGAGCCTTCAAATTTGCTCAATGCTTTACTGCTAGGTGAAGAAGCATGGACTAATAACTGAGATTGCTTTGGGGTTGGTACAACTCTTGACTCCGAGTTTCCATGCTTTGTCTTATTTCGTACACGAGTTGGTTCTTTATAAGAACCCATGGAGTTTTGGGGGATAGGCTCTAATGTACCGCTAGTTTGTGTTTTGGTTCTTTTCGAGTTCAATGTCTCCGCGGTAATTCTTGCAAATTTAGAGGTTGAAACCGAGGAGTAGCAGTAATAAGATACTCTTTTAGCTTCTTCTCGACAGTCAAACTATCGGAGGCAATCTTTGCGTACAGCATGATCCCAATGACAAAAAACTCTAACAATTAGAGTAAACTTGTGTTCTTTTTTCAAGTAAAATTTACCTAACACATAGATAATCAGGACACTCAGTCCGACTCCATAGCTGAAATTCACAAAGATCTGTATAAACTTATAATAGCCTTCATTCTGGGCTGTTGGTCGAATTCCTTTCAGTATACTGGTGACGAACTGGACGACTAGTTCTAAAAAAACCAGCAGGTATATGTGCTAAGAAATGTTTCCATTACATAAGCCAATCTATCTCTGAATCCTTACCCATTTACAGCAACAGCACAACCACCATCTATTCTTTTGAGTAGCCGTGTTCCTTTGTGATATTCCTTGATAAAGCGAATGCCTTTATGAGAACATCCTGTATTACTCCTCGGCTTTCTGTGAGGGATTTACCAAACCCAGAGAATGATAGCATAAATTGCAAAAAGTAGACTGTATGGTGTTTCATACAGCAGCCTTTCTATTGCTCGACCTAATATAACTCTCGCTGAAAAAGGATCGATGAAGATCCAAAGAAGTCGCACTATTGGTTGTTTATGAATGAGGGAATGCTTAGGAACGAATACGTATGACGATTAGCATGATTAGCATCATAACGAGATTATGAGGACTCCGAAGCGACTTGAAGAAGAATTTCAGGCATCTGTCTGAGGAAAAAACTCTATCCTAAATCCACAATATAAGCATGCCAACAAAATCAGGCTCAAAATGATACTTTCTGTAGTGCGCGAATCAGTTTTAGAAGCGTGTAGATCCCAATTCCAATCAGCAATATTGCAAAACAGGCGATGTAACCAGCGTATCCCTATAATTATGTGATGCGCCGCATGAAATCATTGAAGGGAGAGAGGGACTACTTGAGGCCATTCGGTTTGGATACTGCTCTTGCATTGGTCTCCAAACCACCCAGCATCACATCTTGTTAGAAAATTAGAGGTCAATATTTGTTCATTGGGTTTTTCATTACCGACAGATATTTGAGACGCAATCGCCTAATCATTCAATGAATAGGGGAACAAGATAGGAAGAGAGATACCGTGTGAATTGCAGTCAAAGGTGTTATTACACATGATGCTATCTTTGTCTTGTTAGCCGAGCTGTTTAAGTTACGAAGAAATAGGTCGGCGCATTTTAGTATTAAACTAACAACCTCAGTATAACAAGAATAAAACAACTTTGAATCTAAATTGAATCAACTGATAATCGTAATCGCGAATAAGCAGCAAGAATGGCCTCACCTTGAAAGAAAAAAAGAACTATCATTCAAATTTCAATGAAGTTGATGGCTTGAGGAAACAATTTCCCTCTACGAACACCACTCCAAGAATATTATTTAAGTAAGATTTGAAGCAACCAGAAATAAACATATAGATTGAATGTGGTTGAGAGTAGAGCATTAAGTTAGCCTCCCACTGTTTCATAGAAACAATCTCACTTTTATCAACAGATTTTCTTTCTCTTCTAACTCTACTACTACTATCAGTTAAAGGAGGAAAAAAATCCAATTTATTTTATTGTGGCCACGATGACCCAAAAATGAGATTTGACTCCATTAGTCATCTGATTACATGTAACTATTTACATTTTATGCTCTTTTTTTTTGTTTCAGATTTTCATAAAAAACGTGTTTTGTAAACAGGCTCACAATTAACTCTAACTTGGGACTTAGATTTATTATACGTGGAGATTCAGTTCATCAGTTAATCTCTCTGAGATTTGTATCTGCACCTTCGTCATAGTATTTTTGTTCCTTTGCTTTCTTCTTCTGGAATATCTCTTCGTACCTGGGTTATAATGAAAATGCGTTAGCGTTCAGCCATTAATAAGAAATTACTTTTTCTGGTTCTCAAGGATCTTCTTTCTGAACATTGCGCTGGTGAAGTTGGTATCGGTTTCTACGACTTGGTAAATTCCACGAGTCTTAGGGACTGCGTATGGGTCTTCTAATTTAGCAAAAATGATAAGTGAGAAAGTGTCATGATTTCTCTTTGAAAACCTGAACCGTAGGTGCCAGCGCTAATGTGGCCCTCAGCAACAACGGAAACGCCTAATATGTTAAGGGTCGATTCGTCAACAACGCCAGGAGCACCGATAATGATATCATCGACGTACTAATAATAAGTTTAGCAAAAGCACTCTGAAAAATTCACCAACTCTTAACGAAAGCACGGCAAGAATTCTCTCTTGAAGACTCAAAACAGGGTAATGGGAGCCCTTTCTTCTTGCGATTGTCTGTATACACGATAATTGTTAATCACAAAAGCCAGCTACTAAATAGATTTACTTCATCATCGTGAACACCAACAATAAGGTAAGTTCCGAGCTCTCTTGCTTTCTTTAAGAATCGCACGTGTCCAAGGTCTAAAACGCAGTTAGAATTGCTTGGATAGGATCAGCTTTACGGATCAAATCAAAGCTTCCGTCGACATAGACGATTTTATCATCTTTCTGAAATTGCATTAGATTATCAGGAAAACAACGGCTCATTACTGTTGGAGCTCTTCCTGACACAAAGCTCTTCAATCTTCTTCCGGTCTGAATAAATTTAACAGGAGCCTTGACAGTAGTAGTTTCATTCTTTTCTTCCTCTAACTTGGATGGACTCTCTCCTTCAGCCTTAGCAGCTTCAAATTTTGCAATTCTAAGCAGTCTTCCCAAGATATCTGTGGTCGAAATGCCTTCAGTTCTCTTGAAAATTTTCATTCTATTCGCCTTCTTGATCTCATAATAGCAGTCAACACCGTCTGCGCCAGGGGCCATGTCATCACCGTGCGCAACGTATTGGCAATTGAGTTTATCAATGAGCTCGATTGTAGGATTATAAGGGATAGGGCCTTCTGCGATTTCGTCTCCCCACTTGCAAGCTGCAGCGATCTCTTTTCTTTCAGATTCGCTCATAATTGTTGGTCTATGAGCCTCTATTAGCGCTGATAAGTGATAATTCATTACCCTTTGACAGCTTCTACTTCCTTGTCAGAACATACACCGATAACGAGGACCTCTCCGAGGGATTTTGCCTGAATCCGAATGTTTTATTAGCGAATACTGATGAGAAGGAAAGGAAACCTGACGAATCGCATTGAAATGTCCCGAATGCATCAAGTCGAAGCAACCATCAACGTACAGTCTCTTGTGCTTCTCGATCAGTTTTGGATCGTTTGCTGGATCGCTCTCGAGGTGCTTCTTGAATGCGTCGACCAAGTTGCTTGCGTCCTGGGTCCCTTTAGTGTTGCTATCTGCATCTTGGTTGTTTTTTGTAGCCTCTGTAAGATAGGTGAAGAATCGAGGGTCGTCGAAGACTGCTGATTCTTTTAGCTTTGTAATAAAGGCTGCCGCGTAGGCGATTTGTTGTTTGCTATCCATGACTTCGATACAATTTCTTTTTTACTTCTTGATTTTCGATCAATCGATATTAGTTATTGGAATTAAGAGTCGTAGATTAGGAGTTTAGAATCTCAGTCAATATCGGGATAGAATTTCACACGTCAATATTGATTTTATTGGTGGGGCTAAAATCTGTTCGCAAGGCATATTTCGGTATGTCTTGAGCCCTTTTCGATTGTCTCCTGTGTAAGGAGAACAGAAAAGGAAGAAGGATAAGTTTTTGCTGATAGTGCCGAAAGGGTTCGTCTCATTTAATATTGATAGATCATTTTTTCGAGTATAGAAGATCCTTTGACAAAAAGCACACTCTTTCCCAGCTTAGATAGCGTAGAGTGTCTATGCCTTTGTTAGAAATGAGGAAATATGTTGGTATGAACATTTTTCTTTTTCGATACTCCACAAATAGTGTTGCTCAATCTGATCCATAGCATTGTATCATCCCCATCAAAACCTTAAATGCAATTGAGAGAAAGTATCTAATTCGTTTGCAATTGTCCTCTCATCAATTTTTTTTTTCACCTAGTGTCCTTTAAGTTTGTTTTAATCTATAAAGCTGAGTCCTTCCTTTCGAGATTTTACACAATGAATCCCGTATTATGGATAGAAATTAGTGGATAGCAGAGCGTCTTTGAGAATTTGCATATTTTCTCAAAAAACATACAAACCAAGTTTTCAAAATTGCATTCGAGTTTCCAAGCACACGCATTTTTAATCTAATACAAAGACTCGGAATACGATCTTCAAAAAATTTCAGGCTAATTCTCCAACAGTCCAACAATTTCCACCAAAGTCTGCCAATTCCAATTAAATAATGTTATTGCTTGGAATGAACGACTTCTACATCATAAGATGGGATTCTCGTTGATTTCTGAATTTATTGACTGAAAAATGCTATCTTTAAATGGGTATTTTCGGAACTACATATCTAATCTTCTTGAGAACAAATCCTGACAAGGATAAAATACTATTTTAAATGACTCTAAAACCCCTATGAGATTCTCTTTTTCCCTAATGAATACCTATTTAATTTCATTTCACACCGGAATTTTCATGAATTGCAGACTAACGTTCAATCTTTCCATAATTCTTCAATAAATTTTGTTTAAAAATCATTACATTCAGCATTCCTCTCACAAGGACAAATAGCAAAGTCTTATAAATTCAACATGATATTTATTAGAGTTGGTTGTACAGTATTTGGGTTTCTAAATCAAATCTTGTAATCGCATAGAATTCTGGAATCTGAAATAAAAAATTATTTCAGCTAATTTTTTTTCAAGAGATTTGGTTTGACCCTTCAAAGTTAGATTACGAGTAGTTATATCATCAGCTCCTATTATGCTGCGTTGCTGAAGGGCAACATGCCTACTGCCTCTCATTTGAAGTTCTCAACACTAAAAACGCTTTCAACTCAAAATATGAAACACAATTTTTCGTTCTCCATTGCAGAAACTTCGAGTTAGGAACTGAGACTGCATGAGATCTGACTCATGATTTAAGACTCTCATCAGCACGCTGTGAGAACAAAAAAAGAGAAGGAATTTTTCATAGGTTTACGGTTTTCAATCTGGCGATAATATGGAGGAAAAAAACTGTAATTACATTCAAAGATGCATAATGATCTTGATACTTATAAATATACAGCAAGGAATGTAGAGCTAAATGGTACATTTAGATCAAAAGAACAAATAATGTGCTGCAATGAGATCGCAAGACAATCTCTCTCTCTCAGATATCTTTCGATATCATCTCGAAAATGAGCTATTCTTCATTCAAAATCTGTTGGATCTGTCTCCGTAGACTGAGCTCTTTACAAAACGATTGATAGCACCTAAATGAATATATCAGAATCACAAAGATGGTCTGACGTGTCTTACATCTCCAGTGAATAATAATGGTAGACGTTCCTTAGGCACAGGCTATGCATTATTTCTACGGTATCACAGCTCTTATCCGACTTAATCATTTTTTCATGAGTCTAAGGTTATTATTACTGTTACAAGAGTTCCAACAACACTTTGTTACCTCAGATGATTTTAGCTTCTTTTGGGTTGTGGCCGGCTCAAATTCATTCGCTTCAGTCTCAAAGAAAGCTGTATTTAGGCCATTCCGTTTTTCATCGAAGCATTCAAAAATCGGTCTCGACTCAGAGTCAAAATGCTTGTGTTTAAACGCATAATGGACTCCATACGGCTTGCCGCTGACTTTTAAAAATTTGCAAGCTTCAATCTATGTACGTTAACAATCATTTAGTCAATCATGATTCCAATTGAATCTTTACTCCTAAAAGGAACTGTTGGGTTGTATGACAGCTTTCAAAGTACGGAAGCACCCGTTCGGCTATCAAACTCACATCTTTAATGAGTATCACCTTTCCGTCTGGGCTCCAGGTGATGATATCTTCTTGGTTTGGATTCTAAACAAAAGTCACTGTGTGTCTCAGGTTAGTTAGAGTACATCTAATGTTTCGTAGAGGTCGACGAGGAAGCTGGCTTGACTCATAGCTTTCCACATTGCTCGGCTCTTCGTAAGCTTGCCTTTCAAAGTTTTGACGTCCATCATAGAATTGTCCGGAGAAATTCAGAAAAAATATTTCAGGAAAATTCAATAAAATTCGATTTAAATAAAGGTAAGTAATCCAGAAAATTTTTGAAAATGTAATTTACAGGATTAGATTGATCTGGAAGCAATAATTTGAATAATTCTTTTTGTGTTCGCGAGATCTTACTTCAATCAATTCCGGATATAAGAAATCGTAACAAAGAAAGTTCTTTTGCTTTTTGAAAAACAAAACGAAATGAAAAACTTAAAAATCTGAATGAAAGTATCCCTTGGATCGTCATTGAACTCAATATATGCTGGTATCTATAGGAGTGAGATGGCACAAACCAAGATGTTAGTTGGCTCACCAGTGGAAAGATTTCATCAGTTGTAGATCGAACATTTAAATTGAAGTGTATGTGTTCAAGAACACTTGGCACTCGTGTTCGAGAAAATTAAATTGGGAAGTTGAATTATCGGATAGAATGAATTCGGTGTAATTAATTTGTTAATTTCGTGGTAGTAAGAAATTTGAAGATTAATACTCCAGGAGGTCGTTTGAACTTTCTGAATTTTTCTTGAGTAGTGACCTTGGACATAGGATAGCCGCTTTTAGATATGAGATTAGGCTCAAACGCGACCTGAGAGAGATGAAAATTTTTTTCGTGAAAGCTTTGCTCTGGTGTCCATGATGAGAATGAGATTGCTGTATTCATTTCGCGCGCTCGACCAATGTATGTCATGATGAATTGAACGATATGATTTGCAGTAGAATAGAGATCATCTTGCAGAGCAAACTTTCCAACAAAATATTACGCCTATCGATATTTTTTAAGAGACTGTGGAAATGAATGTGAATGGTAGAAGACATCTCTCAAAGAGTCCCAGCCCAGTTGGATCTGTTTGCATTGGAAAATGGTCTAATTGTATGATTATTCTAAAGCTATTGAAGATGAAAAAGCAGACTTCGATGAGTATTTTACGCTATGAGCCATTGCTTACAACAACTAATGATTGACATACCAATTTAGAGATTCAACAAGGTTTAACGTTTAAAGTGAATATAAACTATTCTCAACTTCTATTACTGACTAAGCTTCTGCTAAAGCTTCAGTTGGAATCTCAAGTTAGGACGGTATGCAATTTTTTAGAGCCATTCAGGTAGAGTAGGAAGCACAAAGCCCTGATAAAAAAATCAAAATAATAATCAAAACCAGGTAATAATACAAAGAACAGGTATTTCAAAAAAAAAAAGAGAAAGAGAGCCATTACCGCCAAAAATAACATTCAATTTATTTTTTTGAACCTGAAATAAATTCCAAAGGGATTCTCAGTTGCTTCGTGTCAAAGTTCTGAAATTAGCTGGTAGCGGGCTCAGAATTTCTACTTACTCAATAAAATCTAAATTCTATCTTGAGCTTCCAAATTGAAATTATACAAATCGATTAAGAACACAGCTTTAATTTATTCATTCTCTGATATCTTCTCTTTGCTAATTTCAAAAACAAAACTCAAAAACACCCAGAAGGTGTATATTTCTTTATCATTTCTGCATGTGAAATCTCTTCATATTCCATGACGACTGTTAAAACCTCCAATAACCTTAATTTGCTTCATATGAGATGTTTTTCAAACCAAATCGTGGAAATTTATTATATTTTCTGCCCTGAGGCTTCGAGTCGTGCCAGTAAATTTACCTTGTGGCAAACAAATTCCATTCTTTGTAAGATTTTCTAAATGAGAGAGCTGAACAGTCTACAAATCCATGTTTTGAACATGCTTTTCGAATCTCAATATGAATATATTGGCATAATACCACCTTTGATTCACTTTCTAGCTAGGTTCTCAGATTAGAGAAAGCCATGGTCAGGACTGTAAGTCCGTTCTGAGATCAATTGCTAGGGTATCCAATGCTAGTTCTTCATCTGTTTCGGCATGCAATTTGCCTCAGTCACATTAAGAAACAGACAGGAATTCAGCAATCCCTGAGATGAGACCTGACAATTTAAAAAGACAACAAAGTAGATAGCTACTTAGAAATCGATAAGAAACGATTCTAGAAATGAAAGATAACACGAATTGAGCAGCTCTAGCCTTTATAAAAATACAGATTATGGGCGTGGGCTCAAAACAACCACCACTTTCGATGATGGTTTACCCCAAATCCCGTTAGTTCTCGTTATATTTAAAAACATTTGCAAGGACATCCTGAAGCATCACTTCTTGAACTGCTGAGTGAAGGTTTCTGTAAATTATAATCAGGGATATATTGGAAGAATAGATTGTACATCATAAAATGACGGTAATCAATATATTTGTTCAGGCCATGCTTCTGGATCTTGCTAACTTCATCATTCCTCTTCTCTGATTCATGCACGTTATTATCGCTCGTTTGCTAAAACAGAAGTGTGAATCGACGCTATTATGAAATTGGTTTGGTTACCTTTAACTTCTTTTGCTTAGCAAGCTCATGAACTATATCATATTTGCATAGTTCACTCTCATGCTGCTCTTCCATTTTAGGCGTCGCATCAAAACATTCGAAAATTGGCCTCGAGTCACGGTTAAAATGTTTATGTTTATAAGCATATCGGGTTCCATATTCCTTTCCGCTTACTCGTTTAAACTTGCAGTTCTCAATCTATTTGATAAAGCATAATTTTGTCATTCTCATTAATTTAAAGTCTGGTTACTCTTGCGAGAAACTGCTTAGTTGTATGACAACTCTCAAAATAAGGCAACACTCCTTCAGCAATGGAGCTCAGATCTTTAATAAGCAGCACTTTTCCATCGGTGCTCCATGTAATAATATCTTCGTGGATAGGATTCTAATCAAAATTACATTAAACCCAGTTCTGTAACAATTCGATTACATCTAATGTTTCATACAGGTCGATGAGAAAGTTAGCTTGGTTCATCGACGACCAGAGAGTGCGGCTCTTTAGTAGCTTATCCTTCAGGGATAATACTTCCATTTCTGAAAAAAAGAAGATATTTTATAGCAGATATACATTGGAAATTCTATTTAATTTGCGTCTTGTGATCGAGAAAAAACTCGAAGGCGTCTTTACCAAAATGTAATGTTTTTAACTTTTAGAATGTTTTGAATGATCGGTTTTGACCAGCTGAAATTTTTCAAATCACTGATCAAAAATCTTGAAAAAGTGAAATGGAACAATTAATTCCTGCGAAAGAACTTTCTATGTTATCCACTTAAACGACTGAGAAATATTAGAAATTAACGGCGATCAGAAACTCTCGGATTGCAGAGCATATGGAATCACGAAATTGACAAAGTTGGGTTGAGAGGGCGTATAAATGCTTTGATAGAGATTTCAGTGAAAATTCATGGTAATGGAACGATTAAGTCCGTAATACGCTTCAATTTACTGAAGATTGAATCGAAAAAACCTTGGTATTGTTCCTGAAATCGCTTAGGTGTTCTTGTGTTCCAGAAACATTAAGTAAGAGCTTTGATTAAAGAATAAATTAAAAAATCAGCAAAGAAAAAATTAGAACACAATAAATTTCCATGTTCTTTCAGCGAAAGTTGCTTGGTAACTTAAGTGGGGAGTCTTGGTCTCAGTCATGTGAAATACTATTGCGAAAGCCCGCTTGACTGATTGAATTGAAGGAGTGCGACATTATATAGTGAAATGTGAGAGCGAAACCAGAAAAATATGATAAATGTTTAACATAGCACAGTTTGTTAAGCATTGAATAGGATAAGTTGTAGGTTATTCAAATTCTAGCGACATAGCAAGGAAGTATAGGATCCAACGACTGTTTCGCATTTGTAGCTTCATGAAAATGCAATGCTTTTATCTAAATTGGTGTTAAAGGTATCATAATGATTATTTTTTGGAGTGTTTATGCCTTTTTTTCTAAGCACTCTGGTTGTGGGATGGTTTTGAATAGTAATATTTTGCTTTAGGCTTAAAAGAAGAGGGATTCTCATCGATTTTTTCTATGATGAATTTCTTTTCTTCATGTACCCACAAGAAGATTCATTTTGTCATACTTATGAATTATAAAAGAAAGAAAAACACTTATTTGCCCAAAAAAAAACAACAAACTGTATGGCTTTTTGCCAAGGCGATAGCCTTTGGAATTTTTATTAACAAACGCAGAGCTTGCCTCAGTAAGGTCGTTCAAGCTACAAGAACGCTCCATTTATGCGAAGATTCTATCGAGTAACGTTTTGACTTTCTGTGAGTTTAGCGCTCTGATATCAAATTGCGAAAAATTCTAATTGATCTTTTGTTCCAAATTCTGGGAAGATTTCAGCCTCAAGGTAAGTACAAGTTAGCGTAATAGTCGGCTAGCTCTCTTTGTCTTGGTGAGCCGAAGATTCATACTCATACCAGAAGAGCAGTGATTCCTATAATAAAAGGGTATTTTTTCACAATGCTAATCTTAGAAAATAATGCAAATCGTGTGTCTGAGTTATTTATACGCTACCCAACGCAGTACTTTTACTGATAGACACAATACATCCAGTGAGGATGACAATAATTGTGAGCCTTGCCAAAATTGCTTCGCTAATATTGCTACAAAGTTACAATAATCTTTGCTGAGCCACTGGTCCAATAAATAATGACCTCGCCAATAGATGGAGCTTATATAAACAAAAAAAAAAAACTAAACGAGAACAATGAACAGAGCGATCGACGACCTCTCTGATGATGATAGTGTGCTGAGTCTCCAAACTAAAGCGAAGCTAAATGAATTCAGACGACGTTTCTCTGATGAGCCCTTTTGCAGCACCCTAGAGCGTCTCTTTCTCGCCAAGCACGGAAAAACGGTTTACCTAAAAGACGCTCCAGTTGGTTGCCCTAACATTCACTTCAACTTTGGAGATAACGAGCACCAATCCATGGGCACAAGACTTCATGAATCCGACTACAGCCGAGTTATCGAGTCTTTCAAAGCCGTAAAAAACATCAGCGTTGATGACGTCAACTTCATCGCCAAAGAGCTTTCTTTTATTCCAATCGATGAGGCGCTTCGTATGAAAGAATTCCTGGACTACCTACCAGCAACTCCTCTGCATATAAAAATGTACGTTAATGATAGAAATAAACGCATTGCAGCCAAGAGCAAACCAGCAATTCACTACAGAGACCTGGAAGTCGATGAAGAAACCAAGTTCCCATATAATTATTATGTGGTGCTTACGATTAAAGGGCACGCACGGATCGTTCGATTCAACTCGCAGCAAGAGAGGGCGAATTTTTATCGGCTTGAAGGAAATCGTCAGATGGTTAATTTGGCAGAACTGATCAAGCTGACAATCAAGAAGAAAAGCGTGAGATGCAGGATAGTAGAGGAGCAGAAGATAACTCGGCTAACGGAAGCTACTAAGCAGTTGAACCAAATAAGAGAGCAAAAAAAGCAATTGGAGGCTCTGCATGCGGCCAAAAATATGAACCAAGCAGAAATTTTAGAACAATTGGAGTTCCAAAACATCGAGATCATCGGTGCAAAGAAAAAAATTAAAGAGCTGCATGATCGGGTCATCTTGCTGGAGCATGACAGAACGAAGCTACGCGAAACTTGCGAAGAGAACGCGGATTTTAGGAAACAGATAAAGAGCATGAAGAAACAGATAGAGAGGATCGCTGAAGAGAATATGGTTCTCAAAGAAAATAATAAACAGTTTGAAGAGAGAATAGAAGAGATAAGTGAATTTTTGAGACGTGATTCAGCTTTTAGGAAATATATGGAGCATATTCAAATTAGAGAGGAAGCGCTAAAGAAAATCAATGAATTTGAATCCGAAGTCAATGAAGGCCTACCACATGTTGAGAAAAACCAGCACCAGCAGGATAATATCGCCAAAACACAAAACTCAAAAGTTTCAATCCTGAGAACTTCTGCAAAGCGATATCAAACACCATCAGTTAAAACTGTGTCTTTTTCTTGACTTATGTGTGCTTAGTGTGGGTGATAATGATTTTTTCTTCTGTATCAGAGCATTAAGAAGAAAGATTTTCGCCTCATGCATTTTGCTGTTTCATTCATTTGATTTACTTTTTGTCATATTCCTGGAAAAATTCCAATTGCCTTTCGTCTATCTCAAGCAGTTTTGAACTCACAATTTAATAGTGGTTCTCTGATTTCAATAGCTTCAACCACGAGGGGTATAGACTCTAGTTTTAGATGTGAGCAGAGAGGCTCAACTACTCCCATTAATCACAGATACTAGAATTTAACACTTTTCATGCTCTTTGAATATCAAAAATAAATTTAACATACAGAAACTAATACAACGACCATGTACTCTGATATTGAAGATGACAGCGCTTTGAGCATAGCAACAAAATCTAAGCTCGCCGACTTTCGAAAACGTTTCCATGATGGCCCTTTTTGCCGTGTCTTAGAGCGGCTCTACTTACTCAAACAGGGCAAGTCTAACCTTCTGAAAAATAATTCGGTCTCGCTCACTGGAGCCGCGCCCCTCGACGTGAATGTGGGTGACAGCGAACGGCACTCTAGAGGCACAAGGGTCGATGAATCGGACTACAGCCGAGTAATGGAGTCGTTCAAGTCTATTAGCACAATCAAAATGGAAGATATTAACTTCATCGCTAAAGAAATCGGATACATCCCTATAGACGAGGGTCTACGCATGAAAGATTTTCTAGACTACTTACCTGCGACACCTGAGGCCATTAAAAAGTATGTCACAGAGAAAAACAAACGCAGTGCTGCCAAGAAGAAACAGCAGTCGGAGGAATTGAATGTGGAGGAAGAGTGCAAATTTCCCTTTAATTATTACTTAGTCGTCAGCACCAAAGGTCACATTCGTGTTGTTTCTTTTAAAACCCCAAAGGAACGAGAAAACTTTTATAAGACAGAGAAGACACAACAGGCTGTTAACCTCGCAGAACTTATCAAATTGACGATTAAGAAGAAAACTGCGAGATGCAAACAAGCTTCAGAATTTAATGCACTCAAATACACTCGACTCGCGGAAGCGACTCAGGCGCTGAATCAAGTGAAAGAGCAAAAAAAGCAATTGGAGGTGATTAATTCTGCGAAGAATATGAACCAGGAAGAGATATTGGAGGAATTGGATCTTCAAAACCAAGAAATTAATGGTGTTAAAAAGAAAATTAAAGACCTTCAGGACAAGGTGATTGTACTAGAGAGTGTGAAAACAAGTCTTCAAGATGCTTGTCAAGAAACCTCATATTTAAAGGACCAGATGCAGAGTATGAAGAGACAGATAGATAGACTTACTGAAGAGAATTTGGTATTAAAAGAGAATAATAAGCAGTTTGAGGAGAGAATCGAGGAGATGACCAATTTTTTGAAGAAGCGCGACCCGAACTTCCGAGAATATATGAAAAACATTGAGCTGAGGAACCAAACCAGAATTAAAGTCAAAGAATTTGAATCGAAAAGCCCCGAAGATGCTCAGAGTGATACAATTAATCAGCAGGATAATCTTACGGAAACTCAGAGTGCGAGACATTCAATTTTAAAAGGCTCTAACAATAGAAAACAAACACCATCGAAAAAAGTTTCTTTTAATAATCATTAGACATGCGAACATCACTCGCTAATGTTTTTCTAATTGTTAGCTAAGAGGAAATCCATAGCATTGAATTCTTAAATAATATAGTGCCTTAGTGAATATCAGACATCTTAAATATATTGATATTGATTGGTTATGCATCGTATCCGAGCATGGATTCACATAATATAGTCGGAGGATGTGTTGTAATGATATTTTCAATAGGAATTCTTAAATGGTACTATTCTAACATAATATAATGGCTAATCAATGTAATAAGCTAGAAAAGGAGTTGAAGATCGAGGTGTGAATCAGCGATAAGCACTAAATGTGAAAAATTGAATCTGTCCTCATTCGTCAAAAGGTGTCTTAATTGAGCTGGTAGCCGGATTCCCTTGGAATGGTTGTCCACTTTGCTGATAGTTCCAGCCTGCTAAGTTTGAAAAGAAATTGTGAAAATCAGATATCAAATCCTCTAATACCTCCAAAATTTGCAATGTTTCCACCAGGATTGATTGGATTTACTCCGAAATTAGTAGGATTTGACATATTTCCGGCGTATCTAATTAGAATTGCATTAATGCCAAATGAACTCTCTCTCTCTGAAATAAGTTACTGAGCATTGTATTCTTCTTCAAGCTTATCAAGATTCACCAAATGAGTTGGCCAGAACTCTTTCTATTAGTATTAAGCAAAGTGACTTTCTTAAAACAGCTATTGCTTACTGTATTTCCCTGATCGTTTGTCGGTGTTGGCTGTTGCTGCGTTTTTGACTGCTCGAATGCTTTATTATCTCCAAAGCCAGTAAAACCCGCATTATTTTGAGGAACTGGATTGTTACTCGAAGGAAAACTAAAGCCTGTATTTCCGCCAGCTGTATTCGTGGTCCCCCAAGCTGAAAAATTCCCTACGCTCTATAAGCATTTACATATTATGAAATCTCATTACCAAAATTTCCGAATTCCGCAGCATTCTGAACTTGCGGCTTTGGCTGCTGGAAGTTTCCGAAGCCAAAATCAGCGAAATTGCCAAAATTAGACTGCTGCGTCGACGCAGTATTCGTATTTCCAAAAGCAGCAAACGGATCTTTGAAATAATCTCGCTTAGACGAGGAAATCTGACAAAAGAATACCATTCGAATTGAGTGAAGGTCCTGATTTCACTTGAGTATTAGTCGGAAAATCAAAGCTTGCAAAATCTTGAGTGCCTTTATTAGTTGTTGGCTGGGTAGTTGCATTTGAAATATTGAATTCGAAAGGCTTATTATTCTGAGGGAATGAAGAAAAATCTTGACTGGGCTGCTTGTTCTGTGTCTGAGGCTGTACAGGCTCATCATCATCCAAATCAAGCAAATCTAATAAATCCGCTCAGTTATCATACAAACTGACTTATTATTTTCTAACTTGTTGTCGGCGCATTTTGCTGAGCTGGTTTCGATTGAGTCATCGTGGTCGTTGTAGTCGTTATATTCTTGCTGCCTGAATTCGAGAAATTGAAATTTAAATTTTTCGGCTGTGCGGTGCTGGTATCTTTCTTGGTGTTTCCCCATTCTCCAAAGCTCCCGAAATCGTTACTAGGTTTTGGTTTCACATTTGCTTCTCCTTTCTAACGATTCGTTAAATCCCTTTCAACTCTTAAGTGTTACACTTGGTTGAAGGCCAGATGCCGTGAGATCTAAATCAGGCCTTCTTTTCACATCATCCTCTCCCGTGCCAAATCCATACTTCTTTGGGCCGTAGTTATTTTTTGAAAAGTCGGAAGGTTCTTCCTCTTTTGCTTCATTGACGCCCTTTTCGTAAGTGAACTCGGACTTCATTTTCTCTACATGCCTCAATGAGCCAATCTACGGACAGACTAGTTCACCTTTTGCTAACAAATGCTCAAAGACGTTATTATTGATCCTCAGTTCATATTTGTCTCCGGTTTGTATGATGTTGAGCATATTCGACTCAACTGAAAATGGAAATTGGAATCCTGTAAGCATGATACTGAATAGAAAATTAAATTGAGGTTTTAATTCTCTGTGATACTTCTGGTTGATGTAAATCTGTTTGCCGTTGTGGATCACTCTTCTTTTGCCGGAGAGATACGAAATCATTAATTGTACAACATGCTCTTTGCCGTCGATGCTAAGCCTCCAGGTATACTGACGTTTTGTGCTAATATCAGCAGTGGGATATAATAAATGCTGTATGAGGAAATAGTACCTTTTTACGGTGGCACCGATGTCCTTGACGTCGAAAGATAGGGCCTTGATTGTCATTCTCGTGAAGAAAATTATTTCAGAGAATCACGATATAATTAAGGTTTATTTATCTCAAACTGAAATAATTAATTATGAAATATAAGATTCTAATTGAGTTGTTACTCTCGCATAAAGAAAAGAAAAATTGCTCTCTTCAATAGCAAGCGAATCTAACGAGAGTTTATATGAAATTTCGTCTCTTAACGGAGGATTCTCCTTCTCTTTATTGTCATTGGCACTATAATAATCAATCATCTGAAAATAAAGAGTGGGTATTTGTTTATTAACCCGTCCGATGGCAAGTTTATCTTATGTGCTGTTAACGTTTATGCAAATCCTTAAGAGAACCTCACAATAAAAATAATGTTTCTCTAATCCATCAGCTTCCCATTATAAAATTTGAAAACACTCACTCTACTAAGAAATAAATCCTCTTTTATTGTATCAGAAGCCTACAAACAACCATTTTTCGTTTCCACAGCTTACCAGTTCGATGTGATTCTGAATTTGTAGTCGTACTGCATATGCACAATGCCATCAGCATCAAAAAACTAGAGCAATAAGAAGTATTAGATGCTTGAAGCGGGTTGCAAATATTTTTACCATAGCCTTTCCTTCATAAGTACCTCTCACGAAAAACCCTGAAGGAGCTTGTTCTAGGCCCAGATCGACGACTTGAACTTTCTTTTGAGGAGAGAAACTGCCCAAATGTTCTTCATGTTTATCAACTAGACCAAGCACAAATGATTCTTGTTGGAGTAGAGATGAGGTCTTTACTGATTTGTTTGAATATTCCACTGCTGCGAACGATGTTTGAATATTTCAAACCTATTACGATATTGTAATTCACTTTGAAATGGACTCTTAGGAAGTAAATTGCGTCCTCTTTGATTCTATATGGTTCGTTTGTTTTATCAAATAAGGTCTTTCCATTGTCTTTTTTCTACACAATTGTTTGAGTCCTGTTGCCATCGAAAGGTTTACTATGAAGTCCAGCACGATAGGACCACCCGGACGACCCTCGCATATAATTTCAATTTTATGAATTTCTACTTCGGGGGCTGGTATTCAAAGAGCATGTCAGTTGATAAAAACATTTGTGAAGAATAAATACGCTCATTCTTCTTGAGAGCGTTCTCATCGATATCACCAAGAAGAGCTTTCTTATAATTCTCAAGCGATTTATCTTCTTTGTCCTGAAATGGTAATAGAGGTTAAAGGAAATTCGCCTGTTAAATTGAACCATTGCGAGGATGTCTGCGATTGTCTTGCGTTTAATAGAAACGAAGATATCTCTGAGGGGTCTCTAAATATCACGTTTTGTTACCAATTCAGACCAATAGATGAGCCAAATACTTCATCAGGGGCGAGCGCGCTGATATGGCAGGTTCTCTGTCGTTTTCTTACTTCAGTGACCTCGAATTTAATCTCATCTTCTTCATCTTTTTTCATTTTATCAATTGCGCTGTCATCACGAATTGGATTGATAGTTCTCTGTTTCGGGACTTTGGCTTCGGAATCTTTGGTGCTTGATTCTGGCTGGGCCGTGGTGCTGTCGAAGTGGGTAGTTTTAACCTCCTCGTAGGATGATTTTCTCATTTTATTAGCAATAAAGTGAAGTGACTCTAAGATTTAAGAGATAATGAGGTAATTCAAGCCTGAGGCTCTATTATAATGTAAATTAATCCAGATTCGAGAAACAAAATTGTTGAATAAAAAGTAAAATATTCTTAATCCTCCATTGCATCTAAGAGACCTATTCATTGATTGAGCAACGCAACATATCACTGATGGATGCCGCAGGTTGCTGAAAATGCATTGTTAATTTTACTGATTTCTTAGTTTGTAAGGCGAGTTTTCATTCATTTCAAGAGGATTTCTTTCCTTCTTCTTCAAAGCGAAGCATAATTCGTTTTTTTCTTCTCAGCAGAGTTTGTGGGAGGAGTTTTCAGACGCTGTTGATAATCTATTAGCTCCAAATGTCTTGAAAATCGTTTTATGAGTCTTTTCTATCAACAATAGTCATATCCGATTTCAATTTAGAATGTTTGCATCATAGTGTTTGAAAAGTGGCACGGCAAACATTATTTGAGGATTTTATTCATACAAATTAATCTTCGTAGCAACAGGGCAATACGATTTTCTTATAGTCCCATTGAAATTCTCATTCTAGTATATCAGCAGAATATTTTGATCTTTTCTTGTTTAATATTATGCAACGAGAGTCCTATTATCAGCGAATGGAGCAATCTGTCTATTGGCAAACATACTCAAATATCAACAAATAATATTCCACCGATTGAGCTGATTGAGGATTCATTAATTTATTTTCTCGAGATAAAAGCCACGACAAATAATTGAGTTCTGATTAGCTTGTCTTCATTTGTGAAAATAAAAGACTTTCATTTCGAGCACAAGACCTTAATAATCTTCTTTCCTGAGATCGATAAATATTCATTACGAATTTTAAAAATTGCTCACACAATGATTGAGAGCAGCCCACCAACTGTTAACAACGCCCTCGCCTCCCAATTTTACGAACCTAATTGTGTTCCTTCTAACTCTGACTTAATTCCTATTGATAAATCTCTCGTTCCTGAAGACGCTATGCAAAAGAAACTCACTGGTACACTTAAACCCGTTTTGTATAAATATCTGAAATGTTATAGCGCCGCCTATCCAAAAAACCCCAAACACAGTTTCTGATTTCTCGCCTATCAGCGTTGAAGCTTCAGAACTCGGAGAAGGAAATTCGTTGTTTAGCAAAAATTTGTTCGATGCAGCAGATTTCAATATCGATGGTCTGACCGAGGTCGAGTCCGTCATCAACCTGGATGAGTCAAATAACTCTCGGATTTCGCTCATGTCGCCTTATAATGGAAGAGACAGAAGCAAGATCGATCTCTCACGTAAGACCTTCATTGATAAATAATGGTAATCATGGCGAAATCAAATTTAGAAATGGACCTGTATGAATTCGAGCCACCGAAAACTTCGTTGCCTGATGGAGAAGAGTTTCTTAAGCAATTGAAAACGATAAAGATAGAAGACATGCCGAGGCATAGTTCGATTAAAACTGCGAAAAAATATGAGCAGCAAAACACGAAGCCAGTCTCTCCACCTCCAGAGAATAAATTAATCGTGATAGAATCTGATCATGAAGAAGATGTTCAGGCAGTACGGGTAGGTGATGATGAAGAATTGATGACAGCAGTTGCGATAAATCCCGTGGTTAATGAAGAGATGTCCCTAGAGAAGCAGACGAAAAGAGGCAAAAATACAAAAGGGAAAAAAAGAAAAGCTCTTCCACCTGCAGTCAAGAAAGTAAAACTCCAAGAGAACATCGAATTCGTGCAAAGTGGTGAAGAGAAACAAGGAATCGTGCAATCTGCAGTAAAGCCAGTGATTTTACGCACCTAACAATTCATTTGTAAAAGAAATGTGGGAAAAGCAAGAAGAAGATGAATGCGAAGTCACATACCGAACGAGTGTAATCCTACATGATTTAACAATTAGATACCATTAATTTTTAGAGAACAGACAGTAGAACCATGGGAAAAGATGTATAACCAAAAAGAGAGAGAGCTCGGCTCAAAAGTTTGGTGTATTTCGATGAGAGCGATGCTCCAAATGCATCTATATTGTCTTGAATTCAAAACAGAATTCGCAGGACTTTTTGAAGCTGTCCAATACGAAGACCAGTGTAATTGAATATCCTAAACACGGAGAAACTAAAGGCAATGTCATCCTATAGTTATCATTGAGGAGATAATCCCAAATTTTGAATCTTCTCACAAACAATATCAGTCCTCGATATCGAACAAAAGAAAGTAATCTTTAGCATTGAGTTTTAACAAGAACTCTTTTATTTTATGAAAGGAGCAAAACGAAAACTCCTAAGATGATGTATTGTTCTCACTTTCCAAGCTCGAACGATCGTATTGAAAGAACAAGTGGTCGATACGCCCAATCGGAAGTGTCATATTTCCCTTGCACAATAGGTACTTATTAGCCACATAGTTCAAGTTTATTTCTCAACCTGACTTCAAGTTCCAGGAAAAATAACAAGAACGAAAATATTGCAGGACGAGCTCTATCTTTTAAAAAAAGATGGAACAGATAAAAAACTAAAATTGCTAACCAAGCCGGTAGCTTTCCTTGAAGAAGCTGAATATAAAGAAATCGTAACCATCATAATCCTATGATTAAATGAATTCCTTACCATTTATTTATTATAGGAAAATAGCTTAAAGAACTACTGCAAGTGTATTTTGGAACGAAAAGCGATAAAAGCGTAAAAAATCTTTCAAGTTAATGAGTCAAACCTCAATCTTGTCTTTCAAGGGTTAAAGCTAATAAACTGATAGCCGATTTATTCGACTGGCTTCAAGTAATGCTGAATAACAATGCCAAAGACATCACAGAAAATCGCGAATCAGCCATGGAGAAGATCGACGAAGACAAAATAGTCTACTTTATTGATGACAAAACCAGCATCATGAACTTGTTAATGAGTTTGCAGAGTCCACTAAGATGTCAATAATTTGAGTTATCAAGAATTAATGCTGTATGTATATTTTCTGAAGTAATACGGTCTCTATTGTTTACTGAAAATTCTTCGATTTAATGAGTAAATAAACCCTTTTTTCATCAAATTATTGTCCAAAATTTCTCAAAATGGTCTCTCACGGAAAGAAAGACGCTGCTATCATCAAACAAGCGCGGATAGCCCCCTATACATTCGGTTTCCTTCCCAAGAATTAAGAATTGCAATGAGAAACCTAAACTTATACAATTGAGCTCTTCACTACTCGCGTGTGCTATGATGACGAAAATCGAGACAATCGTTTTTTTATTCAACCTAACCACCAAAAAACCCCTCAAACGCGCGAAGTTCAAAAACAATTTGAACGTTCTCGCTGGGTTCGGAGTTAAAGTCGATATCACAATGGACCTTGTCTTGATTAAGTATCAGAAAGAAAATTTCTTTGCGATTCGAAGCTTCATGACTAAATTCAGGATCCTCTCGCTTAAAAATTTTCAGTTTATTTCCAGCATCGAAACTGATCGAAGTAGTCAGAAAAGGAAAAGTTGCTTATGTGCTTTCGATGATAAGATCATCACATGGTTTAAAACCGGCAAAAGTCTACGGTTCTGGAAACTGTTTAGCAGCTCGTCGCTCGCTTCTTTAGCATTGCCTTTTGACGTGGATGAAGCGAAGCGTATTCGCAGTTGCCGAGCCGTAACCTGCTAATACTCCAAAAGTCTGAGATGACAGAAATAGTTTATATTGATATCCAGAAAAAAGAGGTGGTTGAAACTTCAAGCATCCAGCAGCCTTCGCTGCATTCTTTTCATCCTGAGAATAAAGTTTTTACGTATCTATCGAATTTTTTCCAAGGAGCGTGTTTTGGGGAACTGTATTATCATGAACTGATGCCTAACAATAAAATGAAGGAACTTTACTCTCTGCCCTTTTGTGGACCCGGAATGCGAGTTATTGCAGTGGAAAACTCAAACTTATTGCTCCTGCAGAGCTTTCAGCGCCCGAAATTTTATGTGGCAGATAAAGCACTAACGAAGTATGAAACTAACCGAGCGAAAATGAGCAATACACTGGTTATGTGCGGCTCTCGCAATGTAAAGATATGTTTTGCTTCCTTGACGTGACTAACAGTTTACTTATTCTCAAACTTTGATTCGCAATTTACTAAATATTAATGTCATGACACCATTTTTCTGTACTCTTGATGAATTGTTGATGAGCTCATGGGTGTCAAATATAAGTATTATAAAAAACTTGTTTTTTTCAGAAATGTGAAAATGCGATTTTATGAAACTATCTCCTGGCAATATTATTACATGATTCCTGCAAGATATTAATTTAGATAAATAGAATTTTATTTATCTAATTTTCCTAATATTTTCGCGTATTGACCTTGCGTTAACAATTGCAAATGGCGAGTCCGAAACACATTTTCCTTAAGATCCTCGAAACTAATGCGAGCGAGTCTTCTTTTGGCAGTAAGAGCCAAGCTGATTTATAAAAATCATTGATATTTGCGGTCTAGATGCAGTGATAAAAGAGCGTCATTTAGAAATCTTGAAGAAGTTGCAACATTATCATAAAACAAATGAAAAAATGAAAGAGACCGTGACCAATGTGATCAACACATCCTTCAATGCTGATTCTGGAAGCGTTAAACAAGACATCTCTCGTGCTTCTTCATCAAAAGACCGCTCTATTGGTCAAAAAAGACCTAAAGACGGCGAAACTACCGAGAAAAGCCTTAGAAGCAGCGACATCAAAAACATGTCTCGTAGCTCTGCCGGAGAGGACTTAGTCGACGATGCCCAAACCCAGATAAGTATACTAACCAACCTTATCCATGAAATCAAGGCTCGCAGATTGAAGGCACGTGGAAAGCTTGATCGGTCTCCAAAAACGACGATCGAAATACACGATGTGTCTTCACCAGGTGGGAGGATTTACCGCGTAGATGATAATGGCGAGAGAGTGGGGTTTAGTCGAGGGGCTTCGGGATCATTCATTTTACAGCAGGGAGGAGAGGAAGAAGACATACAGCCTTATCCAGGCAGTCAATCGGTGAAACATAAGCCGAATGGCTCTTCGCAGATCCGTGCCGATGAGGACGTGAGATTTTGGCCTGAGAACTCGAGCAAAAGCTCGACAATACGTTTTAGCCCTGGGCAGTCGCCTCGAGAGGAAATTTATAAGAATTTTATGGATAATCTGACACCCAATGCGATGGGCTCGAAGGAGGCGGACACATTCGGAACGAAAACGAACAACATATTACAGGATTTCGGCGAAAATCAAATGAGAGATGACCAAA
>ENA-UOTZ01000555-UOTZ01000555.1-compost-metagenome-genome-assembly--contig:-NODE-555-length-31111-cov-10.985468_pt1 | contig 31111 bp, 16 predicted proteins | sample MGYA00238144_ERZ746983 | MGnify/ENA primary metagenome ERZ746983 (study PRJEB28759, sample SAMN06268863) | compost metagenome | isolation source: single cell | place: USA: California, Emeryville, Joint... | reverse complement strand
CCAGCCACCAAGACGCTGAGAAGGAAGAATTCGAAGAGCAACAAAAGGCTCTTGAAAAGATTTGCAACCCAATCGTCAGCAAGGTTTATCAGCAATCTGGACACTCCAGCGCTGGTTCTGATGATGCTGGTGCTGATGAATTGTAAAAAAACGAATTAGATAGCAGAACAGGCGATCTTAGCCTGCTAAAGACATTATTGTGTTACCGATTCATTTACTCATTTGATTTGCTGTTGCTTTTGTTATTTTGTGATGATAATTGAAAAAGAAACTCAAAATCGAATCAAATCAAATGATGACTTAGCAATTGGCCATTTAGCAATTTAACCCATTAAAATCACGCTCATCTAATGAAACAAGAGATGCACAGAATTAAGAGTCAAGTGAGCAATACTTTAGTCCTTAGAATTCACCAGTAGCGCTTTTTAATTGATGTCCCTATCTGTTAAATTTGACGACTAAGTCATCCACGACTTTAATAGAGTGCGGAATGAGCTCAGCTTCCCACATTTTCCCAGGGGATTGCTTCGTGTTTAGTTGCATAGATTCGTTAGATTTCTAACGATCGAATCTGATTTTTAAGTAATGAAAAAATCATTCATTTCAAACCGTTTAAAATTTATCAGCTAAAAATGACCACGACTTTTGCGAACTTTTTACACAATCATGGCATTCTGTCTGCAAAACAAACAGAAAACTACCCAGAACGAAACGACGACCAAGATAACCCTGCCATCGTCTTTCAGCTCGCGGACTTTTTTAAATCTTTAACCCCTTCTGATTGCTACGACCTCGCACTCAGACTCTACTTGCTCTATAAGAAGCAGCTTGGGGAGCCCAAGTTTGACGAAAAACAGATCAACAAGCTCAACAAAATGATCGAAACACTGTCTCAAGTCAATCGCAGATGGTTAAAGTTCGGCTTTGAGAAGATTTCGACTGTCCAACCACCTCTTAAAACGTTTGAGGGGAGCTTCCGTCAAGAGCCGAGTTCATTTCTTCACGGGAAGCACACCCGGACCAAGAGTTTCTCTACACACTATTTTCATAGTGATGATGCCAATAACTCTATTCTGAACACTTCTTCCATCCACGAACGCTTGTACAACGAATCTGCTGCTCTTAACACGAGCAAACTTCTCAACGAAGAGAAGAAATATTTGAACGAGATCAAGGGCTGCACGTTCCAACCGAACGCTTCAGCGAGGAAGAAGAGCTTAGATTCGAGCAGTGATGTCTTTAAGCGATTACAGCGTGATTATCGAAGAGAAAGCGAGCATTTACGAGAAGCTGTAAAGGTCGAGTTGGAGCTGATGGGCTGCCCTTTCCAACCAAACACAACAAAGGCATCTGGAAATTCGTCGTATATTAGCAACGCGAGCAACGTTTCAGAGTTTCAATATCCTTCAACGAAGCTGCTCTCGAACACTTTTGAGCGTCTCCATAATGAGAGCGCTTATAAAAAACGCCAAAAGATAGAGAATGAGATGCTGAAGCAGAGCTACGAGCTTGCTGGGTGCTCTTTTACGCCTAGAATTAACTCATCGAGGAGACCCAGTGTTGAGAAAGATATCAGGTCTGCACGTGAGGCCAGCACTCAAAGAAGCGAATATCTATACGCTGATCATTTCGATAAAAAGAGGAATGCCACGCTGAAGGCATTCGCACGACAGGAAGAATCTCTGAACGAATGCACGTTTAAACCAAAGCTGGTTGCTAAGACTCCTGAAAGTTTGCTGTCGGGGCGAAAAGGCAATTCTTACGATAGGATGGCTGAATGGGAAAAAGAAAAAAACGAGAAAATTGCTGAGAAAAGGAGACAAAAAGAACTGGAAGAAGCCGCGACCGTAACGAGTCCTATGATAAATCCAATTTCTAGAGGACTTAGCAGCAATAGCACTGAACCAGCACATGAGAGACTCTACCGCTATCATGATGAGAAGAAACAGAAGCATGCTCAGCTGCAACAGAAGTTTTTGAGTGAGGCTGGAGCTACTTTTACTCCAAAGACTAATGTCAAACGTCCTATGTTCACCAGCAACGTTCCTAAGAACGCATCAGAGAAAACTGAAGAGGGAGAGCAAGGACAGCAGCAATATTTCTCAACAAATGCGTCTCGAAATCAGTCGCCCAACAAGTATGAAGAGCTTCAGAAGCTTAAAGAGAGACTACGAGGGAAACCTTTCGTTTCGGTGTCATCACATCAGAATACAGGAGAAGACTCTGGACAGTATGCTTCTAATGATAATAAGGAAAACACAGGGAACTCGGTGAATACGAAGACAATGAGTCCAAGTGATCATAAGAAAATCTTCCAGCAAAGCAATGATCATAAGCACTATTTCCAAGGTGCTCAGAGCAAACCGAAAGGGATGCCAATTTTCACGTCGCAAGCGAGCCAAGATTCATTCATGAATTCAGGTGACAACAGCATGATGAGGAAAAATGAGAGCATTCGCCCTTTCAATCTTGGCCAGCTTAATGACTCGAGGCAACAGCAAAGTTATCGGGACATCAGCTTCGATGATAACGAAGAGCAGTTTTAATTTGTAATCATACCTTAATCGGTAACTTTATAAGGAAATGATTGACATTCTCAATGAATTTAGCAAATTCGTTGCAATTTATAATTGAATTCTATCTTAAACAATCAATTATCAGAGATCTAAATGACATTCCACCAACAATATCTTCATTATTGTTTGAAAAAGATATTTGAATGAAATAGGTTCTACTTTGCTCATAGTTTCGACCATTTGATGGTTAGCTGAGGTTAGGTGTTCATATGCAGCTAATGTTATTAGCCGATAAGAAAGGAATATATATGTGTACTCTTACAGAACTAAACACATCTTTTATTACGTCATAACTACGGTTGGTCTACTACAAGAAAATAAACCAAAATGGTATGATAGCTAATTCAAAATATCCGAAGAAAAATATTGTAAAAAATTGTATTTTTTTGGAGAAAAAAGTGCGAATATCAAAACGAAAAGTGTAAGAGCTCCTTCAACCTGCTTTCCGAGAATCATCATGGCTGCGCGTGCTTAAATATAATTTGCTGAAGCTCATCAAAGTCAACTGGTTTTGTTAAATACCCATTCAGATTGTCAGACACATCGCACAGTTTTTCGAGGTACTCTCTGTCTTCTCCAGAGACGAGGTAACAAGGGATCGCCCCGCAATCATGTGCGTCCGTCAAGATTTTAATTTCATCACTCAAATGAATTCCAGTCATATCTTTGAGATTTAGATCTATTAAAGCAAGTGCGATATTCTGAGGCTCATTATTGTCAAGCAATTCCAGTGCTTCTGCTCCGCTATAAGCAACAATAGTCTGAAAACCGAGCTTTTCCCCAACGAAATTTCGTAAAAGTTCTACATTAAACACGTTATCATCGACAATCAGTATTTCAGTGGGATTCGCTGTCTTTTCCAAGATTTCCTCCCGTTTCGCGCTTAAGATCCCATGAGGATGTATCACCGGCGTGTCTAAGGACGTAGTCGATTCCCAGCGCTGGTCTCTGAGGCTCGAATGAACGTCTGAGCGAGTTTCTGGAAGCCGGATCGTGCTAACGTTTTTATCGAAAAATAAATTGCTTTTCGTCAAATACTGCCTCGAGAAATCAGATTTTGAGAGGCTTCCCGAATTCAAGCTCAGTAATTTTGCTCCGGTGAGCGAAGAACCTCCTGGAATTTCTATGGAGAGCCCTGAAGCCCTGTCCTCGATCACTGTAGGAATAGAGATATCGAATCTCGTGCCCATTCTCAGTTTGCTATCGACTGAGATCGTTCCACCCATTTTATCTATAATTTGCTTCGTGATCCAGAGCCCCAGGCCAGTCCCCAGTTGCCGTTTCTCTTCCTCCTCAGAAACCTGGGAAAATCTTTCAAACAATTTCTTGCATTGTTCATCAGACATGCCGCTTCCAGTGTCCTGGATAGAAATTTTCAGCATGCCCTTTTTCCCTGTGCGTTGTCGAGGAGGACTCATATTCCCTTTCCACTCTCTCTTTGTTAAATTTACCTCATAAGCCCCAATTTCAGGCTGAACGAATGCTTTTGTTTCATTGATTTTGATGAGCTCATCATCAAATTTCTCTTTAGTCAAATTGTCATCGAAAGAAGACGGATCAGTGTCTTGCTGTTCGCTCGTTAGTTGCGACGGACTTAGAGAAGGTCGTATCGGCGTATTCGGTCTGAGAGGTTCCCAGGTAACTTTGACGTGAATAGAGCCTTTTTCGGTGAATTTCACAGCGTTAGTAACCAGATTCAGGAAAATCTGGGTCATTCTCTGTTGATCCAGAGACAAGCAATGAGGGACCTGGTCTGATAGGGTAATCTTAGCTGTTAAATTGGGTTTTTTCGATATTATTTCTGCGCAAATGCTCCAAATGTTCTCAAGCAAGGAAGGCAAATGCACTTTTTGCAGCTTGATGTCGATATTGGAAGAATGACTATGCTTTCCCGAATCCAGGATGTTCATCACCATATATCTCATCATCTCAGCCGAAACAAACATTGATCGGAGTGCCGAATTATGCGAAAAACTCTTACCCGCGAGCTTTAAATTTCCCAGCAGCGCGTTTAGGAGGTTCTTGAACTCATGCCCGAAACTAAGCAGATAATTTTCTTTATCCTGTATAGTTCCATTGAGATCACCTATTCTCTCCTCTGATTTCTTGTATAATTGCAACAGCATGTTATATTTCCATTCAAACTGCGCGATTTTGTCTCCTAAGAACTTATATGCGCTGATCCATAATAAACTGGCCATGAACTCAAGCTTCCATCCCAAAAAATCGATTCCTCCGTCTTCGTTCGAGCTCCATTGAGACAATAAACTGACACCTGATAATACGAAATGGATCGTATGAGCCACAAGGGCCTCTGATAGCCGCTCGGATATTGTAACACAACAAACTCCAGAGATATTCACAGTAAACAGTAACCATCTCCGATTGCCTAAAATGGAAACAATCAGTGGGTATATGGCTATTAAGATAAGCCCTGCTGTCCTCAACTGCCTCGGGCTGTACTTTGGTTTGAGCTCAATTAATCCCAACACAATGGGAAAAACCACGATGCTCGAAAGAAGAGCAGAGGGTAATCGACTAAAACAAGGCACAAGGAGAAAGGAGAGAGAAAGGGGTATGACTAGCTTGTGGCTCCAGAAAGAAGTTCCGGGAGGAAGATTGTTAGGCACAGGATCGCTGCAGTGAAAACGTTCCATTTAATTGCCGATAAATTTTATCTTTTATAAAAAAATTGCTCGAATGGGCTGTGAAATATTGTGGCTATGAAACAATCCGAATCTGATAAATTTACATTAAGTTGTTGCTTCTAACAGTTCCGAGCAATAGCTATCTACTAAGTTCTGATTGGATCTAAATCTAACTTCTCATTTATTTGCAGAACTATTTCGAGGCGCAAACGATTCCGAATCAATAATTTTCTAACTTGTCTTCTAAAATATTAGTTTAATGGTTCGAGGCCTTTTTCGAAGTATCCAAAACATTCTTTCTCCCCCTATGCAAGGCAGCAATGGACGTTGTATTGAGTCTAGTGATTTAGCCGGATCGATCTGGTAATATTGGGATATGATTCGGAGTAAGGCTCTGAAAAGCGAAAAAAGAAAGTCTTCACGAAGGTTATAATGAGAACAAATAGGAATTTCCTCTGAATGGATTAATAAAATTCTTATGGGGCATTGGATGGTTTAGCAAAAAAATTATTGGGAAATTTATTGAGCCAGCGAGAGCGCGAATTTTTATTCGCATTTCGAAAAAATTTAAGGCCTGCAATCTCAATCAATTAGAACACTTGGATGCAAATTTAGATTAATATAAGGTTCTCAAACCTTCTTTGGGGCTTTTTTCTTGATTCAAAATGCGAAGTACGAAGAAACCATTCGAAAAATAAGTGTTTCACAGTCCTACCTCGTGCGAAAGGTTCCTCTATGAGCTTATCGAAAATTTTGGAAGCGGCGTAATTGGGAGCTTTGAGGACTATAACCATTATTATTTAAAATAATGAATATCCTCAAGATTCATAATTTATTTAATCTTGGATTCTGGTATTTTTCTTTCGTTATTCAGATTAAGCGCTTTGATATCCAGAATTGGTCACTCTAATAGGTCAGAGGACAAAATTACTCGCGTTTCTGGCACAGATGGCAGGTTTTTGGGTTGGTGAGGCAAGAAATTGGGTTGTTACTCAATCCAAGGTTTCACATTGGATTGCGTCTGGAAAACAGAATTTATTAGCAAGTGTTCTTAAGTGACTGAACGTTCTCAGTTTTCCGACTGTCTTTAATAGTAGCTGTCCATTTATAACGGTGTGAACTCATAGATTTTTCGTGTCACTAAGCAAATAATTGATGAATATGATGACAAAATACAGCCAAAATCTTCCAAACGAACTCTGCTCACCCTAGATAAATCAATTCTGGCCGATAAGAATGAATGCCATTTAATATTTCCTTTCGTTTTGAATGCCGTCAGCAGTGTCTTAATGTTTTCGCGGTAACTCCCTTTTTCTGAAGCAGTTAACAAAATAGTTAAAATATAAAACAGGCTCGAATAAAATTATAATGTCAAACAAATAAAATAGCTCTCTAACTTCCTTTCCGCTGTCTGAGTATCAAGCAATCAAATTGGGCCAGGGAAACATAGAGACAAGAATGAAAATACCGTCAGCACGTTTGATTATAAGCGTACGTTTTCATTAGTGCATTAAAATAGAAATTTTAGTGAGCAACGAAATAGGAAGCTCAGTAGTGAACTTCTAATCTTGGATGGAATTAAAGCTAATCTCTCTTTTAAGGGTAATGTCTCAGTGTTTAAATTTGGTGTATAGGTAACAAACCTTAGCTTAGAAATTAACATGCTGCTGACAAAGCCTGGCGATTCAAAAGTTTTAGGAAGGATTAAGCCGTGTACTCTCTTAAAGAGATTCGTTCTTGCAGTGGGTACATTGAGAAGGCAGAAATAACAATGAGTTCTCTCTCTCTGCAAATGAGCGAAGCAGCGATTTAAACCAGTTAATCCACACTTTAGACATTTTTCAAAAGCATTTTGAAGGTAGAGAAGCTGCTCTCAGGGTGAGGGCTATTACTCCCTGAAATAAGTATGTATTGGGGTTTAGAGACTTCAGAAATGTAAAATGTTCTAACATACCAATTGCAGTAAATTGCTCGCGAAAATTCTGATCTCTAGAAGAACAGTAATTTTGAAAGCTGAATCCAATATTTGAAGCAAGCACTTGGCAAAGTAAAGCGTGCTTGAATTCTTTTCAGAACATTAAAGACTGAAAAGGATAATTTTTAGATTAACTCTGATTGAGAAGTTTCCTTTCAATAATTGAACAATTGGTGTAAATAAAAATAGAACCGAGATTACTTTCTTAATTAATTCATGTAGCCCATGTTTTGATGAATGCGTTCTGCAAAGCCGTCTCGAATTTGATACCCTTTTCAAGAGAATCGTTCAAACAAATCGATAGGGATCTCGGATTTAAATAACAATTCCTCCATCGTCTTTCACAGAGAATCCACTAGTATATACGTTTGCTACTAATCCTTTTATAATAAGGTAAAAAATGGTAAGATAAATTGAACAATTCGGTGTCTAATTGTCCCTTTTCGGACCTTCAAATTTATTGATTCTTTTTTCTTTTCATGCTAAAGTTTTACTGATTATTTACCACTATGAAAGCTGTTCTTGCATGAAACTCAAATAAAATTTAAGACTGTCCTTGAAATATAGCACCCTTTCTATCTACTGACATATAATCATTACCTTAATTGCCATGAAATCATTGCCTTAATTTTCTCAATTCAATTTGTAATTTCTCTCACACTATATTCTCTTTAAGGTGCTAATCCAAATCCACCTTTGTTTATTACTTCTTTTCAGAAGACACTGGTTTCCTTTTCGTGATCACACTCCCATCGGTGCCTACTCCTGATAATTCAATACTTGAATGAGTCTCATCAGTCTTTGTTGTTTCCGCCGTAACGTTAGCATATCTTCCTTTTCTATCTTCTCGCTCTCCGATATAAATCCCACAGAACAGCAGGCCTCCAATCATCGTGATAATTCCGCCGATGATCAAATACACAACATATCGCGGAGTGCGTTTCTTTTTCTCAGTCACGATATTTAAAAACGTGTCCTTCCCTTTATTCTTCACTCCAACTACGACACTTGATCCCAATTTCTTCAAATCGAGATGAGAAATGCCAAACACCGCTTCCGGATTTTCTTTCTTCATGTGGTAAATATAGTGGAAAAACCTCTCGCTTGGTAGTTTGATGTTTTCGCCTTGGTATCGGACAATGATAGCCATCCTATTGTTATCTAATTCTCGGACTTTGAGATCTAATTCGGTGTCAAGATCCTGGCTTCTATCGTGATAGAAGAAGTACCATTCATTAGATGCTATCGACACATCGTAGGTGGTTTCAATGGTATGCTCATTGAGTTTAGCGCTGCAGTCTGGGAGGTAGTAATCCTTTTGACATGCACAGACGCCTGTAGCAGTATTGCAGCTTCCGTGATCTGAACATTGCCTTGGGCAGGGCATGTCGGCATGAGCACTCAGAGTGACCGTGTAATGGATAGACTCGTCATAATTGCCACCAGAGCCAGAGTCTCTTTGGTAGAAAGCGAAATATATTTTGTCGCCCAAAGCGAAAGTGTGCTTTTTAACGACATAATGATGGTAATTTAAAGTAAAATTGTAAGCAATTTCATCAGAACCATCAGCAACGACGTTGTAGGTTGCTATTCCCTCGACATAAATATGAGGACGATCGTTCTTCCTCACAGCTAGAAAAGGCAGGAATTTTTCACGCTCTGGGACTTTTCCAGTGAGCAGGATCTCGATCAAGATGTTCTGTCCAACGAGATTTTGTGTGATTTCAAATACAAAAACTTTACTGCAGGAAGTTTGGGTATGAGCTAGCGTGGTTGGAACGCTTAGGTCGATTAAAGAATGTTCTTCGTGGTCCAAGTTGACAGCTTTGCAATATTCTCTTGGTTCGCGAGCGCGATGTGAGGGGCCTTCCGAACCTGGAGGTGGAGCGTATCCTAAAGCTCCTAACAGAAGCAAGGTGGAAAGGAATAATACTAATACTGAGTTGGAACTCATAATGATGGAGAATTTTATTACAAAAGCAACGTTATTGCACTAACTAAATTCAGAACTCTGTATTGCGAGTATATCTTAGTTATTGCTTGTATTAACGATAGAAAAGATATCGTGAGTGAAAATAAGATTATCTTTTCTAAAACATATGTCTAAGGTAAAGGCTACCTCCATAGTCGATTGGCCGAGTTCAACCAAGTGTTTTTGAGAGTTTATTCCATGAAATTAGGAACTACTGAAAACTTTTAAATTGATAATTATGATTGAAAGAAATCGTTAGAGTTTGGAACCGCTCGAAATAAATAGTTATTAACTTTTCTATGCGACTTTCTGTAGCAAAATAACAACCCTCAGTCTGATTAATGATGCAGAACAAACTTCTGCTTCTACTCAATGTTTTTGCTTTTTTGTTCTTGGTAATGATATCCGATCGAGGTAAATTGTTCTGGTTTAATTCATCTAATAATGTTTGTATCTGCAAGCGAGGCTTTGCACTCCTTTCAACAATTAATAAAATAAGCATCAAATTTAATCAAATCGCGTAGTTCTCTTAGAATGTGGAATCGTACTTAGGATTTTATTTGAATGTCGACGATTTGCTCTGATTTCTAAGCAGTCATGAGAAAACCTTACTGTTGTTCTAGTCCTCATTTACTAAGCCTCCATAAGTGGCAACAGGAATGAGACTTATATAGATCCTTTTAATAGAGAGACATATCTTTAAAGCGAATCTAACTTTACATATTTTCATTGCCAGCGATTTGTTCTCACTCACCTCACTCTCAATTTATTTCTTTAGGATACTTATCTTGTAGGGCAGCCATTCATGGGGCAATCTTGCATTCCATCATTATACCAATTGGAAACCTTTTTTTCATATCTTGTTATCATGAGATTGTGATACCAGCTACATTTTTTGATCTGCAATGCTTGATTAGATCTCACTTGGACGGACTATAGCAGCAGTTGCTTTCCCTTCCTCATGATAGATTCTAACCCAACAGGTTTAGATGTATTCTTTGCCGATCTTCAAACTCATGTGATAGCTTGATCTAATAGCATAAGTTGAGAAAAATTCAGGATTCTAAACTCTCCTTCAATACCTCCAAAAACATCCAAGGAAGGGCGCTAGTGGCTAAAGTGAATGAAAATTTAATGGTAATTTAGAAAAAATTTGCAATTTTCAATACGAAAAGCTTTCTTTTAGGGTTTTACCCACCGAAAGTAAGCGATATGTACCGTTAGTTTACACACACAAATTCACAGCAGTCCGGCCTTGATACTTTGTTACTAAATTCAACAAAAAAAGAGGACTATTCCGAAAATATAGACTTATTATTAGTATTTTAGCTAATAACTTATCATTATCAAACATTTCTTCTGCCTATCTTGCTCAATAAGGCATCGATCTCGCAGAGTCTCTCTGGAGTGATTGTAGACGTATGTTTATTTTTTATATGTACTTTAAGCGATGTCTCCGATCTAATAAAAATATGTCAAATTCCACATTCCAAAATTAGTTTACCCATAAGACTTGTTGCAATACTCTGAGGGACATCTGAAAATCCTTTGGATTTGATCCGCAGGTCTTCTATTTTTCCTTTTCTTATCCGCGCCTTTCTCCTGGACACTGTATTTACCAGTCTCGGGAGATTGCACCGCCTCTCCATCAGCCTTCGCTTTATGTATCTTCTTGCTTCCAGACAATAGGCCGTTGAAAGGAGTATTATTCCTTTTCAACATTTCCTTAGCTTTGTCGTCATCACTTTCTCTCACATCCTAAAATAGATCTCATGAGGTTATATTCAGTCAGTAAAATTACCATTTTTGGAGGAGGCGAGGATAAACCACTCTTTTCAGAGGTGGTTGAGGTTAAGTTAAGATCAACAACACATGGCTGATTGCATTTTGGGAAGCAGGTGGCGAGTGGAAGTGAGAGCTGTGCAAACGGAGGCAGCATAGAGCTCTTCGAGGGATCAGAAAGCAGGTTCTGAAGCGTCAGTAATTTTAACGCGTGAAGCTCAGGCGCGAGAGGAGCGTTCCCAGCGAGATACTGTAGCTTCGCCACGGTTTGTGCATACATTAGCTGCTGGGAGAGAAGGTAAAGGTTTTCCATTTTGGGTAGTCAGGTTGGGAGGACTTGGGACCCAAGACAACTTTTTATCGTAATTATTGATTATAATTCTTCAACGGCTTGATGATTTTATAGGGCTAGTTTATAGGATTAGTAGTAGTATCTTATAACCCATTTAATTTTATTGGCTATTGACCAGAAAGTGGTACAACTTCTTTGCATTTATTAATTCAGTTTTTAATATAAAAGCGCTTGAACTTGAGCCGTTACAACGGCCCGACTCGAGCTTCCAAAGGGATCTTCTTGCTAGAGATGGAGTCACGTGTTTGGAAGCTTTTAGAGAGGTCTCAGAAACAAATGAGAAAAGGGAAGGCGAAGCCTTCGATAATTGAATGACTCAAGAAGAAAATTCGAGATTGATGGAAGATCTGATGAGCCTTTACTGAAAAATTTTCCAGCGATTAAAAATATTAATTCATAAATTGAATCCACTCATCATTTTTTTAGCAGTAGAATTCTATGTAAGATGCTTCTTTAGTATAATTTGATTAAAATCCCACGTCAGAGGAAAAAAATAGCTTTTCATATATAGTATTCAAAACCCGGTTTTTTGTATTGCTTAGGCCGGCGAATTGCTTGTACCTCTGTTGCATCACATTGGTTATGACTCGGGAGGAATCGAAAATCAAGAGAACCTTAAAACTTCTAACTATTTTTGTAAATGGAATATGCGATGATGAGAAATTCACCAAGAAATTTGACTTCAAGCGGATTTCAGGAATTCATGACCCAAGAAACATGTGCAGGAGCCATTTACTGAGAATGCAATGAATTGCGTTTTTGGTCTTCTACTACGAATAAAAGTAAATACTAACCACGCTAGATTTATTAAATTAAAGTCCGTTAGAGTTAATTGGAATACATCATATCTATAGACTTTCTCTCTCGTTCAAGTCACTGTTCGGTGATTCTCCTTCATGGATGGAGCTTTGACTTCATGTATTTTAAAACTGACCGATCAAAGGATTTCTGGCTGCTTCATTGACCGTCGGACATTAATAATACGTCGAATACGTCAAATTCAGGAAGTTTAGATGTAACTCCCAAAAAGGAATTTGATTTTTTGAAGATAATGTTCCATTAAAAAAAAACGGGCTGAGGAGGCAGAATGGCAGAAGATGTTCACTTAATCAGTGGATTTGGACAGCAGAGTTGATTTTTGGCAAATTTTCTATGCAGAAGATGGAGAGACTTTACATCTTCTGATCAAGATTTATTCATGCGCAGCATAATTCACAGTAAGTGATTCACCGAGTTTCATGAATTGAGCTGCTGAGCTTGGTAGCTTCCTATCTATAGTTCCTTAGAGAAATTCTAAAATCTTCTCGAATTATTTAAATGTTTAGTAATTATATACGAACATAATTTAGGCTCAGGCACGGAAATTTACTGAAAATTTGTACTGTGGTCCAATTTCTGGTTCGAATAAATGCTCCGAATAAAATTTGTCTCATCATTCGTGAAACTCAGGATTGCATAAAAAAAGGTAATTTTTGGATTGTATGAGTTTTGGAAATGTACAAGAAAATGTGGATGGAAGTGGAAACTAAATTGTAGGTTTATTGAAGAAAGATTTTGTTTTATATTGCAGTTCTTGAGTGGAATCAAAGAAAATGAGCGAATCTATCTATGAGGCAGAGTCTATCAATTAAATCGAACGGTCAGCGAAGGTGGGCAATAGTTTTGATTCAAAAACATATCGAGTTTCTTTAACAAATTGTCGAATGAAAAAACAGGTTCAAGGTTCAATGCATCGCGAAACTATATATTGGTATGAAATTGATCCTGCAGAATAGAAACGACAAGGTTCGCACTAGGGATGAGTTTATGCCTGCCTAAATTTTGCGTTAATGAAATTCCTAAAAAAATCGAAACTATATAATTCTGCTAAACCATGAATCCGACGAGAAACAAATGGAGAAAAACTGATTGGGATTCGAATCAAAACACACGCTGGGTGAACCAAGGGTATCTCGTAATGTAATGCTTTACAGTACAGGCTAACTGAAGATCTAATTATTATACGATTCTCGAATTCTTTTTTAAGGGATTAAGAGAATTAAAGTTGATTGTATATCGAATATGACGATAGTCAATACGTAATTGAAATAAGATTGATGAATTCGAAAATAAAAAAAAATTAGAACGTTTGATGTTTCTTATATTACCTACTAAGAAGTTCTTATTCTTAATAAACTGAGTGCTTGAGAGGAATTTTGACAAAGAGCAGGATTATTGTTGAGAGTGGTCTTGACCAATATGATCTATATATATTATTGTTATCATCTAAAAGAACACTAGTATTTCTGCAAATTAAGTATTTCATTGGTGTTGCCGTCAGTAGACGAGACAAGTGAGTGTTGTCCTTTAATTTTGATTATTTATTTGTGATGGAGTTCAGGCTTACACAGATTTGCAAAACTTCTAATAGAATTAAACTAATTCTTAAGAATGAAGATTGCAAAAAAAAAATTCTTTACTCCATGTGAAAAGCTAAGCGAATTTCAAGATGCAATAGGTTAACTAGTTACCCTTACCTTATTTCCAAACGGAACTCCTCATTGACAAAGATTTTGGTAGGTCTTTTGGCAAATCGCCGGCTCATTTTATAAAACTAAAGTTCTTTGTTGAAATGTTTATAAGGAATAAACATAAACTATAAACAAGATGTTCGTTCTCAATGAGAAAGAGGCTGATCCCCTTGCTCTTCTTCTTCTCCCCAGAATGAGTAGATTCAATAATATCAAAAAGGAATATTTGTATGAAAAATCTATATACTGACTCAATTACTTGAGCCGTGCATACTGCATCCTGTATTGCTGCGTTACAACTTATCAATTCAACTCTTCCCTCAAGAAAATATTTATTTCAGAGAGTTGCTTGCAGCACTAACGTCACTTAAGCTACAACAGTAATCTGTAAAAAATCAACTCTCTTTTCCTAACACTAACTATGAGTATTTCTTTTAAATGAGAGTTGTAAATTTTGTTTTATCTTAGTAGAAAACTTTATATTACCACTGTAAATTTACTAAGTTATACCCTCATATTCACTCGTAGTAGTGCACAGCTTAGAAAAATAGTTGCTTGGACTAAATGCATGAAATGAAAGAATTTTCCATATTTTCTTTTACTTTTTTTTACTGTTTCAACGGGCATATCTTTGCATTTATTTGGTCAATTATATGTTATATGAAGACATTCTTTTGTTAGTTTTCAAACTACGTTAATTCATCCAAATACCCAGCGGATCTTTCTTTTAGTTCAAAAATGAGATATTCTACTAACTACCATTTTCTTTTATCACAAATGATATTCTGCTACACTATTACTCCAATTATCGTTCGCCCAATAGATTCTTCAAAACCATGTTTACCAATACAAGTTTTCTCCCAAAAAAATTATTCAAAATTTCTCCACAACCCACGATGAACATGAATTGGTAATTTTGATCGAAAAAACACAATTACTCATTATTACCCACATTTACCACCTGCTTGATTTTCTAAACCGGACCAAATCTGATTTATCTTTTGTTTCTACCATTACAAATTTTTCTCTCTCCTAATTTATAAATTCATTATAAAAAATTCTCAGTTCCGAATTTTTAAATTTTCATTTCTCAAAATTAAACTTCTCCTAACTCCTTATTGCATAGATTTCAAATCTGTTCCTTGTGTATCTGCCTGCGCTAACCAAAATTCACATCTTTCCCTCTCAATTAATCAAAATTCTTCGTCCAAGCTGAAATTATTGTAGGTGCTCATAGGACGATTCACTCAAGATTTTCCACCTTGAGATACTTTTAATTTGATTTTAAATAAACCGTTCATTAAGATGCTTAACACTTACAAGACACTTTGGAAAACCTCAAAACAACTCTTTAAGATCCCTAAGGCGAACGTGACATACCATAAACAAAAGGAATTCGCGTTCTCTGCAAAAGAACTCTTTTGCGTAGTAAACGACGTTGAAAAATACAAGCATTTCGTGCCTTTTTGCGAGGATTCGAAAATCGAACAAACGTAAAGCGAGATTTATTTCTATCTTACGCATTGAACTGTCTAGGGTAAGCGAGAATGAATTTTACGCTCGGCTGACTGCTAATTTCAAAGTATATCATGACAGCTACCTCTCACACGTTACGTCAAAGTCTTATGGAAAGGGAGATTACACTATCGTCTCTAAGGCGGATTCAGGAATGTTTAAGTTCTTAAACAGCACTTGGGACATCAAAAACGAAGGGCCAAACAAATGCTTTGTTGATTACAACCTTGAGTTCGAGTTCAACAATTTCTTGTATCAAAGCGTGTCGGGCATGGTGCTTGATGTCGTGGGGGCTAAAACGCTTGAAGCTTTTGAACAGCGGGTCTATGATATTCGCAAAATAATCGGCACATGCGAGCAAAAAGCTGAAGCAGCTGAGAGTCATCCAATTGGAAAGACGTTGCTTCATCCAGAAACTGCACCTAAGAAAGTCCCGCTTTCAGCTCGGTTACTAAAACCGCGGAGAAATGTTGATTTGAAGGTGAAAAAGCTTGATTCTAAGTCGGTACTGCATGATCTGTATAAACTTGCTGAAGCAAACAAGATCGAAAAAGACAAGTTTAATACTATATTGGACTCGTTTGAGAAGGATGAGTTCATCAAAAACTCCATTAAGAACCTGTTCTCGCTGTGGAAGCAAGAGAGCATTTCGGAAAGACAATTCTTGTTTTACTTAAATGAGTTCTTGACAATGCATGTACACTAAATCAATTTCTTCCTGTGACAAAGTTAGAGAAAGCTTGGATACGATTTTTCTTGGATTTTTTGGCTGTGTCAAAACACCTCGTTGACGACCTTTTTTGAGATGTGTAAGTCTGCATTTTATTTTTGATTGAAGTCAACCTTTCATAAATATTAAGCAGATAAAGCATAGCTAAGTTTTGACTCTTTCGAATTTGACAAGGAATATCTTGGCTGTTAACATTTCTTAGAGTTGCGCTATGATTTTCCTGCTATTACTTTCATTATTATCGCAGGTTCTGCTTACATTAATTTTACGTCAGTAAAGTTTCACATAAATGAATCAACTTATCTGGAAAGTTATATAGGTATTAAGTTGGACCGATATATTAGATTATAGATCTTAGTCTTTTTCAATAGCATCCTTAACTTTCAGGTGGTCGACAACAGTTTCAATTATCTTGCCGTGATCAAAGGCCAAAGTAGCTCTTTTCTTCCAAATTTCATTAAGAGGGTAGAATTTAGCTGTGGCGGCATCATCACCGGCTTTTGGTTCAGCGTCGGAAGGAACTTTAACGAGATAAACAATACTGACGGTGTGTCGGCGAGGGTCACGGTCTGGCGCTCCACGAACTGTAAGTAATTCGACCTTTGTTCCTTTAATGTTGCATTCCTCTTCGAGCTCTCTGAGGACTCCAACTTCAGGGTCTTCGTTGTAGTCGATGTGTCCTCCTGGGAATGCCAAGCTTCCAGTGAAAGGCTCATCACCTCGAGTAATCATTAAGATGTCAGGAAAAGCCTTTTCTGATTTGCGGAGGACGACGGCGTCTGCAGTCAAAAATGGAACACGATATTTGCCAATTTTGGGTGGCAATGGTCTGCCGTACTGGTCTTTTCCTTCTGTGGTATCTACCATGTAAGCTATTAAAATTGCTAATGAGATTATAAATATAAGATTTAGGACAATCTTGAGAGTGGTAAATCTTTTGAAGTTGAACATAACGGAGAAATTAAATTATTTTGATTTATTAAATCTCAACAAATTTGCGATTTTAACTACAGAATTGTTTAAGTTTCACTCATTTTTTCATAGTTTCATAGTGCATAAATTCTTCAAAACAATGTAGTGCACGAAAGTTTTGCTCTCTGAAGCAATAGCGACCTTAAATCTGGGATTGTTTATGCATCCTCTTCATTACAATAGCCATTCAGAGAATCCAAAAAGGCATTTATCTCGATGGGATGTTGCTGATTGGATAAAAGTTACTTAAATTTCTGATTTCTGGTTTCCGATTTCAATCATTTATAAATTCTGATCATGAAGATATACTCAAGTGCTTTCACACCTGCTCACCCAGTCTCAAATCCCGTCTATGTGCCAGTAACGCATCTTCATCTTCTTTAAACTAATAAATGCTTTCAATCAATTAGGACCAGATTATCGACCTCTGCGAGAAATATCAAAACTTAGATATCTTGAAACAAGGAAAGGATTTCTTCTCAGAGACAAGAGCCGTTTTCTCTCGAATCTTGGAACAAACGAACACAGAGTACAACTACTGTCATAATTTCAGTGTGTCTGCTTTAGAAAACTATCTCGATATTGTCGTAAACATGCAAAACCATCTAAAAAGCAAGTTTGAGGAGATCTCTAAACTCGACACCCCAGAAAAACTTGAGATGATGTCTTTTTATCGTGGAATGTCACAGGAGTTGTGTTTATTAATCAACCAAATCAACACCAATCACTTTTTTGGCCCGAAGATCAAGGATAATGCATATTTGCTCCCATCTTTTGATTTTCTCACCTACTTACACTCATATACTAGCATTAGACTCATCTTAGGCTCTGTCAATTGGGTAAGAAACAGCTCTCCAAATGACAAATCCGTGGCTGAACAACTCTGGAAAGTTTCTCAGCCATTGGTAGAATTTGTCAAGCCTATTTCAAGCTTTCTCGCACAATCTCAAGTCTGCTTGCCTGAGATAATTGCAAAAGCAAAAGCAAATCTCCTGGACAAAGAACAGAAAAAAGCTGAAGATAATATTCTCTTTACCTTGGATACTAAGGAAGTTTCATCAAAGCTGTCTGAGAGCCTTAATCTCGCTCTGAAAAACAGCATATCGTTCAACCTAGACGATGCTTGTGTATCCGAAATACTCCTGAATGTAGAAGGGATCTCTTACTCTTCACAAATTGCATCGTTTCAAAAGGTTATGAAGCTAAATGACTCTCCCTATCAAATCGCTGGAGAGCTCTTGTTGCTCAAATTCGTTCAGGATATCTCTCTCGGAAGACATGGGGCAGAAGTCTTGAGCATCGTTATTGAAACTGCTCAAATTTGCGACCTGTATTACTTTCAAAAGACTTTCAATGCTAATATAGATATGAAAATCGACACGAGTTATCTCAACGCTGATTTTCTTACTCAAATCGTTGGTTTGGTTTGTGAAACAACTTCACTTGGAGGTGAAAGCTTTCTCCTTTTTGAAAGCGGTGCGAAATTCTTCAATACTTATTGGCTTCAAAACCAAGTGCCCTTCATACAAACTACTCGAAGGCAAGGATTGCAAGCAATATTTAGCGATTCTAAATTCAGACTTTTGGATCCGATAGAAGGTTATCTCGCGTATTGAAAAAAGGAGTTTAAACCGAGCATTGAGACGATAGGTAAATTTATTGAGATAGAATACAAGCAAGACCAAACATTAAAGGCAGCGATCATTTGGTTGCAAATGTTTAAAAAAGTTACTGCTTCTCTGTTTTTTGAAGGCTCTAAGAGAATCAACCAAAATTGCTACTCTGCAGCGATACACACATTCAACTGGTTACGATCAAAGATCGTTGATTTTAACTTCGTTGAAAATGTTCTCCCACTCTCAATCTTTAGAGAAGTGAAGAGCATTTTTGAAGAGTATATCTTGCACTTCGCACCGCATCCAACTGGCTACGCAAATATTGAGATTTGGAAAAATACCTTGAAGCTATTCAATTTTCTCGATAAGGACCTGCTTGCGTTAAGAGATTGCAGTCCTAGCGAAGAAAAAGTGATATTAAACTACATGATTGAGTATGTCAGTATGCTAAAAACACCTAGCAAGCAAAATATCACTAATAAAGAGTCTTTTGAGCTGCCAGAAACCGCTGATCTATTAAACTTTGACTGGAAAGCGAGTGAAGGAGCAGATATGTTAGCTCAAAGAGGAATCACTCTTAAGGTGGCTTTAACTGGAAGGATTTACGTCTCCATATTTCTTGCTCTTTCTTCAACGCTCAAAGCTCCCATTGCCCTAGAAAATATGAAGAGATATCTAGGCTGGTGCGATAAACTCGAAAATTTCACGATGTACGATCTCTACTCAATCATTCGGCTCAATTCACTTGAGATTGACCCGTACCTCGATTACCTTATCAACAATTTGCCTTTCAAAGCAAAGTGGATTCACGAAGTGTTTATGAACGAAGAAAATTGCTTCTCAATCGTTTCTCATCAGCTGAATCAATTCTTGTTATATCCTATCACACTGATTCAAAACAGAGGCTTCAATACGCCTAATGTGACTATTTTGAATAAATACATTGAGTGTCTGAAATGCACGAATGATTTGGTGCTTTCAAAGGTATCCGAAACTTTCAGAGAACTTGAGACTGCCTTGGAAAAAGGCACCTCATTCGATATTTTAAGGACCAGGAACCTCTGCTTTAGAAGAGTTGCGCTCGCTCATCACTGGTTTTACTCGCTCCAAAATGTTCTGAAGCAGAGAGGCTCAGTGCCCAAGCTCAACGAATTGAAAAACGGGTATTTAGAGCTTGCAACAGCGATATTGAGGTTAACATTCCTAGTCTCAAACCCATTTATCAAGGACAACATCAGAGAATCCTATAGAGATCCTGTCTACTGGGATTTCTTAGGTCCCTTGTATCAGCTCTTTTTCGAACTTATTTTCGACGCGTGGAGCTATAATTCCAGTAATAAGCCTTCTGAATCTAAAAGCATCTCCTCCAATCTATCGTTAATTTGCCTAAAACTACAGCTCTTACCTTACAGAGAGCTTACTACTGAAAAACTCCATGCTGAGTTAATCAAAAGAGTGGTTGATGTTCAACCAATAACAAGTTTCAACATAATTGCAAGACCTTATGAGAAAGCAACAAAACATCAAATCGAAAAGCAACTCACTGATGCTTTTTATAATGTAATGAAAATGCCTATCAGAACACTTCTCGACCTGAATAATCTGAATAATGACACGAATGAAGTCTCTCTCATAAACAGTAGAAATAAAATTATTCCGGTTTGGAATCGGACACTCGAATTCTTCTGGAAAATCAACCTGGACAGCTCGTATACTCCCATCATGTGGATGTCCAATTTAGTGATAAGAACTCTGAGGGAATGTTTGGCGATTGAGGACACTAAAGAATTCATCGTGTATGGAGTTAAATTACGTTTCCTGAGTATTTTTATCAGTTACAACGCAAAAGCTCAAAGTTTTCATCCACAAATCAAAACCACCTTACAGTTAGAAAAACAGCCAGGCTACATCGTTCTCGACTATGCCTACAAGGTAATAGCCTCCGTATATTCGACTGAAGGACCGCAGATGTTTGGAACCCAGTTCTATAAAGTGATGACTGAATTATTTGCTGCCGTCTTGCCTAATATCTTTGGGTTGCTTCTCTCAAAAGATTTTTTAGCCGCTGAATGTGCTAGACTCAAAACCTCTCCAGGAAAGCTTCTAGTGGCCGTACTTAAGAGTTGGAATGGTTGCTATGAGAAAAACTCTGAGTCTCATGATTGGAGGAAGGAACATCTTTTGCTCTGTATGAATCATATTCTTGCACCTCTCTCTTCATTGTACTTCGTCCCGTCGAAAAAGGCAAAAGTCCCCTTTTCCCAATTGGTGCGGGCCCAGCTCTGCAAATTACAAATACCAAGCAGCCAAGATGAGGCCATTATTATCAAAGACGGTAATGCTCCATACGTTTCTCCATTAAAATTTGACGCTGAGTTAATCTCTCTTATTGCATCTATCAGAAGCAGTGAGCCAACTTTATTAAAAAAATTGCTCGATATGGATGCTGAACATGAGTGGGAGTATGAGCTTGCTAATCAAATTGCAAAGCTATTCGAGAATAACCGACTCAATTTAGTGGCAGAAGTCCAAGAAATAATCGCATTAAAAGATCAGCAACACATTTTTGATTGCAACGAATCTCTCAAACCTATGACAGATAAAATTAATGCGATTAATAAGATGTTCACATTCTTGCTGGATGTGAGTAATGGGAAATTGCTGGAGTTTGTGATCGTTCATTTAGTCCCTCAGCTAAATGAAAAGCAGAAGGCTCTCACTGTTGAGCAATTATTTGATTTTCTAATAGTTTTAGCTCAGCTCACAAAAAATAACCCTGAACCTGAACTGTCCGACTCTATTTTCGTAAAGACTTTCAAGATGCTCGCTTCTTACGCTGTCACTATCTTTAAACAAGTCTCTCGATGCTACGAAAAAGATAGCACGAATAATACATCGATGATTTCGGACTCGAAAAATCTCTTGCAAGTGTTGAAGAAAAAAAGTCTAGAATTACTCTCTGCAGTGTCGAAGCTTTGTGTATCAAATGTGCTCATAAATGATATGAGAATTACAGAACCGACGCTGGAGCTTTTCGAATATCAGCTGGGTAGAAAAGCTATCGATTTCAAAGAAATTGGATTTGATTCGGAACTGTTGAAATTTGTAATCGAGAGTTCGAGTTCAACAAATCAGAGTGAGAAAGCTACTGCACTTTGGTGTATTCTGATTAGCTCCTTGAAAGACTCTTTTCCGCTTGAGGCTTGGATTGAAGCAACAATAAAGCATGAAATATATGCAAAAAGAAATAGTAACGCATCATTGGATACTCTTTTCACAAACCTTACCTCTAAGACCAAAGCTATCCTTTCCCATTACGTTTATTCAGACGTTCCTGAGCTTCAATCCGTGATGAAAAACAGATTCTCTCCTAGGCAAGAAGGACAATCTGCCGCAGAAATGATTGAAAATCTTGATCTCAGCAGTGTAAAGAATCCTACAAATCCGACAGAAGAAGTTGATTGTCTGGAGCTTATGCTTAGGTTTTCAAAACATCCTGCCTCTACTGTGATCAATCATCTCCTTTTCTTAACAGTCAGAGAGCTCACTGATATGCTCTCGTGGAATGACCAGAAGGTTCTTGAGCCCGGAAATCATAAAGGAATCTTTTACCTTAGAACCTTGACGCTTATCTTGGCGACCTACCCCTATTTGGTGCCACATGCCTTTTTGTATGATCTTTCTAATTTGTCTGAACATTTTGATAGTCCAGACAAGCAAGGACTCTTGAATGTGGTAGAGTCTTCAAGTATTACCCGAGCATTGAATAAAGATATTCTTAGCAGCAATATGAGAGAAGTGAAAAATCCTTTTGGAGCATACGTGATCGAATTATCGACTATGATACCTCATCAAGCGATCGTCGACTTGATGACAGTTTTCACCTCCACAGCCTTACCACTTGTTGTGAGATTACCCACAGAATCGAAGAAATACAGTGATTTTAATGCTTATATCCAAGAGCAAATCGAAATCCGCAGTGTTGAAGGACTGAAGCTGCTCAATGCCTCCTTTAAAGAGGGAACGATAAGTTTTGAGGAAAAACAGCGTGATAACAGCCTAAAGCGACTAATATCGGAAATAACACTTGGGGTTTTCATCCTTAATATTCAATCACATGCTCGTTCGCAAGATACTGCAAGAGAAGTTTACCAACAGCTCATGACTCTCGTTTCGAATGGGTTTGGAGAAGCAAATGGTGTCTTCAAAGAGTTGCTCGCAGTGAACAGGGTCATCCAAAATTATCTATTGCAAGGTTTGGGTCTTCCAAATGGCATAACGGTGTTATCGGAGATCAGAAACGCAATTTCAGAGAACATCAAAGATGGAGTGTTTGAAGATAGCGTCAAATCAGAGGAAGATTGTAAAATTTTTATTACTCAGCAACCCTATCAGCCTATTGGACTGACAATCACTTCGACTCTCAAGCCGTTCGAGCCATTCGATGATCAAAGTAAAAAAGCTCTTCAAGCAGTAGCTAAAGGTGTCAGCACTAACACTCCGAAAATAACCGACCTGCTCATTCAAGCTCTTAATGACCCGATTGAAGTTATAAGGCGAGTAGCCTCATTCAATAATCAAAGTTCTGGATCTCCAGTCAATATCGCCAATGAAGATGCGTGTATTTCAGCGTTTCTTAAATTATTCCCGTTAGTAGAACAAACTTCTATACCTCAAAACAACAAAAATTCAGGAACCCATAGCCAAGAAATAATCAATACTCATTTCAAAGAGCTTTTCTCTTGTGTAAAGTCAGCGCAAGAAGAGCTGCAAATCGAAGAAAAGAAACCACTTGAGCAGCAGACCATAAAAGAAAGTCAACGAGAGGAAGAAAAAATTTCCGTGAAGCCCGAAGAACCAAAGGAAATTCCAATCTCTGCTTCCAAAACTGAGAAAGTTGAAGAAGTCAAAAAGGCTGAGAAAGCCGAAGAAGAAAAGAAATCTGAAGTTGCCGGAGGGAAAATCGAGTTGTGGGATATCGAAACATCTGATATATACGCATATTTTAATAATTTCACCTCTTCGGGTCATTCGAAATCTCTGCAAGATGATATTGCCGTAGCGAAAAGAACACTGAAGCTGTTTGAGGAAGAAATGCTTATAGACCACTTAAATAGACTCTTTGACCCTCAATACTGCTTTTCCCCAGCCCAGTCCGATCCGATCAGCAACAAAGATTATCAGGAACTATTAGATAAGACCGAAAAGACTACTAAAATTCTCATTCTCGCTGTGGCGACTCCGGAGTTCATCTGTAAGCTTTCTCCAGATGTTCAATCACTCGCTGTAGAAATCAAAAACAAGTTAAATGAAGTGAAGAAAGACATTAAACCACCTGCAGATAACTATAACTATGACGACTATTATGGTGGGGATGACGACAAAAGTCACGTGAGTGAAGGTTTTTCAGAAGGTCGAGATGAAGAATATGATGAATTTCTTCATTCTCTTCAAAGCCAGCCAGCGGAGGCAAAAGCAAATTCCCCAGCCTCACAGTCAAAAGCAAATAATGGCTATCCAATTTCATTAAATATGATTGACTCAATGTTGGTATTTCCTGAAGAATCAAGCCTGTTAGTGTTCGCAGATAAGATTATCAATAACCCTGCCTCTATGGACTCCATTGGGTATTTCTTAGTAAGCAAGACAAACTTATTCAGATTCCTCGACAGCATACTGCTGCTGGCAGAGATCGCATTTACGAAGAAAACAGAATTGTTGCCGGAATCTTTAGCTAACGAGAAGTTTTCATCACTGGAGTTAACTCGTGGTGATCTATTCGAGCACATCACGCAAGTCATTTCAAGAATTGACAAAATTATCCCTGGTTTCCTACTCTTAGATAATAATGTAGTGATGAAACACAGAGTTGTTGGAGCTCAAACTCAATCAGAAAAGTGCTTGAAAAGCCCTGGTTACGTTTTGGAAAGATTCTTTAATTTGCTTGTGTACCTCCCAGAAAATTCGCTTAGCCAGCATCTAACTTTATTTAAAGAGTCGCAGCTAATCTCCAACAATCTCAGGCTGCTTGTAGACAAGCAGCAGAAGACGAATTCCACTCTCAAAATAGATCTATCACCTGGAATAAAACCATTGTTGCGAGGTATTATATGTTCAGCAAACAAAGAGCTCAAAATCTGGTTTACTGAGTACTTGAAAATTGAAAAATTCAATAATGATGCGATGGTGGCGATAGAAAACTTATTAATCTCAGATTTCGCTGAACTTTCCAAAAGAGCAGCGAAATATATCCCTCTGATAAAATCTAAAGATCCGAAAGATTTTACCACAGCTGCAACGGAAATTGTAGATAACAAATTCAATGCGATGCTCAGCTTACTGGATTTCATCGTATTTAATTTGCAGCAACATCAGAAAACGATGGGCGAAAACCTGGTTGCCGTAATAGAAAACATCGTTTATAATGATGTTGTAATCGATGTGATCTTCCGTATTTATGAGCTACTCGAAAAACTCGGATCTGATGAGATTTTAAGTGAGTGCTATGGCACAATCCCGATCTTCCACTTTTTGTCGATGAGTTCTTATCATTTTTATTTATTTGCTACAGTGAAGGATATCAGAGGAGAGCAAATCAGCAAGGAGCCTGAGCAAGAAGACTTGCTGGAAATACCTTCTACAAAGCTCTCGAGGTACATCTCCAAGGAGCCTGACTTTGGAAACTTGAATGCTCTACCAACGGTCACCAGAAGTTACTCGGACATAAAACGGAATAAGCAGATCGAGGAGATGCTTGGTACGTTGTTTTCTCATCTCACTTTCAAAAGCCAGAAGGCGTTCCAGAAAGCCTATAAAATAAAGCTGCAAAATTCAAGCTTTAATTATGTTCTACAGGAACTTGCGAAGAAACGTCATTGGATTATCTCATTCAAAGACAAATATGAGCATCTTTGGTATGACTCACCTTAGTCTATTCAATTGACTTTTGAATTTTGTTTATTAGGGTGAATATGCTCGTTTATTCAGGTCCTTGGAGCGTTGGTCATATGTATAGCGAACAGAGATGTAACCTCCTAATTAAAATTTCCCAAAGCCTCATTGATTTTTTAGGTTTGAGACTTCGAAGACAATTTTTATTGGAAGATTCATTGAAAAATTTCCAGTTTGTGACAGATAGTACCAAGAGAATGACCGTTGAGATACACTTTTCGAAAGAAGAAGGAATAGATGCCGGTAACTCAACAAATCTTGGCAAATTGTAAGTTAAAACCTCAATACAGGCGGACTAAGAAGGACTTGGTACACCGAGGTCCTCACCAAACTGACAGACCCTGATTTCGGACTATTCAAACTTTCTGTTAATAAGCAAAATTTGCAGCCAAACCCTCTGTCGGCCATTGTACCAAATCACCTCGAATGGTTCGAATTTGCTGGCTTGATGACCGCAAAAGTATGAATTTTGAAATTATTAATAATGCTTACCCTACTCTGCATTAGTCGATTCAAGAAAAGTGTCCTCAGGACCTCCATTTCACACGGTCATTCTATAAACACATACTCGGTAGTCTAATTCGCGATTTTCTTTTGTGCTGATAAATCTATTCACAGGAAAACATCTGTACCTGGACGACCTCGAAGACGTTGACCCACAGCTGCTAAATAGTTTAAGATGGATACTGGAGAACTCCGTCGAGGGCATCGGTCAATACTTTACATACGAAATAGAAACTCTCGGAAAAAGAGTGGTTCTTCCTCTGAAACCAGGTGAAGAGTTCATTGAACTAACCGATGAGAATAAACGTGAGTTTGTGCGATTAATTTGTCAGAGGAAATTAACTGACGAAATTGGAGCTCAAATCCGCGCATTTAAGAAAGGATTTCAAGTAATCATGCCAGATGAGGCTCTAAAACTGCTTGGGCCGAGCGAGCTAGAGCACGTGATTGCAGGAGAACAAGTCTTTAATGTTGCAGATTGGAAAAAGAACGCGACTTACTCCGGTTTGACTGTAGACTCAGACCATGCGGAGTGGTTCTGGGAGATATTAGAGAGCTTCACTAATGCCGAGTTAAGCCATTATCTTTATTTTGTTACAGGTAAAATTTAGCGTTTTGTGCACAAGGAAGTAATTAAATTATAGGAAGCTCGAGGGTTCCAATTGGAGGGTTCAAGAGCACTCCCATTTCATTGACTTTTGAAAGTTACCTTAATAAAAATAGCTTGCCTATTTGGCACACCTGGTAAGCCTGCGAGAAAGTTAACATTGAAAATTAACTTTTTGTTTTTAGCTCGCATCAATTGGAAATTCCTCCTTATGCTGATAAAGAAACAATGCGTGAGAAGATGTTAACGGCAATCTATGAAGGCTATGGTGGATTCTACAGATCGTAGCAAATCTTTGATGATTGCTGAGAAATGCTAGAACCAATTGAAAAATAAAATAAATTTTGATATTACTAATGGATAGATTAAGTCATTCAGATAAATGATATCTTCATAACATTTTAGAACATTAAATCATATCAAATCGATCGTTGTTTCTGATTTAAAACACTTATCAATCAATCATGGAACTGTCAACACAGGAAAATCAAACTATATTCTAACAAAATTTGTCGAGCTGAAAATTTTCTCTGTGATGTGGCGAATTCCACTGGTTTTATAATATTTTGAGCATTTAATATCACTCAAATTAAGAACTTTTTTCACGAATATTGTTACATGCTCTATTAATAACAAAAATTAAATGCTCATCAGGGTGTGAATCTAACTCGCTGCCAATTTTCTTCGATTTCTCTAAACACGTTGACGGAGAATGTTAGTTTAAGAATTATATGTATGAAGAAAGCAACTTAGTTCTCTTTCTTTTACGTGATCGGAATTTTAAGTTTAGATGTTCTTTGTTATGTAACACAGCACCTGTCTGCTTTATATCATCTACTGATGGCTCTCTCAAGACGATAGCTGCACTTTTGTAATGTGTATTGTTTATTTTTGAATTATACCAATCATGTATTGGTTAGATAGTAAAAAAAAAAACGAGAATATTTTGAAATACTCATGAAACTTACAATAAATCTTCTCTCATCAAGTAACTGAGTCATCCCAGAGTCCCGATCTGATGATTTTATGCGATATCTCAATATACCATCACATCATCGTGTTTAAAATACTGAATAGCTTACGTACGGAAATTCGAATGAGACTCTCACTCAGCTTTACAATACATCATGTAAACTTTTTCATCATTAATCATATGAAAAGACTTCAGCATATTGCAATTCGAATAATATAAGGTTTTCAAATAAAACCAACATAATAAGCATAGGACATTCATACGAAGTTCACGTGATCCTAAACCGCCAAGACATGCGAAATAATTCAGTGCTATCAAGCGCCTTTTTGAGCTTAATCAGCTCCATTTCAGGATTTAGTTAGCAATAGCCAGAAGTAGTGATTACTGAAATATTCAATATGCAAGCCAATTATTTCAAACGCTAATATTACCGATTTTATCTCTCGATTAATCGCCTTATCACATCAAAACAAAAGAATAATTACCAAAGATCTAAAATTGCATTATGGGTTGCTGTGTAAGTACTCTCTCAGAAAGCAAACAACGTAAATCTCCTTACTCCTTCTCCTAATTTAGTGATTTAGTGGATTCTCGCACTCTTTCGAAAAGAAAGAGCAATCCTGATGAAAAAATCAGCACTTCAGTTACTTTTGTAAGTCGTGGACCCGGCGAAGGCACCACGTTTACTTCTCTTGATTCTGCTGGGACGAGGCTGAACATGACCAAAATAGGCAGCCAGCAAACGAACGCTGATCGTCAGAAGGTATTTGCGAAAGCTCCAACTGAATTTCAAAACTCTGGCACGAAAAATTCAAATCAAGGAGCCAATGGAAGAGAGGATAGGACTGATAACAAAGCGAAAACCACAGTGCAAGGTATAAGCCATAAAAAGCTTTTTCGAAGGTCATTTCTTGCAGTAGGTTCGAAAACCCTGGCTGGGGCTATCATAAAAGAAGAAACTGACTCAGATATGCCAAGGGAGATAGGCTCGCTGACGAAAATAAACTCTGAAGGCACGACAAAAGGCAACCAGCTGAAAGTAGGGCCAGAAATATTTGTTAATTTGAAGACTGGGTCTATTGAAGATAGCTATAAGACCGGTCACCAGGTTGGAGAAGGTAAATTTTTTTTTTGCATGTGTATCGATGGGTAATTGTATGTGGTAACGCACAGGCGCCTATGGAAAAGTGGTTTTGGTTACTCATCGGACAACTGGGATAGTCAGAGCAATGAAAATCATAAAGAAAAAATCGGTTCGCAAATCAGGCGCAGATAAATTTTTTGCCGAGGTTAGTATCTTGAGAGAGCTGGATCATCCGAATATTGTGAAGCTGTGTGAATTGTTTCAGGATCAACAAAACTATTATCTTATTACAGAGTATGCAAAATTATTTTTTCGTGGGAAGAGACATTTATTTGTGTGGTTTTAGGTATCTGCATGGAGGAGAACTGTTCGATAGGATCCAGCAAATGCAGAGTTTCACGGAAAAACAGGCTGCGGAGTACATGAAACAGCTTTTATCGGCTGTTGTCTATTTGCACGAGAAGAACATTGTACATAGAGACCTCAAGCCTGAGAATTTGCTCCTGGATTCGAAGAAACATGACGCTGCTACTAAGTTAATCGATTTTGGAACAGCTCAGAGGTTCGAGCCTGGTACGAAAATGACTCAAAAGCATGGAACAGTAATTCGCATTCTCTATATCACATTGAATAATACAACGTGATAGCCGTATTATATTGCTCCTGAAGTTCTAGCAAAAAGTTATGACGAAAAATGCGATGTTTGGTCGTGTGGAGTGATACTTTACATCTTACTCTGTGGATATCCGCCATTTAATGGCAGAAATGACGCTGAGATTGTAGCAAAGATAAAGCAAGGGAAATTTACTTTTGATGGTATAAACTAACAGCCGTTTTCTGTCGTTAAACGAATGCGTCTAATGTGGTTAGACCCTGACTGGTCGAGAATTTCTCCCGAAGCAAAGAGTTTGATCTCAAGAATGCTCACTTATGACCCAGCTAAGAGAATATCTGCAGCTGATGCGTTAAATGACGAATGGATTACGAAAAATAAAAAGCATACGCCTCTGAATAAGAAAGTCATGGAAAACTTATGTAGTTTCCAGGTGAGCATTTTAACGATACATTTAACATTAAACCGAATCATTGCAGTCTCAGAACAAGTTGAAGCAAGCGATCATGACGTTTATTGTGACGCAAATCTCCTCACAGCAAGAGAAGGAAGAACTACAAAAGATTTTCCAAGAATTAGATGAAGATGGAAATGGCACTTTAAGTAAAGAAGAGCTGATTCAAGGTGATATCAAAATCTATCAATAGCGTTGCTAAACCAAATATTTTTCATTTTCGTAGGCTACATGAAAGTGTATGGAGATCTGGAAAGAGCGGAAGCCGAAGCCATGAAGATCATTGCTGAAGTCGACGTGAATAACTCTGGACAGATTGATTTTTCAGGTAAATAACGATGATGATGAGACAATTAATAAGGAACTATTTAGAGTTCATAATGGCAACCATGAATAAAGATAAAATGCTTTCGAAAGAAAGAATGGCTCAAGCCTTTGCGGTTTTCGATCAGGTAAATTAGCGATACGTAGCTTTCGAGAAAATAACTCATTTATAAGAATGGAGATGGGTATATTACTCGCGACGAACTGGCTGTAGTGATGGGAGGAGTGGAACTCGATGATGAAGAGTGGAATCAGATTATTGACGAAGTTGATGTGAATAAGGATGGCAAAGTAAACACCACTCATACCGTTTTCCTCAATAACCTCCATGTGTTAGATCTCTAATGAAGAGTTCGTCGACCTGTTACTTAAATCAGCAAATGTTTTGAGCAAGGGAGCTTGAGAAAACAAGGATTTCCAATTTTGTTTTAAGTTACTAGCATTAGCAATATTTTTTCATTCCTTTTCTCCCACTACTTTTTTTGTATACATTAGCAAGTTAGGCAATGATTTGTAAGTTTCTCCTGTTATGTATAAATTTCCGAGCTTTCTTATCCCCATCGAAACAAAATAGTATTCTGATCATGGAACAGGAGATATATACGATGGTGTTTCCTTGAGCTAATTGGTTTTTTTACTTTTTGAATTTCTCTTATTTTATATTGTTATATTATAACAATTTGGTTGTAACTTCGACAGAAGCCCAATGAAGTTGGTTTTGTTGTTTTGAGGGTTGCACGTATTCAAATATCTTTTTCAATTTAGATCTAAAATGTGTTTATCAATTTTCAATCTTGTGCAACATAGAATTTTCATGAAAAATTATGCAGTCTTGTGTATCACACGAATTTGTTCTCATTTTTTCTGGAAAGTTTTTTGTCTGTCTATCTTCAGCGGATTACGATATTTTTCAGCAATCACGTTTTTAATTTCATCGCGAAACGCATCTAGTC
>ENA-UOTZ01000554-UOTZ01000554.1-compost-metagenome-genome-assembly--contig:-NODE-554-length-31116-cov-15.090338_pt1 | contig 31116 bp, 27 predicted proteins | sample MGYA00238144_ERZ746983 | MGnify/ENA primary metagenome ERZ746983 (study PRJEB28759, sample SAMN06268863) | compost metagenome | isolation source: single cell | place: USA: California, Emeryville, Joint... | reverse complement strand
CCAAGTGTGAACTCCTCCAATACAGAGCTGCAAACCACGGCTAAACATTTGTAGATGTAGTTGAGGTTTCCTGCAAAGATCAGGGTTGTAGGGGATTGTTCGAGCTCTCCACCGTAAGCGACGAGGCGTGTCTCTGCATACTCATTGAAGTTGACACTCAACTCATCTAACTTCTTGTCAAGATCTTGCTCCTAAACAGAAAAGTTAGCTTGAATACAACTTTATAACTTACTGAGGCTCCACGATAAGCCTTGAAGCCTTGGAATGATCCGGAGGTTTTCTCTTGCTTGAGCTTCTCAAGCCTTTCTTGCCTTCGGTCTTCCTTCTCTTCGAGCATGAAAGCTGTTAATCCTTCAGTATATTTCTCAAACTCCTTAAGAATAGCGGCGTCATCTGCAACGGGCCCGTTGAACCACCTTGATGACTTGATCTGATCAATTTTGTATCGCTTGGTCGGATCAGGCTCGAACATGCCAGTAAGAAGGGTTTGAAGGTCTTCAGAAAAGAATCCGGGACCTAACTTCTTCTCTCTGCTGCTATTCTGGAGTTGCCAGAATAGGTCAGGCTTCTTGCCAGCAAAATACTTGTACCAAGAGTCTGAGGAAATGGCTCTTCTGAAAGGTGGAAAAGCACCAATCATCATGAAAAGAATAATTCCAGCGGCGAAAATATCCACTGGAGGCAGATCATATCCCTTACCAGAAGTCATTTCAGGTGCTTGGAAGCTAATTATAACAAAAATGGGTGAGAGGAGCCTCAGCAAAGTAAATTCTACCTTCCCGTTCCAGCATCGGTATAGTGTTTCCTTTTGTCAAGAACCGCCGCCCAGCCAAAATCGGCAATTTTTAAGTTATATTTAGAGTCCAAGAGAATATTCTCTGGTTTGAGATCTCTGTGGACAGCTTTTTGGTCATGGCAATGTTCGATAGCTGCAATCATTTGTTGGAAATATTTTCTGGCAATAGGTTCAGGGAACCCTTTGCCATTTACGGAACTGGCGACTTTTAGGAACCCGAACAAATTTCCTTTCTCAGCCAGCTCCATTGCAATACTCCGACTTTCTTTTGAGTAGGTTCTACCATAGCGCACAGTTTGGATTCATCAACAAAGATTATTTTTGTAATAATTAATTTTTAATATGGAAATTGAGACCTCAGCTTTGTATTATTAACGCCATTTTCTGTTCTTAACAGCACCTAGCGAGGTATAGTTTATGACTCCGAAAAGTGATTGTATGTTTTAATGAACGACAATTATATATAGGAATACTGTTTGAAATAGGTAGTTTCTAAATGGCAACTTTGTTTACTTTTTTGTTTTATTTTTCATTATGAATTGAAGATGCAAATAAATAAAACACAGCATCTACAAATTTAGGCAAGGAATTTTGACGCAGGATATAAATTTTATCAAAGTAACTTATTCGCTGCGACTTGTTTTTTCTTCACTGTAGCATTATTCGATCAATTTCTTGAGCTCTGGAGTGAATTTCTCGACAACGAAGTCCATGAAGTCAACATAATCTCCCTAAATAATAATTTCAATGGTTAACACACATATCTTCTTAAAAGAGAATGATTTACATTTTCTCCGAGAGCTAGGTCAACAGTGTAGATATCTTTTGCATCTCGATCTAAGATTCTGATTTCGATATCTGAAGACTCTTCATCATCTCTATTTTTCTTAAATTGGCCTTTGATCTATTTGATCAAATAATCATCAGTTGGTTGCAGTTTCAGTCGTTCTCTTACCTTATAGCTATTTTTGCCAAGTGTGAACTCCTCCAAAACGGAATTGCAAGCTACAGCTAGACATTTGTAGATATAGTTGAGGTTTCCTGCAAAGATCAGGGTTGTAGGGGATTGTTCGAGCTCTCCACCGTAAGCGACGAAGCGTGTCTCTGCATACTCATTGAAATTGACACCCAACTCATCCAACTTCTTGTCAAGATCTTGCTCCTAAACAGAAAAATCAGTTTAAATACAAGCTTAATAACTTACTGAGGCTCCACGATAAGCCTTGAATCCTTGGAATGCTCCAGAAGCGACTACAGTTTTCTCCTGCTTGAGCTTCTCCAGCCTTTCTTGTCTTCGCTCTTCCTTCTCTTCGAGCATGTAAGCAGTTAATCCTTCATTATATTTCGCAAATTCTTTGAGAATAGCGGCGTCATCTGCAACAGGCCCATTGAACCACTTTGATGACTTGATCTGGGCAATCTTGTATCGCTTAGTCGGATCAGGCTCGTAGATTCCAGTCAGGAGGGTTTGAAGATCTTGAGAATAGAATCCTGGACCAAACGTCTTTTCTTTAGCACTATTGTGGTATTGCCAGAACATGTCGGACCTCTTGGCAGCGATAAACTTGTACCAAGAGTCTGAGGATTCGGCCTTTCTGAAAGGTGGATGACCTGCAATCATCATGAAAAGAATAATTCCAGCAGCGAAAATATCCACTGGAGGCAGATCGTATCCCTTACCAGAAGCCATTTCAGGTGCCTGATAGCTAATTATAACGAAACTGAGTGAGAGGAATATCAACAAATGCAAAGTTTACGTTGCAGTTCCAGCATCGGTAAAATGCTTCTTTCTGTCAAGCAGCGTCGCCCAGCCAAAATCAGCGATTTTCACGTTATATTTAGAATCCAAGAGAATATTCTCTGGTTTGAGATCCCTGTGAACGACTTTTTGATCGTGGCAGTGCTCAATAGCTGCAATCATTTGTTGGAAATATTTTCTGGCAATAGTCTCAGGGAATCCTTTGCCATTTACGGAAGCAGCGACCTTAACGAACTCAAACAAGGTCCCTTTCTCAGCTAGCTCCATTGCAATAACGATTTTTTTCTCTGTTTTTCCGTTTTTCTTCTCATATAATCCATCTTCCTCAAATGCGAGGATATTTGTAACGTTAGGATGGGCAGCTTTCTTGAGGAAGGCCACTTCCTTTCTCACTTCACTAAGGTCATTTTCGCTTGGGTTCAGAAGCTTCAAAGCGATCAACGCCTTCGTTTCCTCATGCTCAGCCATCTTGACTCTAAATTAGCAAAATAAGTCACTTAGGAACACTTCCGTTGAGTTCTCTTACTTTCCAAAAGCTCCTTTTCCCATGGTTTTCTTCACAATATAAGGGCCACAGCGAGAAACTCTGAGCTTCTTTTGAGTAGGTTCTACCATAGCACGGCTTAGATTTATCAACAAAGATAAGATTGTTTGGTAATTTAATTTAATAATTAAGTTCAGATTACGTAGATATATATAATGAATTTTTGTCAGTATATACGACCGGTCAGAATTTAACAATTGCGAAACTGAGAAAGGACCAGAAACGCTGATGTGTCGCACTTGCATTAGAATTGGATTTTGAGTTGTGGTCAGTGCGAATCTGTTCAGGACTTTGAAACTTTCTCGATTGATTGGTAAATTGAACCTGGTAGAATTGTTATTAAGAAGGATGTGGAATATCGAATTGGGAACTGTGTATCCTCGTGGTGGTTACCGAACATTCCGCTTCCGTCGCTAAAATGAGTTTTTTCTTCTTACTTGTAGCTATTTTTATACGAGAATTGGATGAATGACCCATCGCTGAAAATGCTGAAAACGCTCTACAGGGCAACTGATAAGATCAAAAATCTTCCTAATAAAAAGTTTTGAGTCCATTGAGGAAAACAAACTAAAAAAACCGAAGGAAAATAGAAGAAAGCAGTTGAATTGCCTCTCAAAGTGTAAGCGTGATCCAGGAAGTATGTAATTCTGTGTTTTTCTCAAATTTTTGCTTTTCAGTCAGGGATTACTGCAATCATTTGTAAATTTTACGACTTTGAAGAAATTGCTATTTCCCATCGATAACTTTAGCCATTGTAAGCCAAGTTGGCCGAGGGAGTATGTAGTTACCGTTGGAGAGTGCAGACTCTTGATAAGATTTATATAATTAGAAAGTATTATGAATTTCACTAAAGCAAACAGAACAGATCAAATGTCAAGAAAACAAGGCAATAGGGCAGAGAATCTGTTCCCTTACCAGTTATCATCATAATTTGTAGTTGAAACTCGAGCTGCAGTCAGATTTTCTCAAACTGCAATGTCAATGCTGCAACTTAATGAAAAATACAATAACGAACGAGCTAAATTCTTCGTCAAACATTAACTTTAGCTATCCTATTCAGATTTGGAAGATAGCGTTAGAGCGAAAATACATTCTTTGATCTAAACTTGTGGACAAATCCTTATAACGTCTCGTAGAATACAGGGATGATTTCATCAGAATTCAATCTGAAGAAAAATACTTTTAAAAAAATCCACATCAGAGGCAGAGCAAGCACCCTTTCCCAAAAGAAAAGACTAAAACTCTCACGTTCAATAGTTACTCATCGCAAAATTGATGTCAAGCACACAACAACCAACGTTTTTTCCCTCTGTGTAGCCAATACGCTAGGCATTGATTTTAAGTTCAGTAATCGTCCTCTGCTTCTGATCTTTACGAATGATTTGCCTTTCTATCAGCTCAGAATCATATATAGGAGCCTCCAAATCACTTTTCTGCCCACCGTTTGGATTTATGTGTTTCGAGGGCGTTCGTGAATCAATTTGCTTCAAATCATTTGGATTAGCAATAGAATTCTCTTTCGTGATTCGGGTTGGATGAGCACGAATCAATTGCTGTTGAGTATGCAGCATATAGTGATGCTCTTCTCCTTCCGCCTCAACCTCTCCTTGCGACTCTTCGTCTTCTCCAGGCTTATTTGCCTCCAGTTTGCTTTCTTCCTGTCTTAAATTTGCCATTTGCTGAATTATTTTATTTCCATGTTCTTCATCATGCTCAATCATTGATTTCCTTACTTTTTTAGACGCGTGAATACTCTTTTCTTTCAAGACAAGCCCAATAATTTTTGCATCGATATTTCGCTGAAACGCATCAATTGCACTTGGATTTCTACAATTCGCATGGAAGTTGAGATAGAACTCATAATATATGTTAGTTTTCCCTTTGCCTTGTTCAGTCTCGAGGAAATTTTTTGTGTATTGAGTTATTTCTGCCTTTGTGATTTTAATTTTTTTGGCATGCGAAATGATAACATCCATGTCGATTTCTTTCAAGCCATCAAGGTCGACGTTCTTGCTGGAAACATTAGCATACTCTTGCTTTTCATTGTTCAATTTCTTGAGAAGTTCGTTAAATCCAGCCAAGTCCAGCTTCAAAAGGACTTTTTCAAGAGATTTCAGAATGCTTAAGCTTATTTTCACAAGTGCAAAGATATCTTCCGAAATCATATAATCCCATATTCGAACGACCTGAGCTGCAGGCAGACTATATAGAAATAGAGTTAGTAGCCATTTGCCTATCCAAATCATATCTGGAATTTCTTCTTTGATTTTCATGTGCTCGTACAGATGCGGGAGCTCTCTCTGAAAAACTTCATAAAAAATGTGCAGGTACAGATTCAAAATCTCCCAATTCCCTTCGAACAACCCCATTAGCATATACTCATGGCTTCGCGCGAGACTCACAAAGAACCAAAATGCTTCAAGCTCTTTGCCTCCATTGACAAGCAGAATAAATCCAACCACAAAGTTCATCCCTTGACAATAGCCAATATTAGGAAAGTAAAGCGAAATCGCTTTCAACACATTGAAAAGCTGGGTTTGCCCAATAAAGCCGTATGAAGACACTGCGAAAAATATCTCTTCAGGGAAGGTTCGACTTACGTCCTTGCGTATGTCGATCTCCCATGAGGTTGTCATGTTGAGGAACTTTGGATAAAGGCCATCAACATAATGTTTTTCAATGTTAAGTTTCGCTTTCCATAGTGACCAGCGATATTTCATCGGCGGGCCTGCCAGCAGAAAAGCATGAAATTTGATTGGTTTGCGTTTGGAAAACTCGTCTATGCATGAATCCGTTTCCGTGTACATTTCATCAGTGATGCTTTGGAGCTTTGCTGGACCTAACGTTTTTTTCGTTTTCGCAATAATTGCTTCTATATTCTTGATTTTTGAATAGACAGTCGATTTTGTCTTCTTTTTCTTCTTTGGATTCTGTTGATTAGGCGGTTGTTTCGTCTTTGTGGACATAGTGAGAGAGGTGATACTCTCATTTAGGAAAAACTCGCCGATTTTCAGGTCTTTTTTGATGGTTGGATCTGCTTTTTGGGATCGTTCTTGCAATTGTGGATCAATTTGATTAATCAGCTCTGGAGTGCCAGCTCCGAGAAAGGTAATGTTCGGGTTTTTTACTTTATAATCATCATAATACACTTCTGTATTGCGAGTTTGAATGGATTTGTGTTCAACTCTAATGACCCGAACTGGAACAGAGACGTTCTTGGTCATGGTACAATTTGCACTACCCATAGAAAGCGTAACTTTTTTAGAGTCGCGGAAGTTTCTTTATTTCCAATTTAGCCAAACCTGCTATAAAATTATGTGTTGATTTCATATGAAGCGGTTTTACAAAAGCCAAGTTATGACAATAATTCAAGGGGGTTTCCATTGGAATCTACGGTATTCAAATTTTTGGGTCATTATCGGCCTCGAATTTTTCTGGTATTAATGTTAGTTAAGCGCAAGAAAATAAACCTGAATGCTGTCAGAGCTATCTATCAAGGGATGCTGTCAGAGATATTTATAAAGGGAAGTCTCAGAGTAATAGAATGTGACGCTGCATGCATCAAGTACCAAAGCATTAGACGCATTTTTTAGAAAAATTTTCGATGAACTAACTTCATAGTTGATAGGATAAGAGGTTTTAAAGAATCATAATTAAGTTCAAGTATTTAATTTGTGAATTACATGGCAAAATTCTCGGCTAACTTCCTTTTGTTTGGTTGCTGTGTGCTGTTTCAGGCACTGCTGGTTTCTGCAGACTTTCGAGGAGAATTTAAATACAATGTGACTATCCCTCCGAATGATATGTACTATTTCATACACGATTTCGAGAAAGGGACTCAGGCGGTTGAGTATCTGGACACCTTCCGAGTTTCTCTCAACCTATCAATGGTGATCATCATTTACCTCATTTCAACAGACTAACTTCTCCTTTTTCACAAAGCTAAACGCACGAGACAACGCCATGATTGATGTTTTTATCCTCAATGAAACCCAATTCAAATGCTACCTGGATAGCTATAAATCAAGGATTGTTGACCGATGTGATGTTGACTACTTAAATTCGAATGCAACAAACAAACTATCCTTTTCTGGAGGCCCAATCAGCTTCAGTCACTATGGAACGAACGACCCTTTTCATACTTTAAACAGTAGCAAGAAATACTATGTTGTTTTGGATAATACTCCATACCCGAACTTCGATTACAACGGAAATAGTTACAATGGAGCGTTTCACAATGGGGAGGTGAATCTTGTCGTACAGGTTTTCAAAGATATGACGCTATCGCAAAAATATTATATGATCTTCATTTCACGTAAGGACAAAATTTATTTCGAGTAGAAAGCACTGATTGATGATTTTGATAAATTAGTGGCGTGTGCGATCGTGATGATAACGTTGTCGATGATAATTTTCTTGGTGATTTTCTGCTTGAGGTACCGAAGAGCGAGCGACAAAAACAAGAAATTGAGAGCGATGATTTATGACTAGCCAAGAAGAAGCGATGACAAATTGAATAATTATTTTTTCTTGATTCTTCAGTTGATATAAGGGCAAGTTCTGCAATTTTTATGTCCGGTGTAAGATAAGGGAGTTCTGGGTTTTTGAATATTTACTCTCTGCTGCATTTTTATATTGTTCGTTAATCACTCCAGTATGATCGCTCCATCCTATGATTTGATTCTCGAATTAACGAGCATTCGCAGAATCTCAGGCCGACTCTCATCGTTTCGATATTAAGGGTTTTCTAGTCATTGCAGATAATCGCTAGCGACAAAGACAATAAATAGCCTTTCTAAAACTAGAGAATCAGTCATGTAGATATATAATCTGAGGATTTGAAAATATCACCTTAAAGACTAGTCGTCAAATGAAATTTTTTCTCAGGCAGATAATATGTATAATTATTTTACTTCAGAGGCAAGAAGGGAGAAAATTGCTTTTATAATGGCTTCTTAATTCGGAATGAGACCATCGAAAAATGACATCTTCTGACTTAAGGCCGCAGAATATTTACTTGCTCAGAGCAGACTCTTCTCATACTCTTGAATTATAATTATTCATTTTCACCTATGAGTTGATTTTTACAAAAATTATTTAATTAAAGCAAATAAAAAAGATCAGACAGCACGCGTTATTAGGCTCATCTTCTCACACAATAATCTAGCAGAAACTCCCATTCACAACAATCAAGACAGATGAAATGCATCTTCTCATTATGCGCTGAGCTGGACGAATACCAGGGTTCATGCTATCTCTCTGTTACAGTCCTTACTCTCATTATCATCATCTTTTTCGTTCAGTTCATCTGCCATTTACGCAAATATCTCAAGAGTCAAAGGCGCCACTACCCAAGTTTTTTCAGTTACACCATCACCAAGATAAAGGAGACCGTTGGATCCACAGTACACTACTACCTATCAAATCACAATATAATCAGACTTATCTCCTACCTTATCTTTGGGTTTGGATCATTTTTCGCTCCTTCATTAGCACTAGCGTTTGCGTCGTTGATTCAATACAATAAACAATACTATTCACAGATATCTTGCGAGATCAGCTTAGTTCTATTTGTTAATCTATTCTATGCTACATATGAAACTACAGTGATATTTCTTCTCATCATGATTGGCGCAAAGAACGAACTCATCGAACGCAAAATAAAAAGCCTCAATCTCCATTCCGTCGACCTCATCATCCAACCCGAAGAGAGACCTGAATTCGCTAAATACTCAGTCGCGCGAACATCAATACTCTTTGTTCTCATATTTCTGGGAAGAATCACCTGCAGTTTAGTGTTCCCAGGATTTGTGTTTGGTGTGTCCCTGCCGTTTATCGCTTACCAAATCACAATCGGGATATTCATTTTCGCTCTGACCTTGCAGCGCCTAAAGTTCCTGCGCTCAGATTCAAGGGTCATTGGAATTACACGGCTCCTTTTGAAATACCAGAATATCAAAGAAAACTACGCAAACTATGCAAGGTCTAGTAGCAGCGAATGCGTTGTTATTTTACAGAAACCAGATCACCGCACTCATGATGATATCAAAAAAGAGATCCAAGATGGAATGAAATTAAATGAAGCGATCTTTAAACAGCGGCTGGCGATCTTACGAAATGAGGAAACAGTGATTATACCTATAAACATCAAGGATAACAATATGGTCATTCGGATTTTCTTATTGGTGACTATCATTTCGAATCTGGCCGTGGTAATTATTTCTTTTGTGGAACTGGTAATGGGCAGTTTCGCACAGAACTGGGAATCGTTTCCGATATATCTCGAAATTTTAGAAAACATCCAGGATGGGCTCCTCATGATATTGATACCAATTTGCGGGATCTTTGTGGTGAAGAGTCAGTATCTGTTTGGACACGAAACATTCGACAAATCGATTCAGAACGAATCTAGTGTTGATAGCTCAGTAGAAGATTTATCCCGACCTTTGAAATTAGCAAAAGGAGGTGATGTTATTAATTTGTGGGATGAAGGAGAGAGTCAGGGGATGCTGAGTATGACAAAATATTACAAAGATAGTTTGAGTAGTTGAAATACAAAAAAAATGTTTTTAAATCTTTTTTTCCTTTCGTTTTCTCCCATGAGAATCCAACATTTATAAAACAATGCGTTGTAACATGTGAGATTTTGTTAAACATTTAATCTTATCGAATATTTCGACAGTCTGCTTCGTTTTAATCTCTCAATCTGCTCAGCCATTTTGCCTTCTACTGAACAGTTAACTGACTTACATAAAGAGAATAGCAATTTTGAAAGCTGCTAATGCTTGATTCAAGTATATGTTTACAAAATTCGTATAATAGTAGTCAAGTTATCCAAAGATTTTGAAAAAAAAAAATTGAGGAAAATTGACTCTCAGTATTTCTTTTTCGAGTTCCAGTGGTTCGGCGAACTTGCGATATTATAGTTATAGGTGTTGTGATTATAGATAATGTTAATATGTTTCGGATTTTGGTCAAGCATCTCCTGTTGCATCCAGTAAGAAACATAAAATCATAGAAGCAAAAGATATACCTGACTCGCGAGTTTATTGAGGTTTTGATATTGCGCATAAGGATTAGATCGATAATTGTAGGCTTCAAACGCCTAAAGGAGTTACAAACATATTGAAAATCAGTATCAACTGAGAATTTTACTTTGGCAGTGGTTTCTGCATTTTTTGTATGAAGGAACGGTAATTGACCCGATGAGACATAATTGCCATCTTGATCATCAGCAACTCTAGAATCTCCTTCAGGTTCCTGCGTATTCCCAATAAGATTCAGGAACTAATTGGCTCTGGCATGATTACCTCAGTTACTTGATTAGAGTTAGGGCCATTAAAGTTTTGTTTAGTTTTATTAAATTTGCCAGTCTTAAACCCCTTTCCCTTTGCAGAATAAATTAAGGTTTGTCTGAGGAAGAAAAAAAAGAAATTTACTGTGAGCGTGTAGACGTCCTGAATGTCGTAATTATTTTTACGAGATGCAGGGTTGTTGACAGGGTTCTTTTTGAAAGCATTTGTCGCACCAAACTGAGTCTTCCTTCCAATCGAAGGACTTCTACGTCCTTCTTCCTCCTCGTATTGAGAAGGTTCTTTCGAAATGGTTCAGGTGAGAGGAAGAATTCAAGGGAAAGGCTTACCTGGGTAGTTCATGTCGGGAGCTGGCTTTTTCTTAAGAACTGCATCCTTTTTCGCTTTGGGTCTGTCGGTAATTATGAGAATATGTGAAGCAATGTATCAGCTAGTTACTTTGAGTCCTTTGGGTTGTCATCTTCTTCAGCAATCTCATAATTATAAACGTTTGTAGCACCTCCTCCGTAACGGGTTCTCATGAAAGGCTCTGGAACGTGCATCGGATTTGGCTCATACTCTCCTTTCTTTGCGTTGGTAGGATGCACCTTTGAAAGAAGGTGAGTAAAATGGGAAGGTGTCGTTAGATATTTACTGGCTTTCCTGGGTTTTTATTTAGACTTACCGAACGATTAGAAGGAAGAGACTCCTGACCTCTCGGAGGCTCGCGCTGGAGGCTTGTTTCCACGCTCTTATTACTGTCAGCTTGCTTGACGTTTTTACGTGCCTTGGTGCTTCACAATGATTTCGAGTGAACAACTAATCATCAATTATATTTTTTACGTCTCATCAACAGATTTTTCTAATGCTGCATTTTGTTTAGCAGCTACGAGATTAGGATTCGATGTCCCTTGAAATGTCGTGCCAGTAGTTCCAATATTAATTGCACTGCTGCGTGGTGCTAAATCAAAAGAAATTCATCGTTGAGTGATCGAATCCAATCTAAATTACAAATGACAGAGGCCTGTGAATTGCTTTTCTCCTCTCGTTTTTCGTTTATTGCGTCCGATAATGTGGCTGGGATATCAGTAAGCCCTTCAAAATAAGGGTGTTGCAGCGCTTCACTCGCCGTCATTCTTTCGTTCGGATCCATCTTCAACAATCCCTTCATAAACGAAAGCGCTTTTTTCGAAATTTTGCCCAGATAATGCTTTTCTAATGTTTCCGGTTTCCCAAAATCAGGGAATTTGGTCCCCAGGAACCTCGGCTGCTTCTGAAATACTTCTTTTTGATCAGGTGTCAATGGTCCCATCACCTTCTGAATAACCCTCAGTTGGTCGATCTCGCTTTCTCCAGGGAAAAGTGGCTGACCATCCACTAGCTCACCCATGATGCAACCTATTGCCCACATATCAACCGCTTTTCCATACCCACTGCCTATTAGTAGCTCAGGCGCTCGGTACCTAATAAACCCAATTTGTTGGTAAACAGAACATTCATTTAATAGAATTCTCCCACCATCTCGTAGCAACATAATCCGTCATGCTGACCCCTTTCTGCGGGATGACTCTCGCAAAACCGAAATCACATAATTTGAGGCTGCCATTCCTACATCAACCGCTGTTAGATCACAAAAAACAGCAACAGTTATCATACGAGTTCACTAAAAGGTTTTCCGGCTTAATGTCTCTGTGAATGACATCGATCTTATGGCAGTAATCCATCGCCAGGCACAGCTGATACATGCACTTGCGAATCCAACTCGGCTACGAAAAAACGTTTGATGCATGTTCTTTTTACGGTTATATTTTATTTACATCGAGTCCGTTCGGCTGCTGCTCCAATACCTCGAGCAAATTCTTTTCCACGTATTCAAAGACGAGATAAAGCTTCTCTTTTCTGGAAGGCAAACATTGAAGTAACTTAACGGTCGTGTAATTATAGTGGATATTACCTTTTGAACGCTTCTCTTAATTGTACAATGGTCTCGTGCTTGAGCATTCGGAGGATTTTGACCTCTCGAAGAGTATTTCTTTTCACCAGTTCATCGTCTTCTGATTGCTTAAACTTTTTGATCGCCACTATGTGTTGGAGATAGATAAGCTCAATTTTCTGAAGATTTTCTTCTTATCTCATTGGTTTCTTTATTCTTGCATTTGAGCACTACGCCGTAAGCGCCCTCTCCAACTACTCCAAGGACTTCATATTTGTTCATTTTTTACAGGAAGCAACGGACAAGCAGGTCAAAGAGAATTGATAGCCTGGAGAGTCAATTAGTCAGTAAGTAAATATTATTTAATTGGAGGGTTCGGGCGAGAATTTTATTAAAGCATCTTGGAATGATGAGAAAATTGCATGAATTATACTCCTCATTTTATCAAATATTGGCTTTTGTTGGTACTTCAGAGATCGTACAAATGCCGAATTCCTTTTATGTGGTGGGATGATTAGTTTTTCTGGAATAAGTAGAAAAAATTTTTTTCTGCCTCGAAGAAGAGTTGCTGTGATCAACCTTAAGAATAGTGGCTATTTTGGAATCGTGCAATTGTGTATAAATGCCAGGTAGTAGGATTGAATGCGTACAGACATCAGTTGAACTTTTTGTCACACTTGAACTGTGTGTAAAGTTGTGTTGAGATTAATGAGAGAGAGAAAAAAAAAAACATTTTCAATTCTCTGATCTGCAACATTAGTTCTTCCAAATCCAAAACTCATAAGAGTCATTCAAGGTATTAAGCCGCTTGAAGAAAAACTATTGATCATCCAACTCTTCACAATAAGAGCAGAAATAATAACAACCGACGAGATTTTTTAGTTTCATTTTTCATTTCATCCTTACCTCCTTACCTAAGCGATGACAAAATTTCGAAGAAAAGAGATTATTGGTGATTAACAAAGTTGAGGGATTATATGCATTTGAATTACAATATTAGTGAGAGAAACTACGACTAATAACAATTAGAGTATATCGGTACCACAATAAATTTTATCTCTCTGATTCACACTTTTTATTGTTGTAAAGCATCCATCAGTTAAACCTTCTCTGAACGCCTGCATGGAAGCCACTGAGTTTAAAACTGTCGTTCTCAGGAAACTGCTGATTATTTTGGGAGAAGAACGTTTCCCACACATTCGGAAAAGGTCTTTCAACATACTTTCCCAACTCTTCTCTGTAATAGCTTTCTCTAAAGCTTTGAGCAACTTCCTTCTCAGAACTCTCATTTAGCTTTGCATACCAGCTATCATTAATGTCGATCTTAATGTGAGCTGTTCTCCCTGTTAACCGCAAGAAGAGAGAATCATAATTATAGAAGTATGAGTATCCTCCATCGGATTTATTACTCTTATGAGAGCTCTCTGTGGTGGGAGAAATACTCTCTTCGTCCTCCATAGGTTCCGCATGTTTCTTGCGGTTTTTCGATCGATTTAGCGACTCTCCTATAACTCCCACAAATTCAGCCGGTGAATCTGTGGTAGCGTCAAGGGCGGGAGGTTTCTCGGACGACTTGGTCTCTTGTTCAGAGCCGCTATTTTCCACAGTCTGAGGTTGTTCGCTGTCGTTTTGGAGGTTTTCAGTTGTTTCGGAGTTCTCTTCATTTACTTTTTCCTGGTTCAATTTATCGAGCTTATCTGTCTCCGCTTCTGTGATCACAATTGTGGGCCTTCTCGCAGCATCCTTCTTAGCTTTGCGCTTTTTAGCTCCTTTCAGCACTTTCTCTTTGGACGGTTTCTTGCTTATTGCGTAGATAACGACCTCAGAAGGGTTGATATCAGATTCTTTCCGTGACACAGGATGCATAGGCTCCGAGTTAGTAACCGATTGCAAATCTATCTGCTCCAGGAGTTCTCTTTCTGAAGCCATGCTTGTTGACAGATTTTCGATTTCTTTATTCAATTGCAACGATGAAGCCATGCCGGGTTTAGCGTTCTCCTCAACCGCACTTAACCCACAAGTTGCTTCGCTTACTTGATAAGAAAGTCGTTCTTGAGGTCCAGGAGTGGTCTGTTCAAGAGCCTGCTCCTCCTTCATGGGATCCTTCTTATCTTCTTTTTCAAATTCAAACGAACATGACAACTCGATCGTATGACTGCTCTTTCTTCGAGGGTGCAGAACTGGAGAAAAGTGCTCTATCTGCTCTGTTAGCGTTGGTTCGAGCCCAAATGATAATAGAAGGTCTTCGTTGAAACGGTCGTCGTATAAAAGCATTCTTTCTTCAGTACTGAGGATGAGTTTCTTCTGTTTTGTAGCCTGCTTACAGAGGCCCATAATCGCAAAAAACGTAAGAAACACGAGAGCTCCACAGACTAAGAAGAACAGCAAGCAGCACAGATAAGGAGAAGCGAGCAATGGCTGTGATGCTGTAAGAATAAGCTCGCTGCTTATTGAATTGGGCAACAAAACAGCAATATCCAGTGAAAATTTGTAATTTTCAGTGTAAATGTAGAGTTTGGTGAAGTGACTCAGCAAAATCGCATTTGGCTGGTAGCTCAGCTGAATTACATGAGACTGCTCGGGCATCAAAGTCAAAGGCTGGCAATTCTCAATTCGAAATCCGAATCCATCGCACCCGGCGCTCTGTAGCGAGAATCCTTTGATTTCAAGCGGCATTTGGCCTGAATTCTGGATTTTAATACCTCTGTAGAGCACCATTTCTTCTCCCTCGGACAACCTCGAGAATTTTTCAAGTTCCTCGCTTTCAAGAGAAATTTCCACACGGGTTTTTAGGGCATTGTGGATAGTTTTCATCTCCGCCTAATGAACAACATATACAATTAAGAGCGAATTACTGCGTATACAAAAATACTTTTGTAGCGGGATCAAACGTGATGATATCTGTGACTGAGAGCTTACCCATCTCTCCAATGCCGTGCAATTTGATTATAGATACTCCCGTAAGGTTATTTCTTAAATAGAGAGTTGCGTGAGCTTCATCAGCAGCTTTCGGTGAAAAAATTATTGCAGTAAAGTTTTTCGAGCCATATGGAGGTATCAAAAAACTCTTTTCAGCGACTTCATCATGTAGAAAGAATTCTTGGTTGAGTTGGTTGTAAAATAACCCTGATCTCGCCTTGACCGTTATCTGATCAATGTCTGCAAAGATATAACTGAACATATAATTTTTCAGCTTGCTCGCAAAATTGTGGTGAGATATCCCTCTTCTTTTCAATCTCGTGAAGCGTGTTTTCGTCATTTTAGCAACACTGTCAATTGGGTCAGCTAGAGTTTCGTTATTGTAATCAGTAAATAATGTCTATGGTATACTTATTTTGGGACAAGCGAGGGAGGAGTGAGAGTTGACTGAGCTAGAACTCTCTTCAAAGCTTTCACAGTCTTCTCTAAGGTTTCCATCTTTATCTTCAGTCTAGGCATCGAATTATAGCTATTGAGAGAACCTGTATTTATTTACATTCGGTGCAAAAATTTTGATTTTTGGCTGCGCGACTTCTTGGTTGTTGCTCATGACTATAGAGAAGTAAAGAAAAGATTGTGTGTGTGTGGAATATGCTGTATATTTACCTTTTATCTTTTCAAGCACTGCAGCAGCGGAATCGAAGGTTTGAATAGATTTAGGCGGAGGGGTTGGTTTGCATTCGTTTTTTGGCTTGGTTTTCAAAGATTTCTCAAATTTTTGAAAACAAGCTTGTAAAAACGCATAGCTTTGAGAGTTCGAAGGACCAATGTGAAATTGAACAAACAAAGGCTGATCCGAAGGGTTGAATATTGTGATCGATTGGCTATTTTCACTATGCAGCTCTCTCATTCCGAAGCTCAGCTCCTTAGTTTGAGATATCTCCGGTCGAGCAAAATGTCCTCTGACTGGAATTTTGACTGGCTTCGCTATGTCTGTGAAAATCGTAATGTTGCTTTCTATTGCTGGCCTAAGTTTCGAAATTTCTTGCCATTTCTTTAAATCCTTCTCTTGCAAATAAAAATCATAGTACAATAACGAATATTGCGATTGATTCAGATTTTTTGCATTACTTAGAGAATTAACCTTCCGCAATAAAAAAGCAATAAGTTCCCATAAGGAGAAATCTGGATTTTTACCATTTCTGCGAGCTTAGAATCATTGTTAGCAACATTTATTGTAACTTCAATAGTCGTAGTTCCTTCTGGGTTCAAGAGAGGATTCCTGAACGTGGGTAGAATACTCGGATTACTGCATTCGACTCTTAGGATTTTTCCGTTAGTAGGCAAGGTATTTCTTAACTGGATGCTCTTCGCCTGAGAAGAGCCTGCAAATATAGCGGAGAATTCGAGGACATCAGTCATAGGGACCAACTTTCCCTCAAAAGTCTGATACTTTACCAGGAAAGACATTAATTCCTTTAATTATGAAAAAGTGATGAGAGAAATCCAAAGGAAAGTGAAGTACTGTTTCCGTTTCAATCGTCAGAAAACTTGTATATTCTTCAATATCATTTACTGACAGCTTGAATCTGAATTCAATCTCTTCCTCTGGTGCTAGAGTATATGGTAGTCTCAAGTCATCTTGATGTGTAGAGGACAGAATTTGTTCATTCGTGGTCACCGAAAAAATTTCAACTGCCAGATTCTGGCATGGATTGTTTATGTTCTTTAGCCGCAGCGAGTTTGCATTCGTGTTACGAAGTGTTAATGTCCTTGTTTTCACCTAGCAATAAAGTAAAATATAAAAACACCCTGAAGGAGAATATATTATTACAATGTGATAGTCAAACGCACCGAAATCAAGGTTGAATGTCTGATTCACCAGCCGACATAGCTCAAAAAATTTCTTTTGTTCGTTTGTTGAAGGAGAGCAAATAACCCCGGTATGAATAGCAAGGATTGGAATGAGAAAATACAACCCTTGCATATCGAAAAAGACATTTGCTGAAGGGACTTCTTTAGCCATGGTGCAAGAGTCTAATTTATGTGTATATGTAATTTGACTGCTGAGACTGTGTTGAGGTAGTAAATCCATGTTAGCTTTAGGTGCACTGTGTAAATTCCCATTAAGAGGAGCGATTAGTTGGATTAGTGAGACTGGCATTGTAAAATTGCTAAAAATCGTAAAATTTCTCCACAACTGATATTTTGAGCAGGGCGACCCTGAAGCGTCAGTAGATTGGGACTCAGGTGTTTTAGTTTCTCGCTGAGTGTCCAGAGACGTCTGATGGGTTACGATTGCTGGAGCTGTTGGGACAAATTTAAATGCGTTTTCGTAGAAAACCGCTTGAATAGAGACCTAGAGAAAGTTATTACGCTGCTACATCATATCAACAAATTACTGCAACTTCATCCTCTGAGCAATGAGTCGAGCAGCCTTGCTCGACAGTGAAAAAAGAAAGTTTTCCATTATATAATTGAGGCTATGTTTTGAAAGAGTTTATGAATTGCGAGTGGGAAGGAGATGGATCTTACTGAATCGTAAGATTTTGGCTTCACTTCGACTGTGCATATAGGTACATTCTCCGCGAAAGGAGGTAATAACAAATTCAAAAGATTGACGATAATATCAATTGAGTTTTTCTCATTGATGATTGGGATGACCTCCTTGATTTTGGACGGCCTTGGACTGTTATTAGACCCATAAATCACTAATTCATGCCCTATCTGCAAAATATTTAGTGTAAGCGGCAAACATCTTTGAATGAAGCATACCTGGCGCTCAGTTATAATTCCAAAATCATAAAAATAATTGTCAAAATTCAGTCCACGCCTGCGAACCTTCATTCTAATCGGCACATGCAGTTCATCTTCGTTTTGGAAGGTTAACTTCAAGTAATAGTCAAAAGATCCGGCTTCTTGAGCAGAAAAAGACAGCATTAGCATCTCTTGGGTCGTGTGAGGCTCAATTTTTCTTTCTGCAGCAACTAATCCACTAGCTCCTGACTTATCGGTCGAAATTTCCTTATTCAGCACCTCATAATCAATTTTCACATGCTTAATAAAGTTCTTGATATTTGCAATTTTGCAATTCAAAACCTTATTTAAAAAAATCACTGTCATTTTCGATCATATACTATTGTTCTTACATTATCATATGGGTTGTAAACTGCTATAGCTTGCTTCCATTTGCCTCCAATATCCACTGTTCCAGAAAGCACATCGTTAAGCTGATAAACGTTCGGTTCAACCTTCGAGTGTATTAAATTAGCAATTGAACGGTTACATTTAGTGATAGCTTACCCATGCCTGCACTTTATAAGCAAATGTCTTGTTAAACGCAGGCTGACTTTGATCATTTGGCAAAAAATTCAGCTGAAAGTACACATAAGCTGAAACATCTCCCAGTCTTTCAGGCAACAACGACAGTTCAAACTGCGACGATGAATCTGGATAGAGATAACGATGCGTTGAACCCTCATTAGTGTAGATGAAATCGCTCTCAGACCAAATATTGACAACTGAAATGGAATATCTGCTCGAGTAGTTAATCAGGCGAACCTTCCTCGAATATCTATGAAACAAACGTCTATCCAAAATTAGATGAACAGCCTTTCCAATGGTGTTGATTTACACTTGACCCAGTTCTAAAGCGAGAGGCACAAAACCAATTTCGAATTTTCCTCCATCTCTAGCCAGCAGAGAAACCTCCCCTTTCTGAAAATTTTCAATAGCAGTCTGAATTAACAGCCTCTTATGACGAGGATGCGCGTCTCTATCTGAGTTCTGAGCTTCTGGAGGCGGTATAATCTTCTTATTTGTCAATGCGATCGTATTTAAATCTGAAAACAGCTGTGTGATGTCCTGAGTTCAGGTAAGTGACATTGAATTTTGAAATGCAAGGAGTTACTTGAGTGCTTGGAGAGGTCGTTTGGGCTTCAGAAGATTGATGTATTTTTGGAAATTCGAAGACTAATGATGCATAAAATGGAGAGAGGATTAATATTCGGCATACTTAGAATAGGAAAGATATTACAGTGGGTGTCGTTTGGATTTTTTTCGTAGGAGCAGTGGACGAGAAAGATCAGAAGGAATATCAAAACTTGAGTCTTCATTGGCTTTTCTGTTGAGCTTCTTCTTAATTACAGCACTGAGAATTTTTAAATTTATTCGGCAAGGTTAGAAGCTTGTTTTGTGATATTTCTGCTTCTGTTCAGAATTTCAACTAATTATTCTTAAACTAACAAAAGAAGGATCTAGCAGATCGAAGTTTGACGAAATTCCAACCATTGAATCCTGCTGTTCGTGAGGTTTTTCCTAAGAAAGAAAACCAAAAGGGAGCATCTCAAAGCTGAATGGGTAGTTCTAGTCATGAAACCAAGTGATAATAGACAATCATCTGATGAATATACAGTATTGGAGGAAATGCAGAAAAGTTAAATTGAAAGCTAATTTAAGCTTTGTCCATCTAAACGAATGAAATAGATAATTTTTGTCTTGCTCTAGGGTTCTCTACTGCATTCAGAAATAACTGGAATTGATTGCTATTTCATTAAAAAGCGAAATAACTTTGATACGGTGATTTTTCATTTGATAATAAAATGAGAGATAAGTTTATAAACTCTGACCATGTCCGAGTACATGAGTCATTCAGCAAAGGCAAAGGCCAATGAAAGTGAAAGGGAGCTATTAGGCAGGATCACATTGGAATCATAATTCAGCATGTTGAATTTTTGTTACGGATAAATTGTATCATCATCAAAAATCTGGAACGAATCGTAGGAAAACTCAACGATAGAATCTAAACTAGAACATTTGATTCGTAAAAAATTCGAGGACAATTTGATCATCTGCAAATATCATACATTTCATCTAATTGTAATTTTTATTCAATGAGGCAATTTTTCAATGCTTTTAAGTAAGACTATCATGATCAATAGATTTATCTAAAGTTTTCATTGGACGCTTTCTTCATGTCGTATAAAATGGTCTTCTTTATTAAAATTCTAATGGCAATTTGTCAAGAATCTTATGTATTTCAAGAAGTCATAATCAGTTATCAAAAAAAGAATCTTCTATAGGCTGTTGCTACAGATAAAAAACGAGGGCTATAACTTACGAATGAGAGGAATAAAAAGAATAAAGTCTAAAGATACACTATAATAAACACTTCAGTTTTGATCATATTTAAATATTTCACTTGTTCTCAATACTTACTTAAAATTAACTAATCCATTATTTTAACTTTGCATATTATATACTATTACTTCAAAAATGAAATAGTTGATTACAATTCTAACTCCTCTGTCAACAACACTAAATTCTGAAATTCCTTCATCTACACCGATAACTTCAAGAACTAAATTTCGTCAACTCAAGAAAGTTAATGCTTCACAAATTTACTTGTTTGAATATCTCGCAAAAAACAATAAATCATTGCACAAGTGATTATTAACAACCAAATTGGTTAGACATATGCGTAATTGCTCACGATACTACCGAAAAGATTTTGGTTGTTGTTTTGAGAGATGAGCTATAAGCTCCGATAGGTACTCTTTCGATGATGTCAAGATCCTTAACAAATTATCACAGGTAACTTCACTTTAGTCATTAATAGCATCCGCTTAGTTGAGGGTATTCCTCAGATCCCTCTCCAGCGTAAGACTTCCAGGCACTAAACAAAAGTGCAACCGGAATCTGGAAAATGTAAGGTGTCTAAACTCAATTTCGTTCTCTATACCATCTAGGAGGAACTCCATATGAAGCAAGGAAGCTCAAAACACGAGGAATTTGCCCAATCAACCATTCCACGTCAATAAAATTGACGAGAGAGAGATTCTTTTCACAATTATCAACTCAATTACAGACACGCCAAATTCCGAGGGAAATTCAAACTGCTAATTAAATTTAACCATATCAAATTTTGTCAACAGATCTCAATTTGCGGGCAAATTTGATTTGTAGGAGGAAAATCACGCGAACAGCTATTAACAAGCAAGCACTGCATTTTTAATTAAACAAATCATTTTTCCGTTTAAATCCATATGCTCAATCTGCATCAATCTGATTCACTTGACAGCTGCATCGAACCATATCACAGCGTTAGACCATTGAATTTGCTAAACCTGCCTTCAGAAGCCATCTTTGGAAACGAATTTGACCGTATCAATCATGAAATGGATTTCAAAAGAGAAAATTCTCATGTAGTCACATGTTTCTTCCGTTTTATCCTCACTAACTCCCTATAACTAGGATTATCTTGGCGATCGCCCATTAAGATCTCACTCACCAAGAAGTATCCAATCTTTTGATATTTCCATGTTTTTATCTTTACAATCAAGGTCAGCAGGATTACGTGAAAGCTCCAAGCGTTTCGAAGATTTTCCCTGGTAGCGATCTTTCCAACATGGAAGAGTTTGTCGAAAAGATGATGAAGGGTGATGGCCCATTAATGGAGGAAGAAAGACAATTTCCAGAGAACGCTATCAACTTCGAGGACTTTTCGAAGATGATTTCGCTGCCATCAGATCATAGAGGATCAAGCATAGCAACGATGTCTCCAAGCTCGAAAAATCAGGCTAAAAGCGGCACCGATGAAGCAAAGCTTCATGAAGATTTCCAAAATGAAGCGCAGGAAGAACTGAAGCTAGAAGAGACAGCTATGAAGCAAGAAGGAGAAGAAATGTTGGAAAACTTCAATAGAATCCAGAAGGTGAACTCTACTCATGGACGTATACAGACGACTGAGACTAAAGGAAAGAAAAACACGAATAAGCAGCCACCTCCAAAGAAAATGAATCTGAAAACCTATTCAGATCTACGTGCTGTCCTAGACCTTCTGGAAAAGTTTGACTGGGCAGACGAATCCCTAAACCAACCGAAGATTTTGCCAAGTAAATCATGCTGAATACTAGCTGTTAAGAAATCTTTAAATTATGTGGTTAATAGTGAAAAATATGACGCCGTTCTCGTTCTGGTATCTCATTTCGGCGCTTCATTTTTCGAGGGTAGAAGGCTCGAACTACGGCCCTAAAGAGCTCTTCGATAAGGCTGTTAAGCAGCTCAATTCGATTTCTCTGACTCAACCCGTGAGAGTGCTTCAGCCATTCGTCAAAAGCAGCGAACTAGAAGCTATTGTACCATTGAATGAGTCTCAGAAGAAGGAATTCGACCAACTCGTCTCTGCGATTCGAAAAGCAAGCTCACAGAAATCAGAAACCAAGATGGTTCCTCTTTCCTCTCGGAGAACGGAATCCAAAACAAAGGAACAATATACCTCAGAAGATGACGAATGGATACTCAGTATAAGGCAAGCCGTTCAAGATTTCACTTCCACTCATACTACCCCAATTAATCTTGAGGATAACCTCAATGTGGTTCAAAAGTTATCTTTGGATGACATAGTCAGCGTTTACGAAGCTGAATTGAACTCAGTCTGCCAAACGAATCGAAAGAACTTAGAAAATCTCGAAACCAAGCTGCTCACTCAAGTTAAGGAAGAACAATGGAGAACTGAATTCTCGCTGCCTTCAGATGATATACTATTTGATTTGAAGTTGAACATTCCTTATGAAGAACAGTTCATGGAGTACCTCGAGAGAAAACAGCTCGAAGGGAAAGACTTACTGAAGCCTGGAGAGCCTATAAGAGCTCCGGGAACAAAATATAAGCCCCGTATTGCGCTCGAAGATATGGTATGTCACGTATGTAACGACGGAGACTACACGGACGACGATTTGATTGTATTCTGCGCCGTAATTTTGATAGAATTTGCTGTTTCCTTGAACCCTTACAAATTTTCATTAGAAATGCAATATCTCTGTACATCAGTCTTGCTATGGAATCAACGAGATTCCCGAAAATGACTGGATTTGTGATGTCTGTCAAAACTTCGGAGCTGAAGGGAGATATCTTCGATGTCCTTTTTGCGTGAGACGTGGAGGAGCAATGAAACCCACGGTGATGTGGGCTGACTCGAACTACTTCCAAAACTTAAATCCAGAATTTCATGAATTTTTATCCTCATACGCACACGAGGAAAGAATCAAAGCCGCAAAACTGAGCAGAAAGCCTAGCCGAGGACTGAAGGATTTGAAAAAGAAGAAAAAGAAACAACGTAAATAGTCTAATAGGATTTGAAATAATTTTTTCGCTGTAATTCATTGTTCAAGTTTCAAAAGTTGACTGTTCAAGTGAAGATGGCAATGATAGCGACTCTTCTTGCCATTCAAAAGATAGCTTATTTAACGAAGACGGGAAACAAAGAAACAATGCTGGTGAAGATGACCATAAAGACAAAAAATCTGGTAGAAAGCCGTCAAAGAAAGAAACGATTGAAGAGGAATCTGAAATAGATGAAGCCACTAATGACGCAATAACAGAGCTTTACTACGACTTCCAATATATTGATGAGAATTACACCGCCGAAGACCTGCTTCAAGAGCCAAAACCCGAGCGAGTATGGGCGCATATTACCTGCACGCTGTTCACCCCTGAATTGTTCTTCCAAGATAAAGACAATATTTCAGATATCGATGGTGAGCTTCTCTTGTTGATCAAAATAACCTCCCTATTAATGCACTTTTTGTTGATCTTAGGTTTCTCAATTCTGTCGAAAGAAAGATTCAAGATCGACTGCTGCATCTGCGGCAAGAAGAGTATTTTACCTTTCTCTTTATTAATCCAAAATTTATTACTCCCATTCTTTGCTTTTGATCATAGAAGCAGGAGCGATCGTAAATTGCGAGAAAAGTACCTGTAAAAAAGCGTTCCATCCTGAATGCGCAAGACGAGCGAAATTTTACCTCGAGATTAAGGAATCAGAAAATGCTGATAAAGTAAAGCATCATCTATCCATCTCGCCTCACAACCTCGCCACCAATAAATAGTTATTGTATGCGATGTTCTGCGAGTGCCACACGCCCTTGAAATTGCGAAGAACGTTGGAGTCTAAAGAGAAGAAGCAAAGGGAAGATATTTACAAATTCTGTAAAACAGTGGAGAAGTACTATAACTACTGCTCATCGAACAAGAAGCCACCGAAGAAACAACCGGTCATTGCGAAACCGAAAACTGAAGAAAAAGAGCGTGTTGAGCGAGCTGGAGGGAACAAAGCGAATCAGAAACAGAAAAACAAGCTTCTAAAGGAAACCATGGCGACGAACTCGTCACAGCTCTTTTTGAATCTAGTAGAAGAATGGCGTAGAAAGGTGCCCAGCAGTTTGTACACGATTACACTGGCGAAAATGCGCCATACAATCAAAGACGACGAAAACCAAATTATTAAAGAGGAGATGTTTAAAGTTATTGATACGCACGTGCCTCGGGCCGACGCTGGGAAAAAACTCGGGCTTGGAGAGGAGATTTGGACTCATATGCCTTATAAGAATTACACACCTCTCCAAAAGTACAAGCTGTATAGGAAGATTACGAAGAAAATGAAGGACCAAGAGACCGAAAAACAAGTGAAAAATTATATCAAATCAACCAAGAGAGCCCTGAAAGAGGAGAAACAAAATCTTACGAATAAAAGTAACAGCATTCTCAGAGACCATCATCTTGTGGTGGACGGTAATATAGTCATTGCTTCGATATTTAATAAGAGAATGAATGAATAGAGCCTGATGAAAATCTTTACTGTATATGCAGACAGCCGTATCGAGCTGACGGTACTGATGATCTCATGCTCGGTAATAGCAAACTCTGGGACGTGTTAGACTAAAGCCATTTTTTCTTAGCTTGCGATAAATGCAATGAATGGTACCACTTCAGTTGTGTTGGGTTCGTGAACACAGTTGTAAAAGCAAAGAAGATAACTTGGCACTGCCAAAAGTGTAGAGGAGTCCCATTCCCATATCAACCAAGTCCTGTGGTCTCAACTGAAAATCAGAAAACCAAAGCTGTTGAGTCAGTCACAGCGAGCGGGCAGAGCAAACAAAAAGAAAAAGAAAAAGGAAAAGAAAAGGAGAAGGAGAAGGAGAAGGAAAAAGAGCAAGAAAATGTTAAAGTCAAAGGAAAGGAAAAAGAGCAAGACAAAGGTAAAGAGAAGGAAAAGGAACAAGAGAAAGGCAAAGAAAAAGGAAGAACTCCATTCGAAAACAAACAGAACGTGCAAGAGCCAGCACCCAAGAAAAAAATCAGGTTAGACACTTGGCTTATTCGAAAATGAGATAATAAACAAATTGCGAGTTATTATATTCATCCTCTGAAAATCGTAAATTGTTAGTGGTGGTTTATTCGAAGTGTTCAGAGATAGCTAAATTTCATTCTTACATGCATCATCAATTTATCTTCCTTTTCATACTATGTTAAAAACACCAAAACAAATCATGAAGCCAGTTTGAAAATTTCTAAATTGCAATGTTGCCTTGATTTATCAACATCAGTTTGATGTTCTTATCCTATATACATCTTCTTCTCTGCCTTACTTTTCATATCACGCTCTCCTAACGAAAATACGATATCTCGTCTCTCAGAAAATTTGTAAAATTATAATTAGTTAATCTGGCGGCTTGGCGACAATGCGTTTTGTTTTGATCAGAATTCGGATAAATTATTAAGGTTTTTTACGGGATTGGAATCCTAATTTGTTTTTCATCAGAACAATTAAATATAATTTAGACAGCAGAACGCATTACACGACTTATGAACATCGACTCCCACTTCAATCCATTCGAGACCCGAGAAAACGCTCAACCACTAAAAACTTCAAAGAGTCTGGATAGATCTCCTACCAATGCTCACCAGATAATTCTCATTGACCCAGATCCTGCCGAGAAGCACCCACCTGCAGCGCTTGAATTCAACAAAAAAGAGCAGAACTTAATTTCGACATGTCAGAATGAAAAGCAAATGAGGAGAGCTACAGCTGTTGATAAACTTTCTCAAAGTTTTACTGAGACAATAAAAAAAGCATATGATGCTGCCACAAAAGTCTTCAGATCAAATTCAGAGATTTACGAGCCTCATTACGCTGAAACCATAGAAAATGGCAGCAGCACAAATAAAAAAAACCTTGTTCTGAAGCTTGCTGAAAAGAAAATAGCAGAATTCGGTAATGATTCCTTGGAAACAGTGGTTTTATTCTCAATATGTTTTGGATAGGTATTGAAATTAATCATGAAATTCGAGATACTCTTACAAACGCCTTCCAAGAGCCTGTTAACGTTGAAAATCTGAATCAAAGCTTACAAAAAGCTGTTAATTCAGTGGTAGAAAGGCATTTCTCTAAGCAAAGCGTTGAAATCCAATCAAAATCGTTTGAAAATACTCCTCTCAAGCGGAAGTTGAGCTTAAATTTGGGATTGCAAACGCCAGAACTTAAAATCCAAAAAACCTCGAGTACTCCTGGCAAGTTCGTTACTCCTAACTTCAAACTAAAATCAGAATCAATCGAGCATGATGCGCCTCTTGTAATTTTTCCCTATTGAAATGTGTTGTCTTATTTGCCAATAATCAGAGCTGTAGCGGTCTTTTTGGGGGCGAAATACAGTTAGATGGAAGCTCGATACCAAATATATTGGATGAAATGAAGCTCTCACTATATGGAGGGCTAGCACCGACTTTTGATCCAGACGATTCCTTAGCAAACATGGATTCTGAATTTTTTTCGAATCAGCAGGACCCTCTGAAGAGGATAATCGTTATTGCTGATGCCATTATTGAGAAAGCTGAAGAAGATGAGCGAATCAGGAAAGAGAAGGAAGAAGAGGCGCTGTATCCTCCTTGTTTGATTTGCTTCCAATCAGTCATTCCAAAACGCCAGTGTAAAACTCCGCCTTGCGAGCATCAGTTATGTCGCGGTTGTATTATCGAATACATTCAGGAGCTCATAAAATCAAATAAAGTAATTGAGATAATTGAAGAGGCGAATGCCTAACTCGTAGAATAGGTGTTAAAAGTTGAATGTCCGACGGGCGAATGTGCAGAACCTTGGAGTGACAGCACTATTGAGAGCTTGATCACCCCTGAAGAGTTTAAACGTTATACAAAACTCAAGGAAATAGCTATAGTCAATGCTGATCCGACCCTGAGGTGGTGTATTAGACCTGGCTGCGAGCGTTATAATAAAGGAAGCGCAGAAAACCCTCACATTATTTGTGCGTGTGGAACTGAAATTTGTTTCCATTGCAGTCTTCGTTGGCATCCAAAGAAGACTTGTGAGCAGGTAAAATCCTGCAGCAAATTATTGTTGAATTTCAACGTTTTATTAATTTCTAGGCAATGGAAGCAGAATATAAGCATTATGTGAACACGAAAGAGGTACAGTTCTGTCCTTCTTGCAAAAGTAGATGTGAGAAAGATTCTGGTTGTAATCACATGACATGCTCGTAAACTATGTTGTTCTCACAATGAGAAATTTAAACGAACTTTTTTTTTAGAATGTGTACTTATCAGTGGTGTTGGCTGTGCAGAGGTGCATATTCTTCTAACCATTACAATCCATTGAACCCATTAGGATGTCCGGGTCTTCAAGGCGGTAATTTGGGATGCGTTTTTTTTTCAGATCAAATAATTTATTTTTGTCTCAGGTAACCACACAAGAAAGAAATGGAACTTTTTTAGGAGATACCTTCTCAGGGTTCTTCTCCTGTTACTATGGATCTTAATCATCGTGATTGCCCCTGTTGCGCTTGTTTTCATTGGAATTGGACTCCCTTGGTATCTGTACTATGAGCGAGAGCACTATCGAAGCAGTTGGAGGCGTAAGAACTGTTGTTCGAAATTTGGAATCTTTTGCTTCTTGATCTTGCTTGGCATTGTCATGTTTCCTGTGCTTGTCGCCGTAGTGGCGGTGCTGTTGGTTATCCCTGGAACATGTTTTCTCGTGTACACTGTTGGGAAATGCATCCGTCGCCGCCTAAAAGCACGCAAAAGAAGACTCGAAGCGATTGCTAAAATGCGGAGAAGAGCACAGCAACAACGATAATTTATTCCTAACAAGAGGCAATTTGTACACACACATACAGCCACTTTCATTGATGCGATTACTTAGCGTTACATTGATTTATGTTCTATCTATACGATTTGAATTATTGCATCTCATCTACTTTTACCTTTTGGATTGTGGAGATGCAACCTTTTATGAATGATATAATTTCATTCAATCTGCTGTTTACTAACTTTGAGTTACACTTCAATCTTGGGTTAATCATAACAAAGAACCTTGATTGTTTTCGAAATCCATTGTCCATTGAACTTTTGTACGGATCTTGAATGGAGTTTGTTTCCTGAGATAACTAAGTCTCCCATGAACTTTCATGAGTGAGAAAGAGAAATATAGGACTAGAAATCTATCCTCTTGTGTTAGACTCTACCTATTTTCTATTCTATCCAACTTTTTCTTTCATGTTATATCTCTGAAAAAGAACATTGCCAATGCACTTGACTTCAGGAAGTTTTTCATAGCGGAGTTCAAGTGCCAAAAATTGAAATTTATTCGCCGAATTTTTTGAAAAGCAATTTATATCTTATTTTATTGAGCTTTTTTACCATGAACATCGTATTTGTGCTCGACACTGGCTTTTCCATGCTCCAAAGCACCAAAACTAAACTAACGCTTCTGGACATCGGGAAGATCCTCATCGAAAATTTCTGCAAGATGCGTTCCAAGCACTTTTTGAGCAAATTCGATCGCCTTTTCTTACTGACAACTTCAGCAGATCCCAAGGCTCGGGTTCTATCACAGCCCTTTCACGATATCTCCCATTTCAATTTTCAACTCAAAGCCATAACTGTCGAGAACTCGAAAAACATCGCAGATGCTGTATTGCATGGTTATCAATTACTCAATAAATGCCGAATTCTCTATGGTCACGATAACTATAAAGGAGGCAGAGACCCTCACAAAGTAGATAACGGAATGGTCGTTCTGATAACCTGTGGATCTGATACCAGCTTCATGAAAAGACTTGAAGACAGGATAGACGGTCCGAGTTTCTATAGGTGGGATCAGCAATTTTTTACTTTCTTGCTGTACCCTTTTGATAATATTGTCAGCGTGAAGACAAAGAAAGGAGAACGATTTGAGCTCAAGCACCCAAATTTCGAAAAATTCAACAATTTTTCTAAAAAACTCGGCGGGAATTGCATTGGCTTCGATTCTTATTACGGTCTAGACCATCTACTTGACCGATTTTTAGCGAATCTCAAAAGCTCGATCATCATCAACATTTCCTCCATAGATTACACTCCAAAATCCGTGGACGCTGAAAACCAATATAGTCCTTCAGGGTTATCTGATTTCCCGCTTCTTGCGAAAAAAGCTATGCAAGTGCGACTAATGGTGAAGAGCAACTCCACTTACTTGAGCTCGAAGAATCAACTAAACTTGCATCCTGTTGCGAAGGTGACGCTTCCAGAGAACCCTTTCCCATTCAAAATAAAAAACATTGTCACACTCGAAAAAGATATTCGAGAAGAGAACGAAATCTACGAGTACTACACTTACCCTACTTACTATATAGATTTCTCGAAATTGATACATCCGAGGCTCTCGTCCTCCGATCTTCCGAGTGAAAAATTCGAGGTAGACCCTAATTGTGAGTTCTTCCAGGAGTTTTCTGGGATGATGAGACAAAAGCTGCCTAATTGTCAAAAGATCACGTTTACTCTCCTCCACAAGGTGGAAAAAGAGACGTATCCGTTCGGATTTATGCGGTACTACCGGAAAGAAAAAGAAGGAGTTTTAATCGAATCCATTGAGTTCAATTTCCATCATTATAATATCTTCCGTTTCAGCAGTCTCTATAATTATTTGACCACAACCGAGTCTATTCGGACAGCGAATTCTCCCGAAGCGCTTACCAGTGAAGCCTATTCGAAGATTCAAAGCTATCTGCTTGAAGTTCCTTCGTACTACATTCAGTATATCCATTATTTCTTGGCGGCGAAGAAGCTTGGTTGGATTTTTGCTCGCAATTGGAAGTATTTCAACCGATATTCGAATCTTTTCCAGAATAATATGGACTTGAATAAACTGGATGCTAATCTGAAGCAGTATCTCGCAGTCTTTGAGAGAGTGAAGCAGGAATGGGACGCAATCGCTGATTCGATAAGGGCCTTACACTACGAGGGCCGAGCCGAGTGCTGCAGTCTTCAGCGGTTGAAGAGTATAAAACGAGAGGAGAAACAAGAAGATGATATTGATAAGCTTATGAAGGATTTAAATAATAGAACAAGGCTGCTTGATCTCGTTGATAAGTTGTCGGATAAAATTGAGCAGCCTGATAGCGGCAATGATTTGTTTATCCGTCCAAGGGACCAAAACTCAAGGATGATTGATGAAGCGGAAGAGAAGAAGAATCCAAAAGGAAGTATAGAAAAGCCTGTGGGGAAGTTGTATGACTATGGAGCATACTTAAAGAAAAATCCCGAGTTTCGAGATTATAAAGCTGACGAAAACGACGAAAGGTTGAAGAAAGAGCCGATTCCGTTCGGCAATCCGTTCAAATACGTGCTTAGACATAAGGCCAATGTCGATGAGAACGAGTTTGAAGATCAGGCGTTTATGACGTCACTCTCGAGTGATAAAATGCAAGTTGAAGAGACCCATAAAGGGAAAAAGTCCACGTCGTACAATATCGCTGATTCTCAGAGAATCGCAGAACAGAAAATGCAAAAACTGAGGAGCCGGTCTTCGAGGTCTGGCTCATTCTCGGAGCCAGGGTCGCCATTCCCTGAAATAAAAGAGGAAATTTCATTCAGCGACTCGAAAACGACGAAAAAAGAAGAATTTACTCCTCGAAAAAGTGAGAGGCCGTCGTTCACGGAAACGGAAATGAAAATAGAAATGAAAGAGGAGCCTGTGAACATATCACGTGCAAATGGGTTTGATTTCAAAGCGTTGGATACGAAAACGATCGATAAGATCGT
>ENA-UOTZ01000553-UOTZ01000553.1-compost-metagenome-genome-assembly--contig:-NODE-553-length-31138-cov-13.284730_pt1 | contig 31138 bp, 21 predicted proteins | sample MGYA00238144_ERZ746983 | MGnify/ENA primary metagenome ERZ746983 (study PRJEB28759, sample SAMN06268863) | compost metagenome | isolation source: single cell | place: USA: California, Emeryville, Joint... | reverse complement strand
TTTGGAGCGATCGAAACATAGAAATAATCGAACTTTTGACAAGTGGCGAGTTTTCAGTCGCTTAAAATAAAAAACTACCAACAAAGTCAATCAAATTTTTTTTCTGCATAATACTAGGAAAAGAGCTAACCTAGAACCAAAAGATCATCCTTCTACCTCTGGTCGTCGATGGGATTTCTTATCTTTCTTCCATAGTTCATTCAGGCACATTCTATTCCGGAGAACTTTCTATTTAGAGGTGTCAGCAATCATTGACGTCTGCTATGTAATATACGTAAGCTCTCATTTGCTTTTCGTTGATGCTTTCTCACGAAAACTCGAAGAATTGTCATTGGAGAGTTGTAATGTTTCTTTAAATCAAAGCCATGCTGATCTGCGTATCTAGTTGTATAAATTCGCTTACTCTCCTTGACAAAATAATTTGCTACTTACCTAATTAATCCCCTGTAATTCTGCAAAGTCTTCCTCGCCATTCCTATCTTAGCAGCTGCATCATCACTATCCAGTCTGATGAGTGTGCCAGTATCTGGATCTAAACTTCCTTCACAGAGTTTTCTCCAAGCTCGAACCTGTTCTACAATTTCCCCTACTATTCTCCCGTGCTTTCTATTCATCACTTTCTCGATCGTGGTCGGCTGTCTATGCGCAATTTCTTTTTCTTCTACATCATCTAGCTTTTCTGTTTTATTTTCCTTTGACTCGCATTCCATTTCTAATATTTGATCAAAAGCGGGCTCTCTTAAGCCAATTTCAACCTAAAAACTCTCAATTCGAGGTTGTAAAAATTCGAAAAGACCTGGAGTCTGCCTTCGGCCTTTTCGATATCTTGCAAAGGAATGATAGAGCCAGGTGGCAACGGATATAGACCGCAGAATATATGAAGCTGTTTCTTTGGGCTGTAGTAGTATACCATCTTTCCTTCCACAGGATAATCCATTTCCCAAATAATTTTCAGAAGATTGCAGAAATCAATAGAGTAGTGCTCTCTCATCTCCACTCTTAAATTCGGAATCAAAGCTTTTTGCTTTTCTGAGAGAAAGTTGATGGCTAAATCAATCTTCAAGGTTATTCGGAAAAACAAGAAGAATTAATTGTTTACATATTCCTGCTTGCTGGAAGAGAATCGATTGCTTTTTCCTTCATCTTTTTGTCCCAGCATGTGATTGATAAATGGAAATTTGATCATGGGAGGGCTAGGAATAAATTTTTCATTAGCGAAAATGTATACCACAAGCTTCACTTCTTTAATTTTGGTCTTTTCATCGGTTTAGATTTGAATCAGATCTGTTTATTGAAGCGGGCGGACTACTATTGCAATGTTTCGAATAAAGATTCGGGAATGGAAAAAAATTTTTAGCTTTGAAAGCGTCTACTGATAATTTCATGAAATTGATTCGAATTAAATCAGACCTGGCCATTCCTCCTCAAAGAAGTGGTCTAGGTCAAGTCTTACAAAAATTAAGATTCATTAAAAACCCAAAAAAAACCGAAACCAATCTCGTGGCTTGCTTACTCCGCGAACAGGTGTTAATTTGAAACATATAAATTGTTTGTCTCGAGCTAAATAACAAATGTATGCAGAATTTCTTTCGACGTCCAAATACCTAAGTCTTCGAAAAATTAGCATGCAATGGATTGATCTTTTAGTTTTACTTTGATTATCACTCAACTTCAAATAATTCTAGTTACTTTTCAATAATTTCAGCCAAAAACCTTGAGAGAGTCTAAATGCTTCTTTCTGAAGCCTCAATCAATTCAATAGACTTTTTAAACTCATCTTTGATTAACTACTGCCATGAATAAGCAACGAATAATTAATTACTCTTCTCACTATCTCAGCTTAAAATATAGATAGATAGAAAACACCCAAGCTGCTAATCTTGCTTTACCATTCTTTTTTACCAAGAACATACGGAGGAGACTCGTCAAATTTATCCAGAATCAGATCTATTTCCTCAGGGTTCGCAGCATTTAGGATAGTGCTGGGAGAGCTCGAGTGACCCCTATTATGAGTCTGGTTTCGCATGAAAGACACATTAGAGTCGTATCCTTCTCTTATATCAACACCGAGATTTCCTTGGCTTTCTGAGATTATGGAGCTTCGTCCTTTGACCTCCTCTCTACGCAGAATATCCTCATGTTTCTGAATTGATGTTTGACTAAAAGCTGAAATTTCAATATTGGATTCTCGAACCACAGTTGGCGGTTTCAGGCGCTGCAAAGAATTGGATGAAGAGGTAAATAATGTTAGCCTGCTCCAAATCTTTTGCGAAAACAATCTTTGTCTGCCAGACTCTTTTACATCGGCTAATTCTTTCTCTTTTATTTTAGCTTTTAGCTCATTCGTTTCAAATTCCACAGTATTCCTCAGCCTAATGGAAGAAATATGAGTCGATTTTAAATCAAAATATATCTACTTCATCGGAAGCTCTACTCTGAACGCGGCTCGTCTCCCATATCGGTCTCGGTGATGAGGATTCGCTTTGTGACAACTCTTCACTGAAGCTAGAGTCTCTTTCAAAATTTTCTTGGTCTTGAGGATGTCTTTTCTGCTTTGTATCATGGAGTTAATGACTTTAATTTGCCACCATAAAATATGTCGCAAGACATTTACAGAAGCACAAGTGAAGCATATCACAATAAAGATTCCGCACACTAGTTGCAGATTCTCATCGGTGATTGATTTTTGCAAGAGGAAGAGCATCATTATCATCATGCATGAGATATAGCAATATCTATCTGCTAACCCCAAATTATAATTGATGAAAGGCTTCTTGTAATTCAAAAGCGAGCTGTACACGTTCAAAATGAGTAGGTAAATAATGATTTTGACCTTCATGGAAGAGTCTATCACAGCACTCGCAATATAGATGAGAATCTTGGTAATCATAGCTAAGACTCCCCAGTAATAAGCGTCCTTGTTATAACTATTGAAAAAGATCCCCATTGTTATGCTCAGAGACCTTAAATTATAGAGAGTTTTGCGTTTCTTGAAGAGGATTGCGAGTATCGTAAATGGAATGATCAAGCCACAAAATACCAGGCCAGGAATCACCATGGCTTTTAAGAAAATCGAATAGCTTTCAGTGTTGCAAGAGATATCATTATAAGCTATAATATAGGTCTCTTCGATGTATGGATCAAGTTGGACGCATTGTAGGTATTTGAAAAGCATTCCAATTGTTCCTGGCTGTTCGAGTAAAATTAATACAGCCGCGAAAGCTCCTATTCGTGCCAGGGAATCTTTTCTTTTCCGCATTTGTTGCTGCGGAGTTATATTTTTGGTAGTGCATGCGTTCACGATGATCTCAATTGATACGACGATCAGTATTTTTACGAAAGGCGAAAATAAGTACCAAAGTATTTGGAACTTGAGTCTTTGAAGGGACTCTGCCTCCTTTGAAAGAAACAAACACTGCATCAAGAAGGCGAGTTGGTTGCTCGGGTTAACTGCAATATCTGTAATATTGAATAAATTGGATAGATTCCCAGTGTCGAAGCCGGCCACAATCGACGATAATTGTAAGAAAGTTGTCAAAATGACCATAAACATACCAGGCTTTATCTCCCTCGCTTCTCTTACAAGTGAGTCTGGAGGGAGTTCGGCCATATTTTGAGAGATCTTTTTATTTTCTTTGTAAGTTATCACCACCATGAGTATTTGATAAGCGATCGAAACCACAAACGCTGTTAGGGGATAAACTACCAATTTTGGACCAGAGTGACATTCACTGCAGGAGTTTGCTTTACCGGATGACAGAAATCCTTTCTTTGTGTCACATTGAAGGCAGACTGGACCTGCAAATGGTTCCTTGCAGTTACCTATACCGGAACCTGCATCCCCTTCCAAACATCTTTCTATGTCAGTATCATTGCAAGGCACTAAACGGAGAGAATTCGGTTCTGAAGTGCTTCTGTAGTATCCTTTGCTAATCGTAACGTGAGTTCCACCATTGCAGGTCGCGCCTACAGGACAGCTTTGGCAGATTTTATCACTTGGGTTCACGGAGTATGTTCCAGCTGTGCAATATTGGCATTCGGCTGTGTTATTTATTTCTCCAGGAACGCATGCTCTGAGTCTTAGGGAAAATTGCTGGAACTGTGTGAAATCTTCCGACATATAGGTAGCATTCACAAGTATGAGGTCATTCGCATTACCCTTCAGGGTGATACTAGTCGGTAGAACATGACATACAGACGTACTGCAGTTCGTGCTGACAACGCTTTGGACGCTTTGGTCACGAGGAGAAATGAATCTGAGGGTGATATTTGAGTTATTCGGCAGATTTTTATCAGCGACGACAATTTGCTCTTGATTGGTGCCTGGTTGCTGGTAAACTAGCGTGAAATTAATTTGGTATTTTTGGAGGGCGAGGGAAGTAAAATTTGGAAATATCGGATTGCTGACTCCAGATAATGTCTCTGGCGAGAGTGCTGTTTCGTTTGGTATTGACATTTCTATCTTGAGGTTGGTCGATGAGTAGGAGATGACTGACGATTCGCTTTGGTTACTGAGATTGTTCCCGGCGACGAAATCGGTGGTGTCAATCTGATTGGATACAGAATATAGCAGACCTCCGGCAATATCCGCTGAATATTCTGTAAAACTGTTATTTATGATAGTAATCATGGGCTGATTGAAAAAGAAAACTCCACCTCGAGCTTGAGCAGAGATATTCTGAAAAGTATTGGATGTTACGTTAACAGTCAGTGTATTGTTAAGGCTGTTCTCATATAATACTCCACCATCTTTCAAGGCTGAGATGCTCGTGAGTTCACTATTCGAGATTGTGAAATTCCCCATTTGAGGAGAAATTGAGCTCTCTAAGATACGGCTTTGGTTAATTTGTTGGTTATTTATCTTGGTAAATCCTGAGCTTATGTATGCGACTCCTCCACTCTGATTTGACGTAATAAACTCCATTTTGTTTGCATTCAGCGCTATTTGAAAAGTTGCAGCTGACGTGTTGCTTAAAGCTAAAAATGCCGTAGCCTCGGGATAATATGACGCATAGATCAGCCCTCCGTTGCTACTACTACTGATATTTCTAAAAGTATTTTCGCTCAGCAAAACCGAAATGGCTTCTGTCGTGCTTTCCCAAAACACCACGGAACCACTTTTGCTTTGGGCATTGTTGATCACGCTGGTTGTCATTTTGTAGCTGATATAATTCGGAGCGTGTTGAGGTTGAGTCCCGTTGGCTATATTGTCAAGCTTTGCTCTCAAAGCTTCTAAATAGCTGAAGATACTTTGATACGAAGCAAGTGTCGACGAATTAAAAGATCCATGCAGGATACCTCCCGTTCCAGTAGCGGTTAATGACTCAAAGACAGTGTCACGAATCCAGATTATCGATCTGTATTTTGATTCAATACCACCATAGATCAAACCGTTTATTCCGCTCACATTTGTGAATGAGCAATTTGCAATCAAAATCGAAAATTGGTTTGGATCTTGATTGCCTATCAGAGAAGTTGTTGATCTGATGATAGTACCAATAGTGGATAGTGAAGTGACATTTGTGAAAGTCGTATTGTCTAAAATAACTGTGAGGTTATTAAGTGCGGTTTCCCCGACTAGATTGGAGCGAATGAGAATGATTGGTTGAGTGAGGTTCAGATTTTCAAGCTTGCTATTTTGTATCTTCAGATGCCAAATTGACTTTAATTGGTCTGTCGGCGTATCACAGTCCAATATGATTAAGCCAACGGCATTAGAAGCAACATTTTGAATATTCATGTTATCAAAAGTTGCGTTGAAGTTATCCGATTCAAATATTCCAAAATGAGGTGCCGATTCTCGCAAAGAACTCAAGGGAATTCCGTGGGACGTTATATCTGCTGGACCTTTCGTTGTGTTGAGAAAATTGAGATTTGAAACATGAAACTCTACAGGACTTCCTTCGAAAGAGCTAACAAGAGAACCTGCAGTATTGCCATTTACCAACACATTAGCGTCAGCGATCGTCAAATATACAGAATTTCCTGAGTCTTCAAGATGGAACACTCTCCAATAAGCCTCACAGCAAATCCTGTCTTGAATTACAGTTAAATTTTTTATCGAAATCTTCGAGTTCGACAAGCTGACAAGTGAAATCAGTCCCCGCTCCACATATAAATCATTGTTAACAAGCCGAAGAGAGTCGATATCAATTTGAATTTGGGAGTTAGTCACCGATAAAATTGTATCATGAGGCGCCATATTTCTCTCAAAAGAAGTATTTTTAATTCTCAAATCCAAAATATTGTTCGGGTTAAGAAGTTTGAAGAACCCTGAACAATCGTAGTCAATACACGAATTTTCAACGAAACTACAATCGGAGATGACCACCCCATATGTATTCGCGTAAACTGCTCCATTTCCACTCCCAAACCTTATCTGAGAGAAAGAAGATTGCGAATAAATAATTCTGTTTGCTGAAATCGTCATGAAGTTTCCTCTCGGGATTATTAGAATATTCGAAAACGTATTGTTGAAAAACGTAGTCATAGATTCCATAGCAACGAAAAATATTAGCGAGACTGGATAGACTCCGACTGAACGGCTCTCGTAATTTATGACGCTAATATTGCTGAGATTGTTATTTGAGAATTGTATGGCTGGATCCTGCGCTGTGGGTAATAAGGCCACAAATGTGATCAGACTAGCCGGAGCCATGTACAGCGGGTGGTTTTTCACCGAAATATTGTAGAAATTGCAGTTGCTGAAAGTCATCGTCGAATTAAAGCTACTACATGATGCCGTAATCAAAGCTCGTTTTGTCTCAACATCAAAGATATTGTTTTGATCAAGCGTGATTTCTATACACGAGGTAGCAGTGATAGAAAGAAACGACATCATGCTGCTTTGGAACATGGAATTTGCTGATATTTCTAAGCTTTTAATCTCTTCACCCTTAGTATTGAAGAAGTATCCACTAGAATCGATTCCAGTCGCCGTATTGCGGAGCAAACTGGTACTTCGTACCTTACCTGTGGAGATTAAATAAATATCAGCTGCGAAAAAGCTCGGGTAAATTTTGGTAAAATAATTGTTTTCTATTCGGACAGTAGAATTCGAAAAATCAAATGCAGGTATCAGTAGTAAGGATACGTTTCCGGTGGCCATGATGTCTGCAAAGTAACAGTCACGAACAGAAATGAACAAGAGACCATTGCTTGGGTTGGTGTTTAGAATTGAGTTTCTCGCATCTCCGAAAAGGGTTTTGAACGTCGGATATTTTGCGAAGATTTTGCTTTCGGCTTGCAGAAAAACGGAAAGAGTCGGGTTTTGAGTGTAAGTAGCGAAAAAGTAGCTCTCGCCTCCGATTGTAATTACCGTAGAATCCCCCTCGGTGATGGTAATATTTGTAAAATTGCACTCTTGTACTACCACCATATGGTTCCCAGCGTTAAGGAGCTCAGATATCCCTTGAATCGTTATGTTATCAAAGCTGCTCCTGTACACTATGTAAGGCGCAGTCTCAGCGTAATATCTTCCCCCTCCAGCATTGAAACAAGATTCTATTGAAGATACTGAAGCCACTAAATATCTCATCGCTATGAAATTGGAACGTTTGTCCAAACGTATAGACTTTACGATCACATCGGAGACCAAAATGGTTGGTGAAGCACCCTCGTTTTTCATAAAACTCGAGGTTGCCATAAGTTCATTATTCGTAAAGTTCACCATGGACACTGACATAAGGACAGCCTTCAACTTAAAGACTTGGGATGACTGGAGAAAATTACCGTTAAAGGACGAATTTGATAATTCGCAATGAATCGTTTCTGCACAAGCAATGAGGGGTCCACTGAGATATTCGATTTTTATGAAAGTAGCGTTCGGAATGATTGCTTGATTGAGTAGTATCTCACTCATTATTATATACTTTGTTGCTCTACTAGTGGATACGGTCTTTGATCCTAAAAATTCACTTTTCATGAATGCAGACTCCATGCTAATAGAGCTTCCGAATACGCTAACTCCAAGTAAATTCATTTCTCCATAACTCTCGTCATTGACGAAATTCATTGCCAACACCGGGAAATTTTTTGTCAAATTGCAAGATATCATCTGCCATTGGCTAACCGTAATGTTCATAGGATAATGTTGGGTAGTTCCATTCACATCATCAGAGATATAGACCAAAGATGATTTGTCGTTGTCAAAAGTCCCCCATGTATTTTCTTGTAGAGTAAAATTTGAGAGAGTTACTGTTTTGACTGCTGAAATATAGATATATTGATGGTTAAGAGTCATGATTTCTTGACCAGTCTCGATCCCTGTTAATTGAAAGTTATCAATGCTGAGTAAGGAGGCTCGAACAACGGTGATCAGACTTCGTGTGAAAACAGCGCCGGCAAAGTTAAAATTTACTGAGGATGCTGAAAAAGAGGAAATTGAAACAGAATTGATATTTGAGATCCAGATGAGCTCAGGCATTGGGATCGCTGATGATGAAAGAGAGGTAAATCGAAAATTGTTCACCAAAACTGACGTAGTCAAAGCAGTATTATTATTTGAGATATTAAAAGCTGCTGTGAAGTTGGGGCTTATCCAAGAAAAAGCAAAAAAGGCGAGCTCGTCAATGACTACTTGTTCGCATTGTGTGATCGAAAGCATCTTAAGGCCGTCATAAGAATACAATCCCTTGGTCATTGTGAAAGACGTCACGTTGCTGATCGAGAAAACATCTACTTCCTCAAGCTGTTGAGAAGACTCGGAGTTTTCAAAGCAAAAGCTTGAGAACGTTACACTTGAGATATTTGAAAGAGTGTTTTCGTAGTTAGCTTTGCTGTATTTCAGGCGAACGCCGTTAATCGACAATGAAGCAAGGTTCCAAACTTGTAGATATGAATCGCCTGAAATTTGGATAGCTGGAATTTGATCACAAAGTGTTATACCCTGTATCGTTGCGGCTGCACTCTGAAAGCTGATGCTTATTGAACCTTTCTGACTGCTTGTTCCGGTTAGTGGTGTGTTAGGGAAGTACTGAACTACGTCGACGCAATTTGGGAGGAGTATGATGGTATTAGCTTCCTCGATGAGAAATGAACCGCTATACAGGGCGCGAATTGCTTGATCTAGAGTAGGATATGTTGTCTCATTGGAGTTCAATGGATCAGAATCCACTATCAGATCCTTTGCTCTCACGAGAAATAAGAGCAGAGCGAAAATAACATTTACGAAGAGATTTAGCTTAGACATACTCAGTATGTGTTAAATCAGTAAATAAAGTTATCAACTTATCAAGGAATATACGTTTTAATACTTACGACTCCGGATTTAGAGTGATCAGATAAAAGAGTTAAAATTAGAGCTCCAACATAACTCTACCCGAAGCAGAAAAAGAATAATTTACAAGAGAAGAACAAGTAGAGATGATATGAATGAGTTGTGAAGCCCCTTGATTGATGCGCGATTCTGTCAACGGAGAGCTCTATTTAAGTCTTTTTATAAGAAATCTACTTTTCATTCAAAAGGGGCAAAATTATGGTTTGTTCCCACCCTGATAATCCCTCAATTTAGAAGACTCAATTTAGAAGAGAAAGAACAAAGCTAGTACTAGTACTAATCCTGATAACGTAGCTGATTCATTCCGTGTTAAATTTGATTGATGTTGATGTGCTGTGCTATTAATTGATAGGAAGCAAGCAAGTTTCTAAACCTGTTCTGTGACACTTTTCTGTACTCTTCCTTTGAATCGCGATCATGTTGATACTCTCGGCTTTCTGTGGTCTTTCGTAAACGAATATGTTTATTAAAATTTGAAAAGAAAGCAAAAACAATTCAGCCCTATAGTTGTGATTTGATTTAGTGCTCAAGGTTCATTTAAAGATGTGAGTGATGTAGTTTCTGATAAATTCATTCTCATACGCTTCTGGCTCATATTTCATTATACTAACACCTCTTTCACTATCCTCATAGACAGCCCATTTTTTCTGAGGAGAGATCTCCAAGCAACCTTTCCAAACTAAAACGAATTATATCTTAAACGAATTCGAGTTTGCTACCTGTCTGAATCTGATTTTTGATGACTTTGAGTAGTTCACCTGAACAAACATTCCAAAATTTGATGGTTTGGTCTTTTCGTGCAGAATTCGAAAGTAAAAACTTGTCTTGTGTTAAAAACCGAACGCATAAGATAAGATCTACGCAGATGCTGATATAAACACAAAATCACATAAAATTAATTACCATTATGAGCCATTTTCAGCGTTCTGAGTAATTTTTGAGTTGACAAGAACCAAATTGTGATAGAATGATTTGTCTGACCGCATGCAAGAAGCTTTTCGCTGGGCGATATCGAAGTTGAGTTTATATGTGCTATTACAATACAAAATATTGAAAGAAAATCCTTTCGAGTTCCATTTACATCGAAAAATGCTGGCCAGAGCTTTTATTGGTTTTTTTCTCGAGAGGTCCCAAAATTTCATTGTTGAGTCTGCAGATGCAGTAAGCATCACGTTTCCCTGATTTGCAAAATCCATGCTGAAAATCGTATCTATGCTATGAATTCGAGATGGAAACCAGCAATAAATTACCTCGATGAGCTGATGGGATTACAGCAGCAAGAGTATAATCCGATAACTTCCATAGCTTTATGATGGCATCCGTTGAAGCTGAGCCCAGGTAAGTGTCATTAGGTGAGAATCTAACACATATTATCGCAACTGAGCATCATTATTATTTCATGAGAAGTTAGTCAATTTTACCGTCATGAGCCTTCTTGATTTTATGAATCAGAGATTTGTTTTCGATTTTCCGAAAGCAAATCGTTTTATCACTCGTCGCTCCTCCTGACGCTAGGATTCGGCTATCAGATGAAAAGCTCAGCGAGTTTATCAAGCCTAGCGGTTTTCAATAAAAACAATATGGCTTTTTAATTCTTCTACCTTTGTGTGCATCCGCTATACTCCAGAATTTAGTTTCATATCCGAGCCAAACGTCAATCACTCCCTTACGTGTCCCAGCTGCTATATACTGGCCATCGGGTGATACTGTTACACTCTTGATTGTGTCTAATTTAACTGTATATCTTATTTGGCAAATTGGGAGATACTTGATGCTTCAATGAAGTCTGGAATTGTTATGATGTCAGGTGTGCATGTCTTAACAATGTCGCAAAATTCTGGCTCCAATTTGATCTGCTGACGTAGTTTATTTTGGAATCTTTCGAAATAAGATCGCAATTCGTTGACTTTTTCCTTCATTTCGGAGAGAGGAATTCGAGAATTTAGAGTAAAAGCTTGAATTTGGTCCTTGAAATCGAATTGTTTGATGAGCCACAAATCGCGGACATATGCTTCCAAATTTTTATCAACCTCCTTTGGAGACTTGACATTGCTGAGAAGAATATCTCGACTCTTTTTCAGATTCGTCAGTTTCTCCTCAAGAGCGCTGTTCAACGTTTTTGATGCTCGTTCGAGCAGGCAGGTATGAAATTCAAGCGTACTAGATTGTAGATCCTCCAATTTGGCAACAATATCGAAAAGTTGAGATTTCAGGTCCGTGATTCCTTGGTTAAATATTTTTCTAAACTCTTCCGAGATCTGAGTCAAGATTGTTGTTTTGGCATTTTGGACGAGCTTTTCAAATGTCGTATCAGAGAAGAGCTCATCAATCGACAAAGTTGTTGAAAGAGGATCCGATTGCTGTTGTAGTAGTATCCGATTGTTCTCTTGTGGATCTGCAGTGATATATTGGAAGTTGAAGTTGTTATCATTGGTCAGATCAATCGCTAAAATTGGTTTTCCTCCAAATGTGAAGAGACTTGCCTGATGCATTGTTGATTCCAACATCTTTTCGTTTTTAATAAGATTTATTCTTATTGCTATTATAGTGAGTTAGATAAATCCAGAGGAACTGATAGTTATATATTTCAGCTCACAAATGAAGATTAGATCAAGAAATATTTTTGCATTCGGAAGACTTTTTTTGCATTATAATACACATATCCACAGATACGTCTAAACTAGAATAACTTTGCATCAATTTTTGCTTAGACTCAAGACATTTTATGTTAATCTTTGATAAATGTCAAAATGGGGTATTTTATCGAATTGATGAACAGGACTAACGGAATCCAGTATACTGAAATTGTATTATTTGAGAAGCAGCACGGAAAATAACGCTCTCATCCTTCGAAGAGATGAATAAATGCTATCTTTCAGTCTAGCCACATTTTCCGAATTCTATTTTTTAACTCAAAGTCATCAATATTTTTGATGAAGTTGAGATACTGTGGCTATTTGAAATAACAAACTTATATGTGCTGCTAGGTATCATTTTTGTACATCACCTTCTCATCATTTACCATAAGACTTTTAGATCTTTGCAGTCAGTCTAAGAGTTAAATCATCTGGTACCATGGGGTAAGGCTAGACTCACCAGACCTTAATTTCCCAGCGCTTGTATCAATTAACCATAAATTAAGTGACTTTAGATTTTTATCAGGGGGTATTTCGTGAAAATAAGCACGTATCTTTAAATTGATCACTATAGTTCTCAATATAATTTTCGAACTATAGAAAAAGATTTAGAACATAGATGGAACCAGCAGATAGTGTTACCATAGACACTAAGATTACCATGGTGAAAGTACCAACCAAGCCTTTCCAAGGGCAAAAGCCTGGTACTTCTGGCCTCAGAAAGAAGGTATCTTATTTGCCTGCTCTTTATTTCCCTGATCATATCAACTATTATCTCCTAATTCCCTTTCCTAGCTGGTAACTAAGACTTAATCCTCATTATATTTTAGGTCAAAGAGGTTCAACAACCTCACTATCTCGAAAACTTCGTTCAATGCCTTTTCAGCACCGTTGCTCCTGAAGACATCAAGAGTAACAATATTATTCTCATCGATCCTTTCTAACTTCTTAATTTTTCTTTTGTAGGAGATTCGATTCTAGTCGTTGGAGGAGATGGCCGCTATTATAACAGAGAAACGATCTACATGATCATGAGACTCGCTGTTGCGAATGGAATCAGCGAAATACACGTTCCACAGAATGGGTTGATGTCAACACCAGCTGTTTCAGGCTACGTTCGCAATCTCAACAAAACCAACAAAGACGCTTGCCTCGGAGCCATCATTCTCACTGCCAGTCACAATGCAGGAGGCCCAGAGAACGACTTTGGAATTAAATTCAATCTGAAGAACGGAGGTCCTGCCCTTGAAGATTTCACCAACAAAACTTACGAACTTTCCCTCAAGATCTCAGAATACCATACCACTGAATACGATTTTTCCAAAGTAATCGACTTGGGAAAGAAGGGAACTTACACCTTCACTGGCATCGAAGGAACTGACAAAAAGCAACTAAAGGTGGTCGTTGTCGACTCCACTGCCGATTACGTCCAGATGATGAGAGAGCATTTCGATTTCGATAAATTGAAGACGCTCTTCCAACGTAAAGACTTCATTTTCTGCTTCGATGGTCTCAGTGGCATCTCTGGACCTTACGCAAAGGCTATCTTTATTGAGGCCTTGGGCGCAAGTCCAAAGTACATCTTCGGATGCGACCCTTTACCTGATTTCGGAGGTGGACACCCTGATCCTAACCTCACCTACGCCAAGAACCTCGTTAAAGTCATGGACATCTTCAAGAAAGCTGAAGCTGGCACCGAAATCCCAGATTTCGGAGCCGCTTGTGACGGTGATGCCGACAGAAACATGATCTTAGGAAAGCAGTTCTTTGTGACCCCTTCGGATTCATTGGCCGTGTTAGCTGCTAATGCCGGAGCTTTCCTTAAAGGCAAACTCAGCGGAGTTGCTAGAAGCATGCCTACCTCCGGAGCGATCGATAAGGTCGCACAAAAGCTGGGATTAGACTGCTACGAGACTCCTACAGGATGGAAATTCTTTGGAAATCTGATGGACTCTGGAAGAATTAACCTCTGCGGTGAAGAAAGCTTTGGAACAGGCTCAGATCACATCAGAGAGAAGGATGGCGTTTGGGCTATTCTCGCCTGGTTGTCGGTTCTCGCTGAGAAGAACAAAGGAAATGAGGGCAAGCTCATCACTGTCGAGAACATCGTAACTGATTTCTGGAAAACTTTCGGCCGCTGCTACTATTCAAGGTGAGCTAAGTATTTGTTAATATTGCTAAAAATGGCAACAAATAGATACGATTACGAAGAGGTTGATAGCAATGACGCCAACAAGGTGATGGACCACTTAAAGAACCAATTCCAGAAGTTCGAGGTAAAAACTTACTTTGTATAGCTTGTGATAACATGATTGATGTTTGCAGTCTTTGACCCCTGGAAACAAGGCAGATGTGTTTGAGTACAAGGATCCTGTTGATGGCTCAATCTCTAAGAATCAAGGTCTTAGATTCATCTTTGCGGACAGTTCTAGGATTATCTTCAGACTGTCCGGTACTGGATCTGTCGGAGCAACAATCCGTATTTACTTCGAGAAATACGAAGCAGATCCTACACAGATCGGAAAGGAGACTGCTGATGCTCTGAAGGATATTATCGCCTACGGACTTGAATTGTCAGATATCAAGAACCTGACAAAGAGAACTGAACCAACTGTCATTACCTAATTGAACTCTATCTGAAAATATTAATTCTATAATTGCACAGAGCTTTTAATATAGTTCAAATATATCTATCTGAAAAATATGACATGAATCAAATAGCATAAAAATCCTAACTAACAAAGATGGTATCACGAGCTTCTTAAATTTATCTTTCTCAGAAAAGAGCATCAAAGGAAGGAGGAATTAATTTGTTTTTAGTTAGCAAATGGGTAACCAGTACGGATATAGATGCAAGGTATGTATGTATTAGATAATTTCTTTGAATTATAAAATAGGTCATTATTTTTGTGGTAAATTATACTTTGGAAGTCTTTTCAATAAATTAAGATTGAGTGATGAATATCTCCATAAAGCAATCTTTTGAAGGCTGAGTTAGCTCAATCCGACCGTGTGAGCTTAAAGAGAGCAGATTATAGAAAATCGTTGTCTTAAATGCTTTTGATTTGTTGGCAGTCAGGCTCTTCAATGAGATTCTATCTGCTGTCTTGAATGCATATTGCAGGTAACTATAATGTTCAATGCATTAAAACCAACAAAGTTATAAGTGAGGCGTCTCAGGGTATTGTTACTCATCAAGTTGCTTTTCTTTCTCAAATATCGTTTCTCCGGCACGATTTGCTAAGTTTTTGTCCCTGTTGAATTGAGTTTCTCCAATTTCTAATGCAGGGAAAAGATGGTTTAACATTGGAACTGCTGAAATTTTATGCTCTATATACCGTAACTAGCGAATTGAAAGTCGAACCTGGAGTCGCTAGCAATTTTTGATGTGTTGTAATATTCAGTCGCGTTCTCTTCAAGCATGAAAAGATTATCAATTGGGTTGAAGAGGTCACGCTGGATGCCAACCTTGCTCCCAGAACTAAAGTCGATTCCTTGTATAATATCGGATTTTCTAAAATTACAAATGGTGGAAAATTATGAAAGATTATCTGATAAAAAGCCTACTGGTGGCTCAGATTTAAATACTTTTCCTTATTAGAGGATCGTGCTAGGTTTGTCCTGTCTGCCAGAGGTGTCAATGGTGCGTGAGTCTCGCATCTCATCTGCTCAATATCCCAGATTGCGTTCTCTTCTCTTCTTTTTGCTTTCTCTTCTAAATGAGCATGATCTTTGAGAAAGTTATCAACTAAAGAGCATCCTAATTTCAAACTGTTAAATTCAACCACAAAGAAGAAGACGTTACCTTTTCCTTTGAACGCGAAATCATAGATTGCAACAAGTTCTGGATTTAAGGACCCCATTTGAACATTTCGTGATTTTCTCGACCCTTTGAAGACAACCTGACCTCGAATTTGTTTTACCCTCGCCACATACTGCCATATTTGATCACCGATTCTCTGACGATTGAGTTTGAATGACCCGTCCTCAAGTTCATTTTTACTCATGTGGTACTCTTTCTTGATCGTAGTCTCGGGGTCACGTAGAATTCCTTTTCGGATTTTCTCTTTGGTCTTTACATCTCTCAGGCATTCCTTTTCATCTTCATAATTCCATTCTACAGCTTTTTGTCGAATGATGTCAGGAGTGATCCCCAAATAACGCTGGAAATTTTCTTCAACTCGCTGAGTGTAGGACATCCCTTGGCTTTTACGCGCCTGAATTGCTTCATCGGTTTGATTTTCGGTCTCTTGGTCTGGAAATCTGAGGTTTTCGCTATATGTGATTAGCTCAATGCTGCTTTTTGGCACTTTAGTCTCATCAAGAACGAAAGGAAAATAGTTTTGAAGCGCATCTTCAAAACCGCTCGTTCTTCTCAAAAGGTTATTTTCTTCAAGCCTTGAGTTCTGTAGATTCAAGCGAGATTGCTGTGCCTCTCTGATGGTGATTTCAAAAGGCTCCGCTAGTTGTAGATCATTCATAAGAGGAGAACGCGATAATTTATTACCTATATTACCAAGGAAGCTTCTACTTAGATGCAGTGAGCCAATTGACCCTTCTGAACTGAAAATGTTTATTAAGTTCACCCTTATATCCTTGATGCCACTCTTCTCCTTCTTTCTAACGTTTCCTTTCTTTGAATAGGTTTTTTCTGTCTTTGTAGCTGTCAGCAACGGACGGCTTAAACTCCGCTGAGCCTCCTTTATTTCATCTAATTAGCCAACAAATACGTGATTTAATAAGAAGTGGATGATTGCTCACTTAAGAGGTGTCTCGATTGGAGAAGCAGCAAGTAGCACGCTCCTGAAAACGCCGTAACCCTGAGCTTCACTTGCAGAGAGTGATCGTGTCGTAAGAGATCTCTGGTTGACGATTTAGAGATGTAAGACGAGTTGTTTACAGTTTTTGATCGAGGATTATCTTGCCGAAGTCCCGCTTGCTGAATTCTCTTTGGAACAATCCATATTTCCTATTGTGTAGTGAGCATAGAGGACGTGAGAGTTATGGCTGACCATAAAATATAGAGTGGATGTGAGGGAGCTAACATGTTGAATCAGATAAAATGAAATTTATATATTTTGAATTTTGCGCAAGATTAAATCATTTAAACGTTCAAAGTATCTTTCAGCTTAACGACAATGTATCGTCACTAAATTCTGATTAAAGATACTATTCTGCAGCTATGTCTCTAAATAAGAAATAATTTCATTCGAGGTCAGAAACGAAAATATCTGAAGGGAATATCTTCCTGGTGGCCTGAGAGAATGTTAAACCTCAAGAATATGAAACCTTCAGATGTGCAAGCTTGATAATCTCAAACATTTACTTTTTGTGAGAGATCCAAGCAATTACCTTTATAGTATAGAATATTACATTTACTCTATGGACTCTTTTAGCAAGGGAGTGAGTAAAACATAATAAGCATCAAAAAGAACTTATCTTTCAGATTTTTCAGTATCAAAGACAATGCACTTTTACATTGATATTTTTATACATTTTTTTCTCTCAATGCAATCAATGTAATGTAAATGTGACTCATTCAATCACTAACAATATCAACGCATTCTCATGCAATATTACCTCATTAGCACAAACTGGCTATAAGTTCGCCTTCAACACTCCTTGCTCCTGCATAAAGTTTTCCACACTTTTAGTCTTGAGTGGTCCGATATACGAAATCTGCAGGATATTATCAACAATCTCCAGATTATCAATATTAGACAAGCATAGCCGAAGACAATCTTACCATTTCTGTCGGTCTTGTTACTTTCAGCGAGTCTTTCAATATCAACTTAGCATTTTTATTCGTTTGAAGGAGGAGCTCCGTCAACTAACCCAAGATAGTTAACCTCGCAAGAAATACTGCATGATCTTACCCTTTCCAAATCGAAGCTCGGCTTGAAGCCAAAGAGCCCATGAATAAACTTCTCACCGATGTATATAATACCTTTTCCTCTGTCCTAATTGAAATAAGAAAAATTAGTCTCTGTTCAACTTCAAAATCGTTACCCTCAAATCTTTGGCATAATTTTGGAGGAAACTGAAGTAGATCGTAGCGTTGTCCTGATCAGAGAGGTAATATATCGATTTGAACTCGGGGTTATCCAGTAGATATCTGACTTGGAGGTTCAAAATTTTTTCCTCGTGACGCGAATTCTCCTGAGAAACTTTCTTGTAATCCTTGAATATTCTTTCAGCTGTGCTGATAACATCGTCTTGAGAGACGCTCCATAAATCTTGGAGACTTGTGACGATCCCTCTCTCTTTGTTAAGCAGTTGGATAGCCTTTTCTCCAGCCACATAATACAATCTAATAAGGCCGTCTTGGATTTTCATTGTTTTAATAAGTTTAAACCATCCGACTTCAGAAGTATTATCGCAGTGGGTTCCGCAGCAAGCTTCGACATCAGTGTCTTCGATGTTTACGACTCTGAGTTCATTGCCAGGCACGACGCCTCCTTGATATAGTCTGAATCCATATTCTTGCTCAGCTTGGGCCTTTTCTATGTAAGATTTACTGATGTTCTTCCCTTCAAGTATGATCTGATTAACAGCGTTTTCTATCTCGATTTCCTGTGAGCGAGTTAGGTTGCCGTAATGGGTTATGTCGAGATGAGCCTGTTCAACAGTTTTTTTGGCACCGTTCTGCCAGACATGAGGTCCGAGAACCTTCCGGCAAGCAGCGAATAGAATATGTGTAGCGGTATGGTGGTTCCTTAGCTGTTTTCTTCGGGCTTCATCAACCTGACCAGTTACATTTCTCCCAATATAATAAGAGTTCCCTGGTTTTGGAAGCGAGCGATCGAGTGTATGCAAGCTTACTTTACCTACTTTCTCCACATTGACAACATGATACAGTTCATCGTCGATGCAAAGAGTGCCAGTATCATGCTGTTGGCCTCCAGAAGTGGGATAGAAAGCACTTTCGTCAAGAATGACGATATTTCGGAGATTGTTTTGGGCAAGATTGACGAAAATGTCAAGAATTTTAGCCTGGAACTTTAGTTGATTTTGACTCTTGTAGGAGAGTAGGTTAGTTTCTGGGAGGTGAGTTGTATTGTATGGATCAATTTCAGGAGCCTTTGATGACTCAGGATTGAGCGTAGCAATGTAGTTATAGATATCATTGGGGATCGGCTGCCCGCTCATTTTGGAAATTGTATCCAGAGGAACACCATACCCCTTGACCAACTCAGCCCAGTCTTTTAGAGTAAGTTCATTTTTTTTCTTCAACATACGCTCAAGCTTATTTTTCTGAATCACGTCCGTGCTGCTCCAACGCTCATATTCATATTTAATTATCTCCTCAAAGCTGGGAAAGGGCTTGGATTTGCCATACAATTCCTCAAGGTCCTTGCGTTGGTGTTCGAATATCTCCAAGAAGCCATCCAATCCATGTGTGCTCCACCACCCATAGCCGTTAAGTATCCCGAAAACTCTTCTAATAACATTCCTCAAATTACTTCCTCCTCCGGTATTAGAAGGCAAGGAGCCATCTTGAATTATCATCATGGCGGTTCTAGTATGATCAGCGATAATGTAAAGGTCCTTGACCATGAGTATAGCTTTCTTTAACTCCTCTACGGTAACTTCCAGCTTTCCAGCAATGAAATCCCAGACTTTGTTAATGTCTTCAGCTTCGTCAACGTCCAGCAAACATGAATATGGTCCAAACTTTTCCCAGATTTGCTCGTCGATCTTGATGTCTAACTTACTACGGAGGTATTTCAGCACGGTCGGGAATGTATCTTCGTAAGAGGTAACAGAACCATTGATGAGCCAAGGGATTCTTTCAAGTCCGATTCCCACATCGATAACCTTTGTAAAGGAAGTTAGGTTTATTACGACAGTGGCAATAGCAAATTGTACTTTGATATCCAACTCTTCATAACTACCATCATGGAGCGTCTTATACTGCATAAAGACCATATTTCCAACTTCGAGGCCTCCAACAAAGGCTTCAACTGATGGACCTAGATTGCCACCTCCAGCCCATACATCCTCTTTATAGTAGAGATTTAGATCATCATTTTTATCCAAGAACATTGCTTACCGACATAAGTGATCTCAGTTGGGTCTATTTCGAGCTCTTTCGTTAGCCATTCATTGAAAAATTCAACGCATTCTTCCTTAAAGAAAATGTGCTTATTCGGATGGTTGAAAACTTGAATTCCCAGCATGACAAAGCCGGAATAGTGTCGACCAGTCAACCCCACATTATCTAAATCATTAAATCTGACGCAAAATTGAGGACAAATCAACGGGTTGGCTGGCGGGTCAAGTTCTCCAGTAACACAGTGAGGCTGGAAGCAGTAGATACCAGCAGCCACGTAATCCACGTCGTCTCTCCAGCGAGCCACGACTGGATACCTCTCGATTGGTGTGCAAGGAATCCTGGCACTAGATAGCGATTTTTTAAAGCCTTCCCAAGCCTGAGAGTATGTTATCTTCTTTCCTTTTCTTCCTATTCCGGTTCCTTTCCTGTTGAATCTGTACTCGCCTTCATGACTAAAATAATGAGAATTTCAGCCTAAGTCATATATGAAATAAATTACCTTGAATCTCCGCACGTTTGAATTTTGCTGTCCTTATGCTTCCAATAGCAATGATTAGTGACAGGACATTTTGACCGAATGAAGCCTATCTTTTCAAAGATCTTGGTCGGATAAAATTTTTCCGGATTAGCCTCAAACTCAGGTCGAGCTTTCTGTTTTATTTCCTAGACGAAAGTTCAATTTCAATCTAGGAAGGGTCGAAAACTTTACTTTATTTGTTAAGGCTTTGACCTTTTTGTCTTCGTCTGGATTGTCGTCGAAGGCAATTTGATTTGATTCTTTTTGACTCAGCATTAGAGGAGTGTCTGTTGATTTGAGTTGCTGTGAGATTATTATTTTGAATTATGTCCGTGCTTGGTGGGATTTATGCAAGTTTATCCAATTAATTTGCGAGATTAAGGATTATTGCTGATCAGGAAATAATTCAAGAATGAAAATTTGGCTGCGAATTAGATTCGTTTGTGCTTGTGTATTTCGGATCAGAATTATGCTCTGTGAAGTTTACATGAGTGGATAATCTGCATCGCTGGATTCATTGAGGACCAGCTCGCAAATTGAGAGAGCATCTTGGTATAAATTCATGAGTGCAATATTTGAGATATCAGAATATCATTGACGCGTTTACGTTTGTAGGAAGACTATAGTAATTTAGATTTTCATTATAACATTATGCATGGCTTCATTACCTCTCGGTTGGAATTGTGGATCTAGATAGCCTTCGAACGTATTTTGAGAACTAAAGTGATAAGATGAAAAATTAAACCTACGAATGTATGTCCAGCTCACATATTCTCAGCATTGATGAAACGCTACTTCTTTTTCATCGAGCAAACGTTATCATGAGTCTGCAATTCATGCTCTCACAGATGATCAGAATGAAATGCTATTGCTGCTTTGTGAAGAAGGAAACTTGGGCAACAGAAAAATTCGGCTATATATACTTTTGTGAAAAACCTCAGAAACCAACGAAAAAATAGTGTGGTCTTATCCAATGAAATTCCAATGAAGTCAAGAACAGCTGCCATTCATCTATTGTAGACTCATACCCGCTCAATTATACCCTAAAATGGGGTAGTCATATAATGTCTGACTTAGCATTCACCAGTGAATTTGGCGGCACCTAGTTACCTAGCTTTGTACATTTATGAAACAATTCGGCTGACTGCACGCTCATCCCTTAGAGAAATGATCCCTTTGCATATGTAACCTATACCGAATTATATCTAAACAGTCTTTGTTCCCAATTTTAATTTGATTGGCTAATTTAACTTTATTACTTAAAACTCTTCGATAGTTGTATACTCAAGATTGAAAAGGAACTGAATTTGTGAATAGTTTGTTACCAGGAAGTTTTGTTATATTTTCAATATCACTACACACCGGATGTCAATAATTATTATAAATCATTCTTCTTTTCTCAATGTCTCCTATCAGAATCAGTATTCTATTCTACTTCTCATACAATTCTTTTCTTCTCTTGATTATTCTCTTCTCGATGGAGGTGAATTAGAATTTGCCCCACGACTGAGTCTCTCAGACCCCTCAATCATCAATCTATCAAAGAGCTAAAAATGGCAACAAAAAATCAGATCTTCTCTTGTCATTCTCATAATTCTTACCTGCGAACTAAGCTCTTGATAATTTGTTAAAGCCTCTTCGTATTTTAGTCTTAAAACATCAAGCTCTTGAAGTTTTTCGACTAACTCTCTATTCTTTTTTGTCAGCTCAACGCTGTTTCGTTCAGCTAATTTCTTATATTCTTCATTCGATGCTTCCCTACATACAAAACCATTATGAGAAATTCATTCTTCGCCCTTACAATTCAGCAATTTCTTTCTGAAGGAGCTCAAATTTCTCCTGATTAATCGAGCTATCTGCGGAGCTTTCTCTATGTGCGACTAACAACTCTTGATGCTTCTTCTTTAACTCCTCATGCTAGCATAAAACATTAACTATTTAACATCCCGAATCTTCATAATCACAGCTACCTCTTTTGCTAAAGATTCATGATCAACTTTTCTTTGATTTATTAAGTCGTAGAGTTTTTCCACCTCTTCTTTGTAGTTTTCATTCAGCTGCTTGAGTTGTTTGATTTGGCTTTGATCTGCTGCTCTCTCTGACCCATGCTTGATCACCATTTGTTTCACATCCTACAATGCATTTTCAACAATCATTTCTCAATTTTCTTCTTACAAAGCTTGTATTTTTGAAGAATTCGAGCTGACCTTTCAATTCTGCTGTTTCGGTCTGGTACTTTTCTTCAAGAGAGAATAATTTTGCTTTATAGGCATCTACTTCTTTGATTCTTTCAACTGCGATCTGATTGAGACGCTCATTCTCAACGAGTAAACTCTGGACTTGAAGCTCGAAGTCGTTGTTTCTTTGTTGGAGCTGTAAAATTTGGGTCTCGTATGCTGCTCTCTCAGCTTCGAACTTTATTTGGACTTGCTGCGACTCCTAACAGAGAAAAATTGTCAGGCATCAATCTCGTTAGTTATGGGGTCATACTATATTGATTTTCTTATAATTTTCAAATTGGACTTTTAATTCTTGAAGGTCTCTGATACGGCCTTGTTCTGACTGACTGAACTTCATTTGCCATTTATTTGCCTCTTCTTCTTTTTGAGCGTATAGGTTGCTTAAAACCTCGAGCTCTTGAGCTAATTTTCCAACTTTCGCTTCTGCCTCTTCAAAGCCAGCTTTTAATCTCCAAATTTCTTGTTGATATTGACTTTGACAGTCCTTCACAGCCTTGTCCTATGGCAATTATGTGTTATTAGCTAAATAATGTCTGTCCAATGTTACAATTTCGAATCTCATTTTGCTCTCATAATTTGCTTTGAGACTTTCCAGTTCCTCTGCTTTGCTTCTTTCAAGTGCATTATACTTTAATTTTAACTCCTCTAATTCTTGAACTCTTTCTTGATTAACCTGAGCAAGTTTCTCATTCTCAGTGATCAAAATAAGTATCTTTTGCTCATATTCTTGGATAACATTCTCCAAAGTCTTTCGCTCTGTGTTATATAAATTCTCAAGCTCTCGAAGTTGACGCTCCTAAAAAAGACAAATGATATCAACCATTAAGTACCGTTATCTCTTTTACTAAGGAAGCCGATTTTTCTTGGTACCCAGAAAGTTCATTAACTTTTACTCTCAGTGAGCTGATTTCCCTCATGCCTTGTTCTCTTTCTTGCATCAGTGCCTCAATTCTCGCTTGGAGCTCTTTCATCGTAGCAACTGAACCATTAAGTTCATTGATCTCGTCTTGCTTTTTGCTAAGAACATCATTCAACAAATCATTTTCTTCCAACAGCTGATTGATTTTCTGATGCAGGTCTTGGACCTTCACTTGAAGAGCTTCTGCTTGCGACGATTTTAATTTGAGCGCTTCGATTTCTCCCATTCTCTCTACCAAAGCCGTTTGATGTCGCTGGTTATCAGCAATCAGGATCTGAATCTTGTTTTGTAGATCAGCAATCTGGCCTTCCTTTGCATCAACCAGCATCGCTTTGCCTCGAAGCTCTTGTATTTCTTGCGTTTTTTCAAGAATAACTGAGTTGAGGCGGTTGTTTTCATTCGCAAGATGGATTAACTTCTCTTCCAGCTCTCTAAGTTTTGACTTCAGACTTTCAGCTTCGTGAGCTTTGAGACTGAGCTGCTGGAGTTCCCCTTGCCTCTCCGAAAGCTGATTTATAAGTCTTGAACGCTCTTCGTTGAAGTATTTCAACTGTCCTTCGAGGTCTTCAATACGGGAAGCTTTTCCTTGGAGTTCAAGGAGTTTTCCTTTCAAGGTATCTATTTCTTTGGTTTTTTCCTGAGAAGTGAGGTTAAGTCTCTCGTTCTCTGTGGCTAAAAGCGTCATTTTCGTCTGATAGCCCTCAATTTTCGAAAACTCAGCACGATAATTCTCTATTTCATCAATTTGTTTAGTAAGACTATCATTCAATCTCTCGTTCTCTAGGATAAGAAGATGTATCTTCCTCTCCAAATCTTCAATGCGGTACGCGCTTGCTTGATATTGGGATGCTTGGCTCCTCAACTGCTCTGACTCCATCAAAACTGAGTCTAATCTCTTTTGTAACGCGCTGACTTGGCCACTTGTCATTTCGAGCTGACTAATCTGATGTTTAGCTTCAAAGAGCTGTTGGCTAGTTTGCTCCAAAAGACCAGCGATTCTTTGATTCTCATTTATGAGAGTTTTTATCTTTCCTTCGTAATCATTGCCCTCATATTGGAACAATTTCGCCTTGATCTCTTCAAATTCAGCCTGCTTTTTTACCAACGCGTCGTTTAATCTATCGTTCTCAGTGATCACCAGTCGAAGCTTATTATTCAGATCGCCAACTTGGGAAACGGACTGCTCAGCCTGCATTATTTTCATCCGGTTCTGATCCATTTCCTTGAGATTCTGGTTATAATGTGCTCTTAAATCATCGAGCTCGCGGCTTTGCTGCTTAATAAGCAAATTCAACCGTTCGACTTCGATTGCATGGGATTTCCCCTTGTCTAATTCTCCGCTATATTCAAGTAATTTGTTCTTCAACTGCGAGTTTTCCACCACCTGATGCTCAAGCCGCGCATTAAGATCTTTCAACTGATATCGAAGCGTTTCTGCCTCTCCACCATGAGATTTATAATTCTCGATTTCTCTATTTTTCATGAGAATTGTGGCATTGAGCTTCTCTACTTCGTTCTGTAAGAATGTATTTCTTGCAGAAAGCTCAGAAACGCCTGTTGTCATTCTCTCAAGTTCTGTGATTCTCTGTCGGAGAGCATTGCTCTCATTGATAGCCTGATTTAAAAGCTGATTGAGACGCTCGTTTTCTGAGGTAGCGAACCGATATCTGGCCTCTGACTCAGGTGAATGCCTTTCAATTGCTTTTGTAATGAAACTGCTGCTACTGAGCTTCTCAGCCATAGTCTGAAGGCGCTCGTTCTCGACAAGAAGAATTCGTATCTTGTTTTCAAGGTCCTTCTCTCGTGTTCGGGAACCATCTGAGACATGCATCGTGCCTGAGGTGGGCTGCTTTTTTAAATTTTCGTTCTCGTGAGCTAAACGATCAATCTCTGCTAAGAGGAGGGTCTGGAGTTTCGAGGGATCTTTTGCATCAGAGCCTTGCTTTTGGAGGAAGCTATATGTAACGGAGCAAAATTTGAATTTTTGCGTCAAATCGTGAAGAAAGATACCTGCTTGAAAAACTGCTGGTTGGAGTTGAGGTTGCCCAAGCTAAGTCTCCAGTTCCATTTTGGCGAGCTTGAGAAGATTTAAGCGATTGCATTTAGGCGCTTTTAACTGTGACTATAGGTGTTGGCTTGTGCTAAAGCAACTTTAAAGATTATTAAGATACTTCAAAGTGTTTGGTTATTTGGTCAAGTTTCTAAAGCTAATTTGAAATGAAACGGCGAGGTGAGATGTGAAAATTTTCAAAAAAAGAGGCAATCTTCTGAGGTAATTTGGAGATTCCGTGAAAGAAATTGGGAACCTTAATCTTATTTTGAACAATCTGTACTGTAATAGAGAGTGAATGAGCTTTCACATTTTTGTCTAAGAATGCTCTTATTGGATCAATATTTACAAATGAATGCCAGTGATGATGAGAATTTGGATTCGTAGGACGACGTAAAAAGAGAAGTTATCAGAGATCTTAAATAACAAATTATTGCTAATTAGGTTTGATACCGCAATAAATCGAAAAGTTTGTGATTTCTCTTGTACTGGATGTTCGATTCCAAGTGCTTTGCAATATTATTTTATTTCAAAATTTGTCAAAAATGATGGTTCCCAATTGTGTAGTATTCTATTGTAAAGGTATTCGAAACAGAAGACTGTTGTCGCAATCTCTTATCTCCATGAATGAGGAATATTAGCGATAGCGATAAAGCAAAAGAATATAATAGAACTATTTCCTGTTTTGTACCACAGTATTTGGAGATCAACTTCTTCAATAAAGAGTCATTGCTACTGAACACATATTTATATAGAACTCATCTAATAAATTCTGATGAGAAGCGCCTTTCAATTGGCAGTATAACTTAGGAATCGAATCAAAAAATATATTAAAACACTCTTAAAGTGCTAATTTAGCAAGTTAATATTTATCGACAAAAATGGTATAGCACGCACGTCAAGCATTCCTCGCTCATCTTACTCATATCCCTAGGGCCGCAAGAAATTCGACAAGTCCAAGGCAGTTACTTTCAGACTCCAGTACAGATCAGCTGATGATCCAGCCTATAGCGAAGGCGGACTACTTTCTGATCGTATTTTCGCTGTCGTTGATCCCGTAAAGAGCAAGGAGCACAAAGTAGAGCGCTATTACATTACAACCAGCATAACTCACAAAATAATAGAGCGATCCTCAACTCAGAGAGAGAATCTTGAAAAGATTCAGCGACAGAGATTTGGGAATAATTGATGAGAAAACTGCAAGACAAATAAAGAAAGAGAAATTACTGAAACAAAAGGAAGAGCAAGAAAGAGGCGGTCTGGGCGACTTACCACCTGAGATCGCAAGCAAGGTACCAAATGCCATAATATACCATGTTTTAAAGCTTACGACGCCTGTAGATCAAAGACAGAGATGATTTATGGATCACTCATTTAAACAGAATGAAGGTGAATCAAGAACTTGCGGAAATAGAGGAAGAAGAACGTTTGGAAAAATTGGCTGCGAAGAAAAAGAAGCAAAAGATTTCTAAAGCAGACGACGACGAGGAATGGGAAGATGATGATGAGGATGGAGAATGGGAAGACGAAGACGAAGAAGAGTGGGAGGATGATGAAGAAGGTAACGATGAACTCGAAGACGAAGAGTTCGAGGTCGAGGAAATTGAAATGGATGAAGAAGAATACAAGACCTTGATGAAGGATGAGCCTCCACAGTTAATTGACGCATCAAAATTCGAGGAAATCAAGTCAAAAGTGTCTGAGACACAGGTTTCGAAATCCACAAACAAGAAAACGATTTTGTCCCCGGATGAAGATATTGATCTGAAGAGTGTCCAACTTGCACCTGTAACCATTTGTATGAGAAGTTAGATTAAATTTTTGTCAATAAGGGAGTCAAAACTAAGAGATATGACGAAAACGGATTGCCTCTGGATGGTTATGACTACTATCAACACATTGCGGTAAATCTACAGCTCTCTAAGAGTTTTTTTGACTGAATAACGCCTAGGATCCAACCAAAGGAGGAGCACCTGATTTCGTTTTCGTGGCTGAGTATAAAGAAACTCCAAAGGTAAACATTTGTATTGAAAATTTTTGCTAATTGAGTTATAGCTCGCAAAAGATATTGATATCAATCCTGATGAGTTGACACCTGAGCGTATTATACTCTAATAAGGTATTTATCTAACAACTGTGTAGAACGAGAGGTATTCGAGGCTCTTGAAAATGATGAAGATGGCGCATATGAAGAACTGGTAATGATCATCTTGAAGGGTTAGATCCTTACGTGTCTCATAATAAATATAGGAAGACAATTTTATTGATATGTTGACAGGAGGAGAGGCAGCAGTTATCCTTGAACCTGAAACCAAGAGCAAACCAACTAAAAAGAAGGAAGAGGAGACCATGGAAATTTCATACGATAAGTCAGAGCTAAGTCAGCCGAAGAAAAATGTTAAATTCGCAGAAGTTCAAAAGGAATCGAAAACCGTATACTACTGGGAATTAGAGTGAGATGTTAATTCATGGATAGGTTCAGCAGCCGTCAAAAGGAGTAGTGCAGTCTAAGAAGGAGCTCGCTAGAGCTTTTAGAGAGAAGGCCGAGGCTCTGAGACAAAAGTTCATAGAGACTGGAGTAATCGCCGGAAAAAGTGTGAAACCTCAAGGTTCACTCCTCCGCCAACAGCAAATTGAAGAGGAGGAAGACATTGAAGAAATCGAAGACGAGGAAGGATATGATCCTGAAGCGCCAGTCGAAACTCTTACTGAAGAAGGTAGAATCGATTTCAGGGAAGATATTGCCATGCAACAGGTGCTTAACAAAGAATCAACCGATGATGAGGGCGACGAAGAAGCCGAAGAGGATGTAATATCATTTCACAATTGAACAGAATTTAAAATATTCCGAACGTTTTAGGACAAAGATGAAGTTGAAACTGTCGCTAGTAGAAGCTTTTACCAGGGACCTACCCCTATTCTCAGCATTATCAAAGAAGACAATGCCAAGAAGCCCAAAAAGGTAGAATAACACATTTCTCTCTGTGCCTTACCTTGTAAACATCCAAAAGAATGATAGAAAAAGCTCTGAAGTGACTGAAAAGGATGGCGAACAGGCTGGTGACGACAAAGAGTCCGAGGAGGAGGATGAAGCTCAAAATGAGAGCGTCATTGACAAGGTATTCACAAAGAGAAGAAAAGGCGAGACGAAAGAGGAAAAGAAAGCTCGAAAGCAAATGATTAAGGAATTTAAAAACGAAAGAAGACACAAAAAAGCAGAGTTTAAAACTCTTTTTGACGTACTCATTTGCTGATTTTAATGGTGCCTAATTTTATTATCCATAGAACGAAAAGAAGAAGAATTTAGAGAAAGTTGAAAGACAAGCAGGAGCTTCAAATCCTCGAGGCTTTTCAGTTTATAAACTCTAGGAATTTAGCTTCCGATAGAATTTTATTCATAGGTTATTTTGTTTATGTACTGATAATAATAATCTATGAATTCGTAGTTCATGCGATTTTACATATCTAAAATTCGCTTAGAAAAAAATATTTTAACAAGCGTCTTCCTATTTCTCTCCTTAGAATACTTGACAAGTTTTGACCTAAAGCCCTTCTTCTATTGATAAGTCCAAAAGTAGCTCAACATTTGGCTGTAATTGCTACATTTTTCTGTCTCAAGCTACTAATGGAGGCATTTTCTTCGAAATATGTTATTACTTTAATTTTTCCATGGCAAAAATTTTTGTACAAGGTACAAAATTAAACAAAAAAACAAAGAATATGCGGTTTGAACCTTTATAGACAGAGCAAATAAACAATTCAGATTTGAAAAAGCTTTATTTTATTTTGAACTTTCTTTTCGTATGACATTATCTAACTCTGACATCCGTGATTTTTTCGTCACATGTCTGTTGCTCTTTTATCAATAGCTGACTGAAGAATATCGACAATCTCGTCCGCCAAGTCTTCAAAGACCAGATCAGACAATTCGATGAGAAGCTCGGTTTTTCTCTCATCGATATTGAGCCACCCAAAATCTTTTTCTCTTATCTAGAAACGAATGAGTATGAGATTTTAAACACTACTTATATACATCATCATTAATAGTTTTTAAAAAGTTTTCCATCCGTTTATTACTGAAATTGTCATCCCTTACTGCCGGTCCTTCGGCTGGTGCTTCATTATGTCTTTCCAGTAGTCCCGCTTTGTATTTACTCCACTCTAGCAATTTTTGTTTGGCATTCTGCAAGGTTGTATCCATATCTTCCTCTCTAATGGTTTTCGGAATACCCTCTGGACCTATTTTCCAAGGATAAGGCATTCCATGAATAGAAAGCGTCCTGAAATAATCTAAAGCCTCGTTGAAAGCGTCAAAAATCGCCTTGTTATGGATAATTTGGACGTCTGACGTAAACTCTGGCCGATCTGGATTTTTCTCCTTGAGCAAGTCATATCAGTTAGAGAATCCATTCAGATAAAAAAATAGCTTACTCTGAGTATTTCTTCGCCTTCAATATAGATCTTGATGTCGAGAATAGATTGAGTGTCTACGTTTGCTACTTCGAAACCTTCAGGAATCAAAGACAGATCATATCCATGCATCGCAGCTAGCTTCTCTTGAACAGATATGCCAAGTGGTGTATTTATTGCTTGTAAAAATTCTTCCTTATAATTTTCTTCATAATAAATCATATTAAAGAGCTTATCCTTGAATTTGTCTGATACCTTTGATCAAATCGACTAAAAAATCTGCGTATTCACTGATAGCCTGGAGATTCGTTTGTATTATTTCGTTTGGTTCTGTATCTATTTTACCACTACTTTCAGAAACTAAATGATTTTATTAATACCCATCCGGTTTCCTCCGTCGCTCTGAGTCTGCGCTGAATCTCCTTGTTCCTTTTCCTGACTGGCAAATTTAGAAAAAGGAGTTTTGGGTTTCCCGTCTTCAAAGACGTACATGATGTCCTGTATCATTTTACTGAGTCTATTCGAGTCAAATGAGTCTTTCTCTTCCTCCAAAGGCGTATGAGACTTCTCACGCCCAGAATCTTTTGGTGATGTGTCACCGCATCTGGAACTAGGAGAAGCTTCGTTGCTTCTTTCGAAAATTGCGTATAATCTCTGTTTATCAACTTCCTCCAGGTCTATTTCTATGAAAATTTAGTCCAGAAGAAAGACTTATGTTGTTACTGTTATCAGTAAGACTAGTTGTAGCGTATTCTTTTGAAATCATTGGGGAGAAATTAGGCGGAGTGCTGAGGACACTCGTTGATTTTTCCAGTGAGTTTTGTGCTTTGTAAAACGTGACAAGCTCTTCCTGAAGATTCGAAAGATTTTTTAGATATTCATCAAAATCTTCTCCTCCTGCGTCATCAAGCAACTCAGCGTTAACTGGATTCGCTTTTTGTCTATGGAATTAATTGTATTGTCGTGTAAGTGAGTGAGTGCTTAGACTATAATTTACTTCATTTTAATAGAATCCCTTAGAATTTCAGAAAGT
>ENA-UOTZ01000552-UOTZ01000552.1-compost-metagenome-genome-assembly--contig:-NODE-552-length-31147-cov-12.203766_pt1 | contig 31147 bp, 23 predicted proteins | sample MGYA00238144_ERZ746983 | MGnify/ENA primary metagenome ERZ746983 (study PRJEB28759, sample SAMN06268863) | compost metagenome | isolation source: single cell | place: USA: California, Emeryville, Joint... | reverse complement strand
GCTCTTTAACCTCGTAATTCAGAAGGGCTTTTTTCTCTCGAATAAACTTTATTATTTGCGCTTCATATTTATCTCTTCGGCCAAGCGAAAACTGGAAACCTCGCTGAATGGAGAGTTTGCTCTTCCCTTGTTCTCTATAGTAGTTGTTACCAATGAGATTAGGGTATGCTACAAATAAAAATTACCGGTTAGTTTCAAGGAAGGATAGCATCTCTTTCATATCTCTCATGGTGGTTTTGCCTCTCTCCGTAGTCATTCTGTCGGTAAGAGGCATCATTTTAAATTCTTCTGATTCATCAGGACGAATAGGCATAACACCTTGAAAATAGAAGGTTAGATTCAGTGACCTTTCTCGATGTGTTACTAAGTTCTTCGTCGCCTGCAATCAAAGGTTCGTTGTTGAAATCAGCCATTTCTCTGAGCTTCGGGATTAACAGTTGGAAATGCTCTTTTTCTTTAGGCGAATCATTCAAAATGACTCGAATGGCTTCAATGATAGGAAGCAAGAGCAAATGGTGCTTGGAAGGCGTTGTGAGAAAATTCTGGACGAGTAGCTTTACAAAGTCAGGCTGATATCTAACATGGTTGTAGGTTATGAGTATCTACTCTGAAAATATGCTATTACTGTCTGATCAGGAACAACTTTTTAAGGTTTTGTGTGATATTTAACGTCGTGCCCATAAAAGAGAACACGGCCTCGGCAGGTAGGTTCAGCTCTTGATATTTTTCAAATAAAAAGCGGTAAACTTCATTCTTGATTACGATCTAAGTGAGCGTTCAATTATTAACAAAAAAAAACTTATATCAAATCGCTTATTACCTGAGACAGGATTTCCTTCTTCGTGAAAATAAAGAGGAAGACCGACAAAATCGAGAAATAAGTTTGATATATCAGCAAAGGCTGGTCTTCCTTTTTGATCTTCTTCATGAGGTGATCAATCTCCCTCCCACTAGTCCGAGTGGTCGAATCAGCGCCCTCACCTTTCTTGTTCTCGATCCCGCATATTTTTTTGAACTTCATGTCAAGTAAGTGCGCAAGTTTGGTAATCGGAAACAGTGCTTTCACGAGGGTTTCAAAAGCAGGGGTTTCAACGATGTTTGGATCGAGGTTTCTCTTTAGCACGAACACATTAAATATCTACCCAATCAAGGAGCTTAAAAAAATCTGAAAATTCTTTGCTTTAAACCTGTAAACAAGAAGAAGCGAGCCGAAGAATATTTAAAATGGCAGTGCGGTTATAGAAATTGCTTGAATTTAACCGCTTTTCGTTTTCTGCGATTAAATTACCTGCGCCTGCATTGATTCTATTCAGTTCTTTGCTTGCGGCCTCAAAGAAGCTCAGAAACAGCTATAATAGGAATAGATTAAGTCTTCAATACTGTATTAGAAGTGAAATTCTTACTGCATCTTGATAGCGTATCGGTTCTTGAATTCTTTGCTCATCCGAAAAAAACAAAAACAGCGATGATGTAAGTGCTGCAGAACTCTGCAACGAAGGAAGATTGCCGAGAAGATTCATGACTACATGCAGATAGTATTCGTTCTTGATCAACTAGGAAAGGAGTTTGAATTAGCTCAATAGGAGCACAGAGACAATTTGAATACGTGATTTCCAAACTGGTGCTTGAACTTCGAGAATTTTGAAATCAAAACGTGATTCATTTCATGTAGCACAGCCTAAGATAATTAGTGTCTTGTTAAAGTTAATTCTATTTGAAAAGATTACCAGGATCTCGCTCATCAGCGAGCGAATTTCGGGCCAACAATCAGTTTCTGAATGGAAAGGCGCGGAGGGCAAGACACGATCGTAGAACTTTGAAAAAATAACTGAAAGCTCGATGATGTTCAAGATGACACTATCAAGCTGCTGATCCAACACATGCTGGAAATTCAGATTTGATTTTTTGATGACTTCATAGTTGATCCGCATGAGATGATAGAACGTATGTAGTTTCCAGAAATATTTTGTGTATCTTCCTTCGTCAGTCAACGCATCCTCCTTTTCGCGAAGCAAAAACTGTTCTAGCTCTTCATCCTGGTCCATAGTATCCTTCTCGAAGCTAATCGCTTCATCATTCCACACAATGTCTGTCTGTACCGTAAACTCCTTCTTTTCATAGATAGTCTGCTCTTCAATGATTTCCTTATCAACCATCTCAGGCGGGGCTCCTTTCTTCCGTTTTGCAGGTTTCTTTTTCTTTTTCTTCTTAAGCTCTGGGTTAGCTGCCTCTAGTTCAGCCTCATACTGCTCTTTAGTGATCTGTATTATCTTCTTCACCTGAATCTTCTTCGGGACATCTCTGATTTCTTTATGCGAGAATTTGCCGCCGATAGTGTCATAGCTTTTCAAATCGAAATTTTGAATAAACTGCAGCATTTTCTGCTCTGTGTATAGGAAGAACTGAATGCCTGAGAAAGCATTCACGCTCTTTTTAAAATTCACAATCAGATGCGTGAAGAAGAGATAAACGGGAATACGGTTCTTTGGTTCAACCTTTTTAGCGACCAAGAAGCGACAGAAGTTTGGAATAATGTGGCGGAAGGCAAATACAATGGACTTGCCAAATGTTAAATCGAAAACGCATTCAAAAATGCTCATAGTTAAATCATACTGATTTAATTCAGGCTCCTGTCCTTTCGCAAGGTTACTCAACAACAAGTCTTTTATTTCGCTCTCAGTCATCGAATGAATGCCTTTGAATAACATACAAAACTGGCAAGCTCCTTCACTATGCCGAATGAACTTAAAATCCTGGCCTTCAGCGTTTTTGAAAAGATATTTATGAGCAAAAGTCTTCTGCCGTTTCTCAAGCTTGAAATTAAAGACGTTCTCATCTGCAGGCTTCTTTGATTCCTCCTTTTGAGTTTCCAGTTCCAACCCTTCTTCTTGTATCCTCAGCTTATTATCAGCGAAATGACGTATATCATCATCGTCATCATATTCTCTTGAGGTCTCTAACTCTATGTCGCCTAAGATGCGACTCCTTTCCTGAATCTCAGAAAGCTCTTCGTGCTCGCCCAAAACGAGTCCTTGGATTTCTTGGCCGTTACGCATGTCCTGATAGAAGCCAGGATTCACCACTTCGGGATCAAATCGATGGATGTATCTATCAAGCAAGTCGTGGTCCAGCGGTTCAATCGAAAAAGCCTTCACTTGCTCGAGGTTTGGAGTGATTAGCAGATTTATCAGTGTTGCAAGTTCCGTCTCTGAGAATTCGATGTACTTGATGATTCTCAAAGCAAGAATATTGAGGAAATCATCCTGCGCTACAGTATTACACACGAGTAAAATCCCGATTTGAGTAGCTAAGGCAGGCATGGGGTAGCCTTCAGTGTTGAGGAGTTGGATGAGGATAAGATATTGGTAGACTACGGACTTATAATCTCTTCTGATGATTGAATGCAAAAAAAGTCTGAGAATGAAATCTTCGCGACTTTTTGTAATTATATGAAGGATCTCTTTCCGAAAAAAAGGGCGAGAAACGAGCAAATATAGGACTTTGGAAAGCTGGGCGGTAAAGACTTTTTCTTTTTCGAAATCTGCATTCCACCACAGATGCTCCCGCTCACCGCGGAATTTATCATAAATTACCAGAGGGACTCTGTTGAGCACGAATGCTTTTGTGCAGTGGATTTTTTTGAGGTTAAGCGGGAAATACTCGCTTTCTGCGAAAATAGCTAATATTTCATAAAGTTTCATATGCTCCTCGAAATCTGGCTTATCCTAGTGGAAAAAAATCCATATTAGCTTTATGACGGTCGCTGAGTTTGTTATCGTTACCCTGATAAGCAAAAAGAACCAGTAGGCTTGCAGTTCATTCGCTAAAAAAATTTCTGCGAGTATTTTTTGATTCATGCACGTTGCCAAAAGCCGGTAAAAATTCATTTTGATTTCAAGCACTAGAAATTGTGTTATCTTTGATTTGAGTTCGAAGTTTACGTCTTTCAATGGGAGTCGTGAACCCAGCGCTTTCGCATTTATCAATGAAGCTTAAGATCGCTGTCATCATATCATATTTGCATTTTAAGTAATAATCCACGACGTCTTTATTCTGAAAAAAGCAAGAAAATATGCTCACCCATGCATTCAATAATGTTAGCTCATCATCTGTAAGTGACGATAGGACAAAAGCGCTCGAGTACATCATGCCCTGGTAATGGAAGATAAAATATCTGGAGAAATTCTGAGAAATTTTACAATTTCATCGTCAGGAATCTGCTTTGACGCGTCCTTTTTCAAAATTGGCCTTATTAACGAAAGCATCGTGAAGTACCCTTCCTGCAAAAAGTGTCCTTGGATGGCCAACTTGCTATTATCCTCAATAATTTCTGAGAGTTTCAGCACGGCATCAAGAAGAAGCAATGTGTCAGTGATATTTGTGCGAACTTTGTCGAATATTTCAAAGAGGACCTTGTGAACGTCTAAATTTCATTGAAATTTGCATAAAATCGAGGCGATAGAATAGAAATACTGTATTTCAGAAGAAGTTTGCGCTCAGTTATCCCTTTCATGATCTCGTTAACGAGGTTGCCGAATACTTTGTTTTCGGAGAGCGGTAGCACAGTTGTTCTCAATTCAAGCTGGGAAATACGACGTTGCATTAGTGAATCGATGCTTTCTCCTTCTTTTGTTGCAGAAAACTCTCTGAGCTCTCGAACCGGCTTGTGTAAATTCTCTCGGACATCGAGGGAAGTCTGGTAGTTGGAATTTTTGAGGCCAATCGAGTTCTGAACTTGCGATCTGTTAATAGAGTCAGTCTGCGGTTTAAATTCCAGCATATTCTGAATACAATAAAATAGTTACAACAAATGTTTTGATCAAGTGATGCAATAAATTTTTGATACACTGCTTTCTTATCTGTTTAATATTCAGAATCCATGTTATTTATATTTCTTCTTCTGGCGAAGACTGGAGCTCGCTTTGAATATTTTCGAAAGGTTACAACTATCTACGAAAAATAGTTGAAAATTATAGGAATTAGCATAATAGTAGCATATTTCCCGATACCTTGGTAAAATTTTGTTGAGTGTCTGGCTCTCTCTTTTGCAGATATTTGTTTATATATCTCAGAATTACCGAAACCAATGAATCATATTTTCAGGAGTAGATTAGCTTTGGTACTATCTAAAGGTACTAATGATAATAAAGTCTGAACAAGTGCTTAGCTAGTTTGTTGGTTTCGCTTTTCAAGGTCTTCTAAAATGTGCTTTTGGGTGTTGTAGCTTTGAAAAGTTACCTAGAGTCTCCTGGCCCAGAATGTTTACTTGCAAAAAGCTCAATCAGCAAGCAAAACCGAAGCAATGGGATGACATGAAACAAGTGAGGAAGAAAACTGAGAGACAACAAAAGTCGATTTTTGTCCTAATACAATGTATGAAACTGAGAATAGTGTTTTATCCCCTTGGGGGCTGGTCTCTAATTATTGAATGCATTGGAAAATATGACCGAATAATGCTGCTTGTTCGAGTAGACAGATAGTCTACCCGGCAATTCCTGTTGGGCTTCTAAAAGGAAAAATACCTTATTATGCTGCTTCTTAAGTATGATGGTACTGAAATATATTTTAATATCAATAAACACCTTAAAAGCGTCCACTTCTAGCAGTACCAGGTAATTTGGCTCTTAACAAAGTCTTATCCTCTGTAGAAGGCCAAAGGAAGGTCTCACTGTTTATTTCATGTGTAAGAGATGATCTCAACGAACTTCAGTTGATTGGGCTTTTAAACAATTAATTATTTCATCTATCAGAACAACTACTGAATATCCGGTAATATCAAATTTTACTTGCTGGTGCTACTACTGAGAAAAAATTCGTAAACTTTCCAGCCTGTTCTTTGGAAGAAAAATAGAAACTCATCAGTAATTTGCGATTTTAGTTTAAGAACTAGTCATGGGTTTATTCAGACTCAAAAATCCGTCAAGCACCTTTCTCACCTCAGAGAACTTAAGATTCAGCTTCAGTTTAAGCGTCGTTCATCAAGATTAAGCAGTTTTTGTTCTCAAATCACTTTGTGACACTTTTTCAATTCTTCATACATGCTAACAGTGGTAAAAAGAGCAGCCAACTGTATTTCTTAAAAGAAGATTTTATAACGAACCTGATAGCGCTCGAATTTACAGAATACATCAATTAGAATCTGTCGCTAGGAAAGAAGACGGGCACACTCGTTTAAGTCGTGTTTTAAATTATCTCATAATCAAATGGGAATAGGCCTTTAATTATGGAGCGATTGATGGATGATTGAAAGACTATGTCGATTCAGAGATTTTGCGCTTGGAGTGTAATGAGGAAATGTAAAGTAGTAACTTTTACGTGTTCTTTGACCTCACACAAACGCTGATCTGCTAGCCTCGAAGGGCAAGAGAACTTTCGAACTTCGAACTTTGCCCTTGACTCATTCAGTAAATAAGTTCAATAAAATTTATTGGAATAGTTTCGAAGGAAATTTGGTGATGCGATCACAAAAATGTGCAAATTTACACCAGTAAGGAACAGACATGTACCCCACTTTGATAATATATTTCGCTGTGAAGGAAAAAAAAGAGAGCCGCAAATTGGACATTATGATATAGGTGCAACTAAGGAAATTTATTTGACGACTTTCTTCTTATTATTAGCGTTAACACAGCTAGAATCCTACAAAATTTTCGAAAATAAAATGCGAAGAGCATGCCAACAGAACTTTTGTTTTCGTGTACGCATCAATAGGGTTTGGGACTTTGGCTAAGAAAAAATTATTGAGAAAAGTGTTTTGTGTTTTTTGCTTCTATCGTATATCTTAAAGCACGGGTTCATGATCATATTTCAACGATCAGTTTGATAGAGTAAAAATGCTAATTATCGCTCAGTAAACGAGCAAATCACTCAATCATCAACGACAAAAAAAGATTAATTTGCTCTCAGGAATTCTAATCGTAAAAACCACGCGTTTATGACAGTGGGAATTTTCTTTACTGTATTGTGAGATAGTTCGCAAATTTTCTTTAGAAGCTTTTACTGAATTTCCGGAATCAAATCTGAACTGGTTTAGAACACTGCCATTCTCGAAGCTCTTAACTACAAACTTTCTGAGCTAATTTTAGTCATTACCTTCTAACCGAATGCCTTAAGTTCAACAGCAAATACGAAGCTAGTTTTTAAAATTTACAAACACCCTGCTAAAATATCGAAGCAAGAACACGATGGCAAAAGCCAATCTCAAAGAAATGGCTATTTCGATACGTGATCTATCGAAGTGGCTGATCAATGACGTGCCTGACGAACTGCTGCTGCTCTATGAGCGATTTCAAGACTTCTTCGAAGTCAGCCCTTTCGACCTGAGGACCATCCTCAAAATAAGAATCCTCGTCTCATTTTTCATCACTTGCCTGATCTCGCCATTCATATTCTCATCATCTGTTTCCATTGGTTCTTTGATCAGCGCAGCAATCACACTCATCATCCTCTACGTCGAAATGATCTTATTGATGAAACCTCAAAGGCTGAAGTACTCGGGCTGTGTTATGGTGTTTGCGTTGATCCCGATTAATCTATTCAGCCACTTTTTTATGAAAAGCAGAGTAAACAAATTCGCTGGACTCTCATTCGTTCCTGTTCTTGGCAGCGTTTTCTTCACAAAAAACAAGCTGTCTGTCCTCCCGATCCTCGGTTTAAGCATCCTCGGGAGGTTGTACCGATACGAGATAGGAACGATAGTGCCAGACTATCAATTAGCGTTTTCTGAGCTGACTGCTGAGTTGCTGTTGAGCTCTTGCGCGAGCTGTATATTCTGCGCGCTTACTCTCATTGAATTAGGAAAAGACATGGAAAACCAACGAATTAAAAACTCACAGTTGGCGCAGGTGAACAAAGACCTCAAAGAGGCTAACAGTCGTGCTGAAGGGTACGCGCAAAGGCTAAAGTCGACTGTAGAGGAGCTAAAGCACAGTAATTTGTCTCTGAAAGAAGCTTTAGAGTCAAAACAAATGTTCTTCGCGAAAATTTCTGACGAGTTGAGGAACCCTATCAACTCTATCGTCGGAAATCTCGAGCTTCTAGAAGAAGAGATAACAGACCCGGAAATGCAAGAGAAACTCGCTTCTATTAAGTGGTCAGCTGATTTATTGTTGCAAATGGCGAACAACCTCATCGACATCGCGAAGTTGTCTGCTGGAAAGATCGAAATCAGCAAGCGAAGGACCCGTGTCCCACTGATGTTAGAGCGACTCTGGGCAATGAATTTCTATAAAATGAAGCAAAAAGGCCTCAAAGGCGTGCTCAGTCTTGATAAAAGAGTGCCGAAATATCTCCTGCTTGACGAAGAGAAGCTGCTTGAAGTCTGTCATAATCTTATCACGAATTCAGTGAAGTACACGAAGAAAGGACAGATTAAAGTTTTTGTGACTTGGCACACCGAGGACAGTGATGACGACCAAGACAACCCACCTTCCTTCTGCTCTCTGCGAAGATACAGCGAGACCACGTCCTCAACAATATTTACAAACGATCATTTCAGAAGATTAAGAATTGAAGAGAATCTCCCTGAAGATGAGCTGGAATCTCCGGCTAAAAAAAGCGCGAATTACCACAATGATGGTGTTATCTTTAGCACTTCATGTAATGAATTTGAAGGGTCGAAAAAAGGCGTGGCTGTCAACGTGATGCCAGAGTCTTCTTTCAATTGGAAATTGGATTCGTTGCTGCTTGATAACTACCAAAAGCGATTCCGTAGCGACATCAGCAAACAGCTCGTGAACAATAACTGCCAGCATAAAGGCACCTTAAAAATCGAAATCATCGACACAGGAACAGGAATAGACCCTAAGCTCTTTTTACTACTACGAAAGGCTCTCTTCCATAAAGATGTTGAGGTTACGAAGCAAATAGGAGGCAAAGGGCTGGGACTGTACTTGGCCTGCGAGCTAACGAAGTTAATGGATGGGGAAGTGTATTACTATTCCAAAGAAAATCTCGGGACTTCTGTGATAGTCAAAATCCCTTGTATGTCATTTACCGATGACATGGCTCGTACAGAAGCGCTTAAACATCAGTCCGTGAAGGATCTTGAGACTCCAAAGATGGCGCTGATCGTTGATGATGAGAGAATGAACCGTAAGATCCTAGAGTCGTTTTTCAGGAAATTCGATATCAAGTGTGTCAGCGCTGAGAATGGGGCACAAGCCGTAGAGATATTTCAGAGTAAGCCTCCAGGTTATTTTCTTTTTGCTACGGTTGATGTTCAAATGCCTGTGATGGATGGAAAGGAGACTTGTAAGAAAATTCGAGAGATTGAAGAGTCAGAAGGCAGAGAGCTCAAGTTGCCCATAGCTATAGTGACGGGTAATTGCTTTGAGAAAGAGAAAAACGATCTGTTGAACCCTGAGTTGGCTTGTCGAGCGGACTACTTCTACAGAAAGCCGCTGAAGATGAGTGATTGTGAGAACCTGGTGAGAGATATCCTTGGTAGAAATTTTTCATTTACAAAGAGTGAGCCGTTGATAAGGTATAAGAACAGCACTAGCCTTTAATAACTGATTTCGAGGGGGGGAGGAGAGAGTATTTATCTCTTATTTGTTTCAATCGTTAATAAGATCTAATTAATCAAAAAATTGAATTGTAGTTGTGCGATTTTATAATTGTTTGAATTAATATTAGGAATTATATATATATTCATGATTATCTATCATCCACATCTATATGCACATTTTCGGAATTAATGTAAATAACAGTTTTGTGAATAAGTTTCGATAAAGATGATTGATCAATTAAAGAACAGTCTTTAAAGTTAGTTGGATTGTCGATTATTACATTGATCAATCACTTGGTGTTGATTGGCTTGTTAGGTCGAATGAATGCTTTATAGTGAGATAGCCTGCTCCGTACCCTTGAAACCATGGGAATTAAATTTTGAGATTGAAAGTCACCAGCGTTGCAGATCGCTGCTAGACCCTAAGATGCTTCACACATTGGGAATAAGAGCAGTGTAGATTTTCAACGTTTTAATGAAAGCGTTCTTTTTGAAAACACTGATGATTTCTGCAGAATTTGCCAGTAAAATCAAAAAAATTACAGTACTCATTTAAATATAAGTTTTCAATTTACAACTCAGAGAAAAAAGCTCTGCGTTTCATCTAGCTGACCGAATTCAATAATTTGAGCGAATATTTGGTAGTACATAGGCTAGTTATGATGATGATTTTTGTTTGGAATTTCTATTCTAAAACAAACTAATGAACCGTTTTGACGTCAAACCCGTGGCCTAATTGAGGGAATGGTTTTGGTTTTATTCTGATTTTGCTCTCTCTTTCCCTACAATTTTTCAACATCCTAAACATTCATTTTAATAATTGAAGCCTTAACTTTGGAATGACTAGCATATTTACATCGACTTCAAGGGGGCAGGTTTGCTAGCGACCATTTCTTTATTAGAGATAATGATTTTGCTTTCAGATCGCTCAATCTAGCAACATCTAATTTTCGAAGGCAAACTTTCGAAAGGCTCATTTCATTGAATTTTATTTGATAGAACTGATATGAAACGATTGATACTACTGGGAGTTAACTTACTGCAGAGATGTTTAGCAGTAAGATCTTCCAGAAAATTCACGACTTTAGCTTCTTAATCCTCAATTAACTCAAAACGGATTGAGTCGATGCAATAATTTTGGACAGTTGAATCACTTCAACAATTTCTTTTGATCAGCTTCGAAATGTTTTGATACCCTTTTCCGTCCATCTTTGAAACAAATGGGCTATTCTTAACTGATCGATTTACTTTTATAATCGAAACAAATTGCGCACAATTGATATTTTAGGTGCTTGAGACGAAATCTAATGTACCAGCTCCAATCGACAATAGATCCAAGCCAGCCTCAAATTGCGTATCACTGGGTCCCTGGACAAATTTCAAACCCTAGCGGTAATATGTACCCAACAATTATAACCACACCTCCTCAAGTGCAACACCAAATTTTTGTTCCACAGACGAATATAAGTAAGTTTAACAAAAACGCTTTCATCTGAGTTTACTTCCATTAGCATTCATTCAAGCTCTCCCAGTTGTTCATTGGCAATGTGTTACCACAGTGCATTTTTCATTTACGACTGAGATGCAGTTGCCGACAAACCAGAGCGATGAGAATACAAACGGGAGCACAAATTCTTCTTTGACTCCAAATCAGGAAAGCGGGGACTCTATGGAAGAGTCACGCAGTGTTAAATCACTTGAAGAGTTTCGAGTGCCTAAGATATATAAACGTGGCAAGAAATCGAAGTCGAAAAGAATGAGGTTAGTCAGAACAGTGAAAAAGTCCCTCAGGTATCCTAGTTCAAGGAGTGAAGTTGCTATCAGGTAAAATGCCTCAAAAGAATTGTATAGAGCCTAATGTTCTTTTATAATAGTTCAAAAACTGCATGTGAAAGAATTAACAGCGGAGAAGCAACGCCAGAAAACCGAGATTAATGATATTGGTGTTTGAAGTTTTATATATGTACTCAAGGTGTGTCATTCGTCTGTAACTCCTGAGCATGTATATCCGACTTCATGCATACATACATATAATATAAAGTCTAAAATTATCTATATATAATATGAGTAAGCTATGCATTCTAGTTTGAGATCTTTCTTATTTGAGCTGGCGGGCCCAACAAACTTTTATATTGTCTCAAATTTCTACCTTTACAGGCAAATTTGATGACTCCTCAGATGAAAATGATTCCTTATTATCATTACTATTGCATGCTAGATGTTTTTAGAGACATACATTTTTTTCTAAATCTAAGCAATCATATCAGTGAATGTTTAAAAATCAATGATTCTTCGATATAAACTTATGTTAATCAAATTGATTGAAGCAGGAACAGTTGCTAGGTTTCTCAAGCTGCTTAGTATCTGTAATATCAAGGAGAGCCATTAAATGACTATCATTATTGAAAGAAACAAAAAATATTTTGGAAGTTTCCTCATTACGAAGTGCATACCAGGCTTGATGACTGCTGGGGCTCCTCCTTACGGTTAGACTAAACTCAGCTCAAGCTGGTCCATTTTGGTGGAAGCGTAAATCGAATTTGGACGTTTTTTAAAAATTTATTGCAGTAATTTCAGTTCTCAGTAGTTTTCAAAAGCGCGTATAAAATATCTGCTGGCTTGAAGTATTTAAAAATGACCAAAAAGCCGCTTTTTGGAATTTCTTCTTAACTTATAACAACTTTAAATTTCGGTCTGGTAATGTTGCTTTCCTTATCTTCATCAAACTCTTAAATATTATGATCGAAAGAATGAATCCTTGATTTGTTTGGAGTAACTCCCAGAAAATGGGAAACCAGATATCGGCTTATGTTTATTGCGAGCAATTTTGCTTTTTAATTCTCCAATCGAGATTGTTAAGGAGCAAAAAAACTAAAAAATATCTTTGTGTTTCGTTGCGTTAAACAAACAATAAATCAAAAATTTTTACATGAATCTTCCATTAGAGCCGTTCTTTGTTTACAAAACTGATGTCTTTGATGAATTCAAGCAGAGAAACCCTCAGAAAAAACTTTCTGAGCTCACAGCTTTAATTGCTGATTCATGGATGAACTTAGATGCTGAAACAAAAGGAAAATATGAAAAGAAATATGGAGAAGCCCTCGAAAATTTTAATCAGAGTTTGGTTACAGCCATATCCGGTCCAGCAATGAAAGATTCTCTTAAGAGACATACAGGAGACACAAGTAGAGCAACTGAACCTGCAGCAAAGAAAGCAAATGTTCTAGAGAAAGGCAATGTTTTGACACGAATTTACAAGAGTATTACACTAGAACAAAATCAGATCAGAGATCAGAGAAATGGGATATATGATACCAAAGTGCATACTCTCAAACCGGAAACATCATCTAACTATCATGATACCATGTTCTCTGCAATCTGTCATATTCAAAAAGAGTTTTGGAATCATATGTTAGACTACGAAGGGGAGCTCAGAAGCATTGACTGGTTTACCAATGGTTGGGGATGGTGCGGAGGTTGGATTCCGAAAATGGAGAGGATAGCATGGGATTTTGATGCAACCATAACGAATGTTGAGAAAGGATCAAACTATAAATTCGAAAATTCCAAGTATTTATCAGTGCTGAACGAGAAAATCGGGAGGATCCCGATAACCAAGCGGTATTTAACTATTAACATCCTCAGAGAGAAAGACTTTAGTCCTCAAGCAATTAAAGATGTGCTGACATTCCTCCCAAATAAAATATATTGGAAGGTTCGTTTCCGAGATGGTTATTACTGGGAGAGAGATGTGTATCGGGAGTTTGGATCAGATTATAGAATTGCTCAATTTGATGAAGATTACGCACCGTTAAGTTTTTATCCATGGAAAACAGAAAATGATCTTGATGATGAGCATTGTGGCTATAAGGAGGGTGATGAATATGGTTTTCAAGATGACAATAACGGTAAAGAAGAGGATGATAAGAAAGAGGGAAATTTAGGGGAAATTTTAGATTGTGATGGCAATGATGAATATCAAAAGATGCCGTAGATTTGTTTGCAACTTTCTAGCTAACCATAAGATTTTTATCAACGTTCCCACGTAGTTATTAACAACAAGAGGAATTATTATCGCGTTAATCCTATTAGTTAAGGTTTGACTCGTTCCAATCAAGGAATCAATTTTTCTCGTGTTTGATGAACTATCTTGAGAACACAAGTAAATGTTGGATTTTGACTCACTTACTACTGCACTAATCAAATAACTCTCTCTACCTTAACCGTTTTCACCTGCTCCCAAAATCAAAAGTAGAGGTTCGGTCAATGATTATTCCATCAGGGACGTCTCAAGAAATGATATAAGTTGCAAAACTGTATTAACATTTAAGAGAAAACAAGAATAACTTCGCAGGTTCACAATCTATGAATTTTGTTATTAGCGTTCCAATTGGCTCGTAAATATTTTTAAGTCCCTAATTAGCATTGTATCTAAGCATTGAATATGAATTATTCATCTTGTCCCTTCACTCACAGAAAAGCAACACCTTTTTCAAACGAATACTCTATCTTTCGCTCAGTGTCCAATGGCGTTTTTCTAAATTACCGATCTGAGGATTGTTATCCAATTCAAATTAAAAAGTTGTCTTAATATCTATCTCTACACGGATTCAATATAATCAGCTAGATCCTTGGCTAAGAATTAAGCTCAATCATTTATTAATCAGAAATAGTTTTAATCAAAAGCAGAGAGCCGCGCTAGCCTTACAAGTGTTGAGATGTTGGCATCAAGGCATTCCTCTTTGCATCTAGAAGACCCAATTCAGACTGAAACCAATGAATTTGAAGTCTTCAAGCTACCAGAGATACTGAAACCCTACCAAAATATCGAAGGACAAATCTTTCGTTTCCAAAGAAGAGTCCGGACCCAAAAAACCCTCAAACCAGCGATCGAAAAATCTATAGAATGGACGAGCTCTGAAAGCACAAAGCTCTCACTTCAATGGATCGATTCTACGCCGACACCATCAAACAAAAGTGGTTTGTTTGATGTAAAACCAAATATTCAAGTGAGATCCCCTCTTGCAAGCTCATCAAAAGACGCTTTTACTAACGAAAGACTTTTCCCAAGTATCCGTAATTCCGACCAACCGAGTTTTGAAAGAACCTCACCAGGAAAAAACCGTTTAAAAACCTTGCTAAATGATCCATTTGTTAATCCAGCCAACTTTGAGGAAGCAGAGCAAAGGGTTAAGGATAAATATGTGCAAAAGCCTCGTGAGCCGAATACCTCAGATTTTTCGGGACTCTCGAGGAAAAGGTTAGGTCTGAGGACTTTAAAAACAGTTCCGCCTCTTGACGATGTGACTGACACAATATGTTTACCACGATTAAAAAGCCCGACACAACAGCAATGTGAACCTCGTTCGCGAATTTTACCTTTGCTTCAGTCGCCGTTTAACAGGAATTACACTGGAAAGCAATGAAGCTACCAATATTTATTGGGTAAGAGATGTATTTGTTTTAAATGCGTTTAAGATGAATCAAAAAATTTATTGACTTAGTCTAGAATTCATAAATCGACACCTTCGGGTGCTGTAATTTCATATCAAAGGAAAAAGTGAGCATTATACGTTACCGAGTATTAATTTCAATGAGAGTTATATATGCGATTTTAAATTTACCAAATTCTATCAAAGAGGAAATTCATACGATTCAAAAGCTGCAGCTATTTATATCTATTATCAAGAAACCTCTTGAAAGCACTCAACAATGAGGATGAGGAAAAATAAACTCTCTCAAAATATATACGCTAATTTATTTCAACACAAAGTAGAGAGAAAAATAATAAGTTATTCTCTCTAACACCGCATTATAAATAGAAAAAATGTCCTCAATGCAAGGCAATTAATTAAGAATCGAGAATGCATTTATCACTTAATTGGATATTCACTAAATAAGTTTCTTATGATGCTCTTGGAAATATTGCGAGGTTGCAAATACCCAAAACCTCTGGATGAATCCATTTGATCTGCGAAATCTAATCTGAGATAAAACTTCTCATCTTTTTGATTTAGAGGAGTTTTATTATTATTACCCCAAGCTCTATCAATATGTCAGTTTCAGTGTAAAATATGACAAGTTACTTATTCGAAGGTGAGCTCTGCAGGACAAGCCCGCCTTTCATTGAGAGGGTCGCAAGCGATGTCCTCTTCCCGAATTGTTGCGTGTTTGGTCTTATCATGGGCTCTCCTGAAGATCTCCTTGCAAAAATCGTTTCTGGTGTGTGAGATTTAAGACTAATAGCAGGGGTTCGAAATTCAATGGGAGTTGCTTTTGTCAAAAGTGGGCTTTGCTTTACGAGTGTCTTTGTGTCTAAGATCCCTGGACTCTGATTTTTGAGATTCAAGCTACTTTTATTCGGAGAAACTAGTGTGAGTTTTAGCTTTGGAGTGCTCTGACTGGAGTGAAGTAATGATCTCTTGCTTTTGAGGTCATTTGTTTTGCTTATTGGGCTATCATGATTGAAAGCGGGCATGCTCTTGAGCGATGCGCTTATCTTATTGCTTCCTGCTTGGTTGTTGCTGACTCCAGCACCTTTATTTTCTATTTTACTCAACGAATGTGGTCTCGGCATTCTTTTGCTATTGAGGTTATCCCTCAAAAGCGCTTTCATTTTATCCGCACCAACGTGATTTTTTTGCAGGTCCCTAAGCGTAAAATCACTCTCAGGATATAGATACGAAAATGTGTTTTCAGAATCTTCTTCCTCCTGGAGTTTGCGTTGAATCGCTTGATTGTTCAGGTTCAGTTTATTACGAAGCTCCTCATAATTCTTCTTTCCCATTGACCCTACCACAGCAACCCTTTCCGGTAATATTGGGATAGGATCGATCTTTGATTCAGAATTTCCTATTTGCTGTAGACTTTCCTCTATCGAGATTTTAGAAGCGGCTCCTTCTTCCTTTTTTGTGCCTAACTCTTTGTAATCCAGTTTAAACACATCTATCAGCCAATACACACCTGCAGAATCCTTCACGAATTCGGCAACAAGTTTACGAACGCGGACACCGCTTATAATTTCCAAATAATGAACGATTTTGTACACCATATAGAGGCAGTATTGTTCAGGGTTTTGTTGTCTGAGAGTGAATTCGAAGAGTTCTTCCTCAGCGACGGGTATATACTCTTCTGACGCCTTTGCTAAATCTCCATTCAGATAAAGAATTTCTTTCATCGATTTCTCAAAGAGAGGTTTCGATTTCTCTTCATCGTAGAAAAAATACACTCGCATTGAATTCTTCATGCAATTCTACAATTAATTGAAAGCGCGGTTAACACTGAAGCAGTCAATAAGGTCATTTATTTACTCTTATTCGTACGAAGGACTGCAAGTGTTGAATATTTTTCCAAAATTTATCTGATCTGCTCCTCTGAAACACAGATTTTAGTTCTGCTTGCGTTAAAATTCGCACACTGCCTTCTTTGAATTTTGCAAGAGCAATTTCCTTCAAATTCCCGTTATCATCTTCAATTGAAGGGTCTCCCTAATAAATTGTAAGAGATATGAAACATTTCTTTCTTTACTTCAGGCAGTGCAGTTTTAAAAAACAATGGAGAGCCGTTATATACGAATGGCGATGCTGCTGGTGGAAATTGACCCAATTTGAAAGGTGAATCAATAAGCTTATTGGCCAATCCAGACTCCTTCGAGGGTTTTTTTTGCTTTTCGACTTGCCTCATCAAAAAGCTGCTCAATTCGCTTAGAGTTAGTTTCTCTTTTTTGTTGATGAACTTCAATGTTCGATCCTTAGAGATTTATCATAAAGATTCAGCTGCGTATGTTTTGATTCTATAAATACCTTGTCTGTGTAAGCGATAGTTTTGAGCTCTGAGCCGATGAAAACAGCTGTTTCAGGAATCATTATGCGTATTGACCTATCGACATTTGGCGGAGGCATTAACCGTTTCAGAACAAATGCGAAATCTTTTTCTTCGGTCATCGTGGCATGTTTAGGTGAACTACAGAAGACACGTGCGAAAGGGTTGCTTTCGTAAGGGAATATCTTCTTCCTTTTTTTAATGGAATGCATTGAACTTCTGCACTGGTCGCAAGGACAGCAATATCTTTCCTGCGCGTAACTTCGGTCAGTATCTCCAAGGGATTTAGAAGGAGCCAATGTGCTAAAATTTAGGTTGATGCGAGGAATCTCGGTTGTAATGTCGAGAGTTTGAAGTTGCATTATCTGTAGACTGAGTCTGAGATTTTTTATTTAATAAATTCGGAATATATGGTTAGTTCTGGTTGAATTTAAGATAAATCTTGTTAGAATTTTGCTATATTTTGAGGTTTCAGAGAAATCCTCTTTTACAATAGTTGGTGACAATTAACTATAACTCTATCTAACATTTAGTCCTTCAGGTATCTGAGCTGGTTTGGCTGACTATCAAAAAGGAATTCTGAAAATTGAGATGGCGAAAATTTAAAGACATGAATTTGGTTTTACAGATTCGTATCCTCAAATTCAAATAGTGTTTGACACATTATTCACAGCTGTAACATTCAACAAATGGAGTCCCAGAGTTGTGTCTGGAAGTTTTTGTTTTTGATGACTTAATTTTAGATATATTGGACAAAATTGATTGATGAGACTGAGTGACACATGGAATTCAAATCATCTTACTGACTTTGAGAAAAGCAATCGCATTTTAGAATGCTGCAGACCAGACAGAAATTTAGCAATTTAGCAATTTATCAATTTATCAATTTATCAATTTATCATCAGTTCAAATCAAATCTCAATATTCACGTGTTTTTTAATATTACTTCTATAAATTCTTATATAAACTAGATGGAAGCAACGATAGACACTTCTTCGAACCAGAAACCAAAAATTGCTATCATAGGAGCCGGACCAACCGGATTACTAAGTTGCCGCCATCTCAAAGACATCGCTGACGTCACAGTTTTCGAAGCGAAGTCAACCGTAGGTGGGATTTGGAACTATTCCGATATTACAACAGATAACCATCCCAACCTCGCTCAAGATCCCTTCTTTCAGCTGTACGGGAATCTTCATTCTTCACTCTATGCGGATTTAGTCTGCAACCTGCCAAGACACTGCATGACATACAAAGATTTCCCACATAAGAAGAATATGCCTTATGTGCTGAATAGCAAGCAATTTTTGCAATACCTCAATGACTACAGCGACCATTTCAAACTCCGAGGCTGGGTTGAATTCGAAACATTGGTCATTTCGGTTAATCTGACAAAAAATGTTTCTAACACCGAGATTGAGAATCTCGGCCTGAATAGCGAAGAGCCAAGAAAGTTCATTGTAACGACAATTAGAATGGATAAACCTGAAGCAAAGAAGCATCGATTCTATGATTACGTCATCGTTTGTAATGGACATTATTCAAAGCCTTTCATCCCAAAGATCCCTGGACAAGAAGAATTTGAAGGAAAACAGATTCATACGCACGACGTCAGAACTATTGACCCAGAGCTTTTCCATAAGAAAAATGTCCTGATCTTGGGAACAAATATTTCGGCGAACGATCAGATTCATTTGTTGCTGGGTGAGCGAGCTCGTGACCAGAAAGTTGAGGTCAATAAGATCTTTATCACAGGAACAAACATGAAATTCCTTCCTAATAGCACTGAATTCGCACCTTGGATGAAAGCCGGAAAGCTCGTTTTAAAAGGTGCAGAAGCAAAGCCCATGCCACCAGTTCAGAGTGAAAGTTCTCGCTCTGGGTCATGGCTCTCTAGATGGTTTGGAAGAGGCGGTTACCAGCACGTACCAAACGAAGAAAGCAAAGAAGCGCCATCATCAAATTCGTTCTTCAGCTGCTGCTCTCGAAGGAGAAAAGGCACGAATGCCAATCCATCGGCAGGGATAGAAAAAAGTCAAAATCCGCCTGTAACTCCACAAGCGAGTACTCCGAAGGAAGGCGTCAAATGTCTCGGTAAAGGCTTTGAAGTAACTTTCAATGACGGGACAACCGAAACCGTTCATACGATTATTTACGCCACGGGATATCTTCATAGCTTACCATTTCTGACTAACACTTCGGACAATATTATCGAATTTCCTAAAGATGACCCAGGCTTTTACTTCGGACCGCTTTATATGCGAACATTTGCCATCAAAGAGCCAAGTCTGATATTCATTGGCCTTTGCTCGAGGCTTATTCCGGTTCATCCGACTTACGAAAGGCAGGTGATGCTTGTAAAACAGGTAATTGAAGGGAAAGTTAAGCTTCCGAGCCAATCGCAGATGCTTGCGGAACTAGAGGAGGAATTACAAAAATATGATGCTTCGAGTTATGGACGCAAAGGTTATTACCTGTTTGGCTCGAATTACACAGCCACGCAATTCAATCAAGATATGCTTAAAATGAATACGCTAGAAGAAGATGAGAGTTATCAAGTGATCACTCCTATAGAAGAAACGTTGATCAATTGCTTTTTAGCAGGAAACGTTGGTCATCTAAAAACTCTTAACTACGGGCAGTTTCTCGATGGGGTTCCATATTTCCCGACGTCTTCCAAATTTTAAAAGAAAGAGCAATAAAGTAAGAGATATTATTTATTTCTTTATTTGATTGAGGTTAAGAAAAATACATAGCCGTGGCTGGTAGAGTCTAAGGAGGTTTTCAAATTTTCATATTTCCTAAACTACAGTATAGCTGCTTCGAATAAATTAAACATTGTTCTACATAGTTCTAAGTAGTCCTATATAAGAACAATAACTCGTAGTGACGATAAAATTGATTGAGAATGGTTAGTCAGCATTTGAGAGTACCCTCGAGTCTTCCAGAGACAGTGTTATGATAAATGACTGATTCTTCTTTTGTAGAACAGCAGCCTTTTAAGGCGAATGAATTCTACACAAATACTTTAAGACTTGCTGAAGCAACGCTGAATGATGAAATGTCAAAATTTTATATTATTTAATAATTATAACTCGAAATATGCTGTTTAACCTTTCAATTGGATAAGAAAATTGGGGGTAAATTAGCTCTTAAACGAAAGAGGTATGGCGTTGTGTATCTCGGGATTGATAAATGATGCCTCTGCCAACGCACCTCTAAAACAGAGTTCCGATTAAAATTCCTGGGTTTTTGTCTCCTCTCTCGAAATTTATTGGGGGTAGATCTGCTGTTCCTGGAGTCGAGATTGTTAGCATGCTTGTTATTTTTAATGATCTTTCAACACCTGACATATTATCTATTGGATTTGTAAGCTTTTTCCTCTTTTTCATTCTAAAATCTGAAGCAGTCGTCGGTTTGATAAAAGAGCCTGGAGTTAAACTTCTATTGTTGACTTTGAGAGAGAGCTGGCTTCGTGCTCTTTGAGATGAGAAATGAGGGGCTCTGGGTGAAGGATCCGTATTCTTTGTCGTGGAGGTATCCAACGTCTCATAGAGACGATTCCTGCTGGTAGTCTCAGCACCTCGCTTGGAAAAAGCTGAGAGCCTGTTCAAAGATCCTCTATCTTCCGTTAATAGATCCTGGCCCCCAGCGGTCACACTACTCAGCGTAGAGTTCATATTTGGAAGGTTCATACCTCTCATTGGTGTGAAAAATCCTGCTTGTTAGATTCAAATTTAATATGATTTGTTAAAGAAACCAATTACCATGCGTCTTGTCTCTATTATTTGTATTTTTGACAGTTTGCGCCATTTTTCTCAGTTTATTGATGTCAAGGTACGACATGGTGAATTTAGAAACATCACTGGGGATATAATTCTGCTTTTTCTTCGTGTTTTTCGGCTTATTCTCGAATTGAGCTCGCATTCTCTCAACTATGAAACAAAATTCCTTAATATCACATCTACTTAGCAAAAATAGTCTTACGTTTATTCAGTCGCTCAAGTGTCCTGGAATCTTCATATATTTTCTTCACTGGGTTCGTCATCAAGGCCTCAAAAGTCGGAATCGGAGACTTTTCACGCTTATTCTCTTCTTCGTCGTCTGGCGCTTCCAATTCTCCAGGTTCAATCAAACCTTCTGCTTTCATTCTTCTTTTCAGTTCTTCTTTTTGGATAGCCTCTCTCTCCTTCTCCATATGGTCCTTACAAATACAAACTTTCATACTCAGTTTCTAAATAGATGCATACCCTCTCAATTTCAAAACTATCTGATGTCACTCTGATTGGAATGATTGGATCTTGATGTGTGAATCCTCCTCTTTTTTTCAAAATGGGACCTTTCTTCATAAGCTGTGGAGCTGACATGTCACTAGGAGAAAGGCCTTCCAGCTTCATCACTGACTGCCTTCCTCCCACAAAAAGCGTTTTGCGAGCTAGCCCAAGTCGATGAGCTCTCCGAGATCTGAGGATAGGCAGAGACTCCTCCTTTCTCTTGAGGATCATCGTTTTTGTTTCTTCGGGAAGGTCTAGCTCAACGGGTGTTGGCTCACGCTTTTTTTTCTCTTTTGAAAGCTGAGAATAATGCTCGTTAACTCTGACCTTATCGTCTTTCGCGAACTCATGTATCATCTTTCGAACCTCATCAAGGGACTTCGAGGCTCTTTGTTTTGCTCTCCTCTGCTCTTCGAGCTTTGTGATGCCTCTGATCATATTTTTGATTTCGTATTGATCGAAATCGTTGTATTTCAATAACTTCAGGATTCTTTCCCGATTGGCGTCGATTACGTTCTCGTTCTTTGAAAGCTGACCATTGAAAATATTTTCAATTTTCACGCTTCGAAGCAGCAGCTTAGGCTCCTTCTCAAGGCCTGGAACGATGATAAGCATGTGTTAATTCGATTATATTTCAAGGCATGTTTACTTTCTTTATTCTCTGTGATATTAAGAAATAACTTCTCAATGCGTTCGATCATCCCAGAAAACCTCTCCTGAAGAATCATCCGAATATCTTTTTTAAATTCTGTTATCGAGCTTATCGCCTTCTCTGAGCCAATTTCAACTCCATGGGTCTCAAGCTGCTTTTTCAGAAAGTCCTGAACTATCTCTTTAGAAACAATCAGCAATGCTACTTGATCCTACATGTACAAGAAACAAATCACAAATTTGCTTAAAGAAGACTTGGAGTTTACATTCCGGACTAAGTCCGCCCATTGCTCAGCTCTCTCAACAGTGCCAGGAAAAATCTCACAAAAATATTCGATTATCTGAGCTTTCGAAAGCACTTGGAGTTTGTCATGAATTTCTATCATTCCTTCAATTTGATCAGCGGTTGAGTCTCTCCTCTCAATAGAAGGTATTTTAGAAACTCTATTCGCTGGGGATTTTCCTTCAGAAGCGTCTCCAGCTTTTTCAACAGCCTTGTCTTTGTCTTCGTTCTGCTTCAGATCGACAGCGCGTGGTCTCTGCAATAAAATTAGCTGCAGTCCAATGAAATTTGCTATTTTACTCCAAGAGTCTCCATTATGCCGGTGCTATTAGCTTGCTCCTTTTTCATGGCACGGTGATCGAGATCCGATCTCAAAAGTCTTTCAGGAGCCACTTTTAATGTCTCTGAGAGATATTTATTGATATCCTCATAGGCAAACATGACGTCAAATGACACTTTGTATGAGCGTTTCGCGATCCCTTGCATCAGTTTTGAAATTCTATAAAATTTTGCAAATTAGTCCAGTTTTGTTTTTTTTGTCAGCTTACCGAATCATAGTGTCTATCAAATAAACATATGCAACGACGAGGAAACTGTCTGATTTTTTATGCACTAGTTTATCTTTCATCATCGGCAGCAACTCGTTGAATTCAAAATCCATTTGATTTGTCGTTGGCAGTGAGTGGTGGTTTGGTTTGGAGTCTTCATCAGTCAACTTCAGAGTTTTTTCATACTTTCATCAATGCTTTAATTTCATCGCAACAATCATCAAATTACCTCAAATATAATATTATTGCTCTTCACAATAAATGCTAACTCAGCCTCTAGGTTTTTGAGTAGATCTTCCTTTTTCCTTTTCTGATTTTTTTTTTTGGTAAGCAAACAATTTTGAGAGGTAGTTTACTTCAGTTGCTCCTTTCTCATAAGCGTCTTTCAATTTCGCTTCGGTGTGGGTCATTGTTCGGTGAATACTTAGTAGCTTATCGGCTAACTCTTGAAGGTTATGATTTTCGCAGAAAGCTGCTATTTTTCGAAGAATGTAGGCTCTTCCGGAACCAGGCGGTGGCACTCTCTCACTTGAAGTCCTATTAAAAGAAAGTATGCGTTTTCTTGTAGGAGAGTCCAGGAGGTTGGATTGGCTATCAGAACTTTGGGTTTGAGAGTTTAAGACTTTCTTCCGAGGATCAAATGAATGGGTTCTCTGGGGTTTATCTTGGACGTTCTCCAGAGAAGGCTTCTCCATTTCTCCCTCAAGAGAGACATGTTGTTCCATAATGAATCTCCTAAATATCTGCTGGTTAGAGAATTGTGAACAAAAAATTGGAACGGACTTCTCTAAGCTGCTCAAAACATCGATATATTTGATAGTTAGTTCAGAATCCTTTATTTTTCGAACTGTTTGTTGCTCATTTGCAACTAGTTGCTCCCATTTCTTTTCGTATTCTTGTTTGGTTCTTTTTGCCAGCTACAATAATAGGCCAGTCATCCGGGCATGCTACAAAGACTTAATTACATCTATTTTGACTAAGAGCTCCGAATAATTCTCTTCAGCTGCTCTGGTTGCAGCTTCCGTTTCGTACATGTCCTCATTCAATCTTTCAATATACTCTTTCCCTTCTATATTTGACTCTTTTATCTCGTTTTTCAACAAATGAAGGTTTTGACTGGTCCTGACCTAAATAATCGACCAAACTTCAGTTTCATTGCGAAGTAATTATGCTTTACAAGCTTATTTTTTGCTGTGTACTGGAGTTTCTGAGTGTCAGTCAAACACTGTTGCATCAAATCAAAGACATACTGAGCTTCATTGCATCGTTTAATAAAAACTGCCTACAAAGTTGAAGTTCCCTTGAGATTATCCCAACTAATCAAAAAAAAATTACTTCTTCTTCTTGCAACGTCGTGATTCTATTTTCCAACGTGTCAGTTATTTCTTGCTCTTTGATGAGTTGAGTCTGGATTCCTTCGTAATTCTCCATCAAAAATTGGAATTTTTCTTTCAAATAATCAAGGTCAGTGCCATGCATTGCTTCATTGTATTGTCCTGCCATTTCCATCGTCAACTTATTAAACACCTCGGGGGAAAGGTTAATCGACCAATTCACCAACTCTTTCTTTTTGTCTTCACTGAAAGTGCTCTTTGTGGGTGAATCAACTCCTTCAAATTTGTCTAAATTTTCTGTTTGCTCCTCTAACTCGTGCTTTCTTTTCATTTTATTGCTATTTTCGTTCTGAATAACGTTGAGTATATTGGCATATTTGACTCCATCAGCTTGATTGTCTTTGGTTAAGTCGCGGCCACTCGCTTGAGTGGTTGCATAAAATTCAATGCGAACTTTTTCTTTCTGTTTCTCCACAAGTTCACCAAACTGCTGCTTCTGTTTTCTTTCTTGATGGTCCTGTTGCAATTTACGCAATGATCTCTCTAAAAATTTTTTCATGTGACAAAGTACTGCGTTCTTTTGGTAAAGCCTGCTTGACTTAACAAATAACTTTTGCTAATAATTTATATTTCGGATTAATTGGTTAGTATAATTTTTGTTATAAGCTAATGAATCTGTGAATAACAGATAGAAAAATGGCCGGTAAGTTTGACCTTTAAATGCCTAAGGTCAGTTTATGAGGTTCATTGAGGAAAGAAAGAAATGCAGATGAACTATGTTGGGAAGTAATGAGATCGCATCCTTGGCTTGAATCTACTTAGAATACGTATTCCCGTATTACAGGAATGAAAAACTTGTTGCTGTAGTATCAACCGTTTTTTGAACTCAGTCATTAGAATATATCGGAAATGGAACCAGAATCTTTTCAACAGTAATTAGAGCTTCATTTGACAATTATTCCCCCCTCCCTTCCTAATATTAAATATAACTATCTCAACTATTTGCAATTGTACATTGTAGTTGCTGAGTAATGAATTTGTCAATTCTGACAGTTCTTTGATGCAATCCATAATTTATTTCAAATATCATCTTAGCCTTCAATATTTGAGTCAATTATGCCTAAATGGCTATATTTTTGTACTGAATGCTAGCGGTGTATTGGCTTCACTTAGACTATACCAATATAAATCTTTTTTAGATACTCAATCTCAAATGACATGATAATACTTTAAATACAAAAGATATCAGAATTAAAAAAGAATCTAATCGCAATTTCTGATTAAAATAGACAAATGATTAGCTCTAATATCAAAGACCTCCAGGTGACAGCTTTGAAGATCAAGATCCGTCAGCACATTAGCTTCATTTCAGACGAAGAAATCGACAGCTTTTGCAGCAATCATCCCTGGTTACTCAACGAAAATGACTTTGTTATCATTGAAGATTATCTGATCAAGCATTTTGAAGGGCTCTATATGAGAAACAAACTCATCTGCGACAATCTTATAAAAAAGAAGAACGAAACCGTAAGATTATTCCCTTTTTTCTTCTTAGTACTAATCCCAATAGATGAAAAAGAAAGAACAAGAATCAGTTGAAAAATTTAGCAAAGCCCTCTCAAAGTTCATTGCTCTCAATGAAGAACTACAGGGTTCACCTGACACTCTCAAAACAGTTCTTCAATATCTCGCAGAGAAACTCAACAATCTAGTCACGAACCCTACCGACGAAACTGCTAGAGCGTTTACTCTATCATTCGATGCACTCAAGCGGACAACAATCTATGAAATGCTCAAATTCCTTGATTTTGAACTGATTGTTCTTGATACAGAAATCACTGTTGTGTTCCAGCATCCCATCATACCTGCTCATGTGATCGATTTTAAGAATCTGGTGGTGTCGAGTTTAAATCAAAAAGAGAAGATAGAACCAAAAGAAAAGCCGATACCTCTTCCGAATACTCAGCAGATGAATATCGGGCCGATGAATCCCATAGGAAAAGCAGATGCTCCACTCCTGAATCCGGGATTTGCAAGGGAGTATACGAACAATACTACGATCAATTTGAATTTGTTTGAAACCACAAAGCCAAGTAACTTTCAATGTCAATGCAATTGATTTATTGTGTAGATGTTATGCAAGAAGAAGCACTGAGAAAGCAGGCGATCGATGACCAGCATATTGCTTTGAGTACTATATATATATACTATGAAAAAATGACTCTGGGAGACTTTGATTATAGATATGAAGCTTTTTTCAATGGTAAACGAACTAAGAGTGAAAAACGGGATTGAGCCTGTGGAATGGGATGAGACCTTATTTAGTGTTGGATTGAAGCATACAATCGACATGTGTCTCGGAAAGGTTATCTTCGGTCATTCAGGGTTCCAGCAGAGACTCAATTCGATTCCTTATGCCGCGGTGAATATTTCAGAAAATATGGCTCTGTCTCCGAAAAGTGATGATCCATCGCAAGTAAAATGAACTAAATAATGCAGAGAATTGAATCTTTATGTGAAAAAAGTATATAGTCGATGGCTGGTTGAACTCTCCAGGTTCAAGCAAGAATATTTACTCAAAAGTAAATCGGATAGGGATCGCAAGTTGCAGGTAACCCTTATTATTTCATGAAATTTTTACTAATTGATGTGACATTAATAGAGCTGCGAATGGAGAATGGTATGCGACGATGATGTTGGCTTTAAAAATCTAAGTAATACTTTCAGACTCTTAGTTAGAGGAAATTACAATAATATGGCACCAGAATATCATCGATCTATTTCAATTATTCTCATGGATATTGAATGTTTCTGATGTAACTATTGAGAACATTGATCTATATTGCATGATACCAAGGTATATAAGGTAGATGGATCTCAAACAAATTTTTGAATTGGCTGATAAGACACAGTAAAATTCATGTTTCTATCGAAGACTTAGAAAAATATATGAACCGACACTATCAGAAACCTTGTTCTAATCTACTGAAGGATATGAGAGTATTTCACCAAATCAAACTCAGATAAACTCTGTGGAGTTCCTCACTTCTTCAGGATATGTACCAGTGTAGTCGAAGCTTTTATATTGAAGCAAGTTGCCTTTTGAGAAGAGTTCTATGCATTTTTTCAGCATGGCTACTTTCCTTTCGAAATTCTTATTCATTTTCTCCTCAGTGCCTGGGTAGAGATGCAGAAATATTTTCTTTAAGCTTTCCAAATAAATCACATCTGTTTTCAGACTTGGGCGTTTAAAAAAACTTGTAAGAGTTCCATCTTTGCTGGCAGCCTTCTCTAGTTCAATATCTTGCTCATAATCTTTGGTCATATCCTCTATTGAGGGAAGTTTCAGAGTGCCCTCAATAATATGCTTTATTAACATTGATTGTACCTCAGTGATGTAATTTAGAAAAGCTGTCAAATCAATGCAACCAGGGAAGAACATTCTGGGTTGACGGATTGATACCAGTCTTTTATAGAGAGGACCGAAGAATCTGTCTCGGGATTCTTCTCCTCCATACTCCAAAATTTTGTCAGCAGGATCTAAGAAAGGGAAGGTTGTTGCATAACCAGTGCAATACATCACAATGTCGACCTTCTCCGACGTCCCATCTGTGAATATCACCGAATCTTGGGTAACATCTTTCACCCAGCCTTTTTTTGATACCAGCGATCCCTCATCTTTGAGGTGCTTGAAATCTTCACTATTTTCGACAAGACGGAGCTCATTTGCACAGAAAATCAGCTTTTTAACTTCCTGTCTCCCTTTCTGTGGATGGCAGAAGAACTGTACGATCATGTCAACACTAGAGTAGCTTCCACCAAGCAACAAAATGGTTTTATCTTTATAAATTGGATCATCAGGCTCTCGGAAATCTTTACTATGCATAACAAATCCTTTGAAATTTGAAATCCCGTTGAGAGTCGGAATGTATGGTTTTACATGCATTCCACTACCAACAACAACATAGTCGTATGTTGCGACCTTCTGATTCTGAGAAATACTTTCACCTTTAGAATCAACTGTCGTCACCAAAAAGGTGCGTAGAGGGAGACCCTTAATTTGAGACTTCTCATCTTCAGAGAGGTTTTCATACAGTCTGACTGATTTAACGAGGGTATTGAAGGTAACAAGCTTTTTCAGATCGAATTTGTCCCAGTACGCATTCAGATAGCTCCAGTACTCTTTTAAAGAGAAGAAATCTGGAAGTTTCGGATTAAAGTCATCAATAGTGAAATCTTTGTAGCTCATAAACTCTTTTGGGATGTTTGTTATGAGATAGGGATATATTGCTCCTGGGAAGCAGTTATACAATCGGTAATAATTGTCTGAGCGCTTGGCTTCTTGTGCTTTTGGGTGGAATTCGTTGAACTCATCATATACCCAAAGCCCGCCAATTTCTGATTTCGCTTCTACGACAGTCACTTCACAGTTTGGAACCGTGGAAATGTGCCGGGCAGCTAACATTCCTGTTCTGCCTGCCCCTATGATCAAGACTTTTATTTTATCTTCTCTTTGCTTGTTGTTTAGAGATTCCATCACTTAAAACAAAGTTAATTTGATTGGGAATGTTTATAATTGAGAGTATTCATGAGATATAAGGATTACACTTAGCTTGTAATTCAGTTGTATAAATTAAACTTTTCTACTGTAAAGAATATCCCATAAATGGAATACCATAAATCTACTCTCTATTCATTCTGTTTTATCAAAAAATTGGTTGCTATATCAGCATCTCCCGAAGTCAGGTTTCCCTGATTTATATCTCTGTTTTAAATCAATTTGAATTGATTCCTTTAGAACCATCGGTAGCCTGTCAAATTACATTACTAATTGGTTCATATTTTATTATTCTCAATGAGTTGAAATTATTGAGGCAGATTTATTAAGTTTATTATGTTCTCAATTAGTTTCTCAGCAGCAAAGAAGTCTCAGTCACTCTGCTTTTAATTATAAACTGACACTTTATAACTTCAAAAGCAATTATGATAAAGTTAGGAAATTTGACTGTGTTCAACTCATGGAAACTCAGTTGAACTCTTGACTTCTTCAGGATACTTTTCACTGTAGTTGAAACTTTTGTATTGAAGCAGGTTGCCTTTAATCATGAATTCTACGCATTTACTGAGTATTGCTACTTTCCTTTCGAAATTCTTTTTCATCTTCTCCTCAGTGCCTGGATAGAGATGCTGGAATTCTTTCCGTAAACTTTCCAAATAGCCTAAATCTGTTGTCAGTGGAGGAATTTTAAAGAAGCTTGTAAGAGTTCCATCTCTGCTGGCAGCCTTCTCTCTTGCTATGTCTTGCTCATAATCTTTAGTCATCTCCTCTACTGAAGGAAGCTTCAGCGTACCATGAATTACATGCTTCAATAGCATGATTTGCACCTCGGTAATCTCATTCAGAAATGCAGTAAAATCGATGAGACCTGGGAAGAACATTTTGGGTTGACGGATTGATACCAGTCTTTTATACAGAGGCCCGAAGAATCTGTCTCGGGTTTCTTCTCCTCCATATTCCAAAATTTTGTCAGCGGGATCTAAGAAAGGGTAGGTGGCTGCGTAACCAGTACAATATACCACAACATCAATCTTTTCGGATGTTCCATCCGTGAATACAACAGAATCTTCGGTGAAGTTTTTCACCCAGCCTCTTTTTAAGATTAACGATCCTTCATCTTTAAGATACTTAAAATCTTCACTGACATCCAGGATAAATGTCTCACTTGCACAGACAATGACTTTGTTAACTGGCTGCCTTCCTTTTTGTGGATGACACAAGAGATGCATCATCAAATCAAAACTGGAATAGCTTCCACCAAGCATCAGAATCGTTTTATCCTTATAAATTGGATCATCAGGCTCTCTGAAGTCTTTACTGTGCATCACGAACCCTTTGAATTTCGAAATGTCGTTGAGAGTCGGTCTGTATGGTTTCACATGCATTCCACTGCCCACAATAACATAATCGTATGTTGAGATCTTCGGATTCTGAGAAATGCTCTCACCTTTAGAATCGACTGTAGTCACTACAAAGGTGCGTGGAGGGAGATCCTTGATTTGAGATCTCTCATCTTCAGAGAGGTTTTCATAGAGTCTGACGGATTTGACAAGTGTGTTGAAAGAAACAAATTTTTTCAGGTCAAAGTAGTCCCAGTAAGCGTTCAGATAGCTGCAGTATTCCTTCTGCGAGAGAAATTCTGGAGGCTTTGAGAGGAAGTCACTGATAGTGAAATCCTTGTAGCTCATGAATGTGCTGGGTAGGTTAGTTATGAGATGCGGATAAATTGCGCCTTGGAAGCAATTATACAATCGATAATAATTGTCTGAGCGCTTGGCTTCTTGTGCTTTTGGGTGGAATTCGTTAAGTTCATCATATGACCAAAGCCCGCCAATTTCTGTTTTCGCTTCTACGACAGTTACTTCACAGTTCGGAACTGTGGAAATATGTCGGGCTGCCAACATTCCTGTTCTGCCTGCCCCTATGATCAAGACTTTTGTCTTTTCTTCTTTTTGCCTTAAAGATTCCATCAATAGAAACAAATTTTTTTATAATTGAAATTTGCGTTAACACGTTTTCAACAATTCAAAAAATGAGAATCTTTTTAATTATTTCGGAACTATTAATCTACGAAGTAGCTTTTCCTTAACGACCTATTTTCCTCGTTTCCACTGATGAATCTCGCAAAAGCTAGCAATATCTTGGCCCCTAAACCGAACATTACCAAATA
>ENA-UOTZ01000551-UOTZ01000551.1-compost-metagenome-genome-assembly--contig:-NODE-551-length-31162-cov-6.133408_pt1 | contig 31162 bp, 19 predicted proteins | sample MGYA00238144_ERZ746983 | MGnify/ENA primary metagenome ERZ746983 (study PRJEB28759, sample SAMN06268863) | compost metagenome | isolation source: single cell | place: USA: California, Emeryville, Joint... | reverse complement strand
AATATCCTGCCTGTTGATTCAAGGGACATTTTGAGATAATTTCATGAAAAACTGTTACCACTAACTTTAATCTCTTTTCTTCCACAGAGTACTGTTATTGTTTTGGGTTGTTCAATGTCCATGCTGTTGGCGCCGTTCTTAGCAGTCTCCTGGTAACCAGCTTCTTGTTTTGGCTGGTTTTTCTCCATTGCTGGTCTGAAATAAATAAGTTTCTGTCAGATCGGTAGTATTTCTTATCTAAAAGTTAAATTATTTAATCGATCTTCTGGCTACATTCAAACTCAATGAATCCTATTAACTAAGATTGATACAGCTCATCTTGGAAGGGAAATGAATGCAATTTTCAGAACTACATAGACGCATTATGCAGGAATTAGGTGTTCAACTGAACTTAGGGAATGATAATAACTAAAATGGAAAAATTGATTGCATTTATCGAAGATAACAGCGATTTCTCGATAATTCGAATGACGATTCTGCAATGGAGAACTACTTTGATTCGAGAACTACGAAGTCCCATTCTTCTTCTCTATTCATCATCTAGCTTTTTAATTATTATAGGTATAAACATTTCCACTTTTCGACCCCAGGTCAAGCAATCTTATACAATTTGAATCCAAAGATGCCCACTTATTCTTTAAGAAAAACGGATATGGGGAACTTTTTCATGCTCATAGTGTGATTTGATAAAAGCGTTTAGGTTAAAGTTAAACATTATATTGTGTCGAACACATAAGAATAAGAAAGCATAATGAAACTTCAGATGCAAAATGCAATCGAAATGAAGTTCTTCATTTTCAAAGTTCCGAAATGTTGGCAACACTTAAATGCGAAAGCAATTCAGAATACTGACTCCATTTAAGGATCCAAAGAATCAAAGTTAAAGAGCGTGTCTTCAAGGATGGTCTTCCGTCTCAGATAGAACTCTAATTCAAGTAGATAGGTATTAAGAAGACTGAGAATAACTAGAATATCGTTACTCTTGATCGTCGAATTTTCTTGCTTTTGCAGTTTATCCCTAAATAACAAAAAATTAGTTTTTTGGTGTCAGAGCTAGCTGTAAACCTGATGAATTGAAGTCTGATACTCTGAGGTATCACCCATGGGACCACAGCCGAGACGTAATCGGGGAGATAGATTTTGAAGACCTTGCTGCACTTTGAAGAGAGGCTGAACATTATTTCGTCAAGATTCAACGTATTTCCTGATCTATCAGGGCTCTTTCCGCTCTTTTTGTCTTTGCTTTCATCAACGGCTTTAGACTTAATCTTTAGTAATTCAGGACTATGAAGCTCCTGGCCCAATGATAAAGCATAGTCAAGTTCTTCCTGCGCTTGCGTCAGCATATAGAATAGAAATACGTATGCGCAGGTGGAGGTAAGGAATCGAATGGTGATCTGGTCGGGACTGTCACCAATTAATTCTTCCATTTTTTTGAGACTTTCAGCCATAATGCTCTGAATCTGCAGCTGGTTTCCATCTGCCACAAACTGCTTGAGCAGTTTGCTGAAATTGGATAGGCTGGCTTTTTGAGCTTTTGTGTACAGAGAGGGATTGCTCAGCCTATTGATGGCTTCTGGGATAAAATTGAGGAGCGTAAGATACAATCCAACCATATGCGCAGTGAACATATCATAACCTTGCAGATATCGACCAAGTCCACCTATACTGAACTCAGCACCCTCTGGTTGCTTCTGTTGGCTCAACAGTGTGATACAAGCAGAAATTTGCTCATAATGCTTCTTAAGCCCTTTCAATTTTGTCTGATTTTCAGCAGTGGTGAATAACTCAAGTACCAGCTCGAATAACCTGGGGTGTTTTACAGCAATGAACGCATTCACCTTAGTTAAAGTATAGGTGTCCGAGGTCGCGAGGAATGTTTCGTTTAAATGCCTGATTAATGCCTTTATCCCTGCTTCTGAGCGAGTAGAGTCCTTTTCGTAGGTGTCACTGTTGCTCACTATCTTTAATAAACAAGCAAACGCTGCTTTTCCGGCGACGAATTTCTCGTTGATAGCTTTCCTGGTGGCCGTGTCCCAGAGTTCAATGTAAAGTTTATCTTTTTCGTACTTCATTGGTGAGACCTCGCTGAGCTTCCGTTTCAAAGGCAATACACCGAACTGATCCTCTAGTTTGCTAATAAGCTCCTCAAAGGGCTGAATACAAATGGTATTTGTCATTCGATAATACAATAGCTCAAATAAACAAGTATAGATAGATCCTTTGATAAACTTCAATGGATGGATTGGATCAAAATGGAAATGGTTCTTGAAAATTTTTGTAAACTCCGAAGCCTTTTCCTCTGGGAACGAGAGGATTACGAGCATTAAATCCAGCAATCTGATCAGATCAATACTTTCAGTTAAGATTTCAGTAAGCATTCCTGGAACCGCACGAGGCAGGGAAGTTTTAATAGCGAGTACCACAGGGAGGAACAGCTTTTCAAGTAATTCACCTGGAATTGGAAAAGCGTTCCTTTGCTGCTTCTGTCCCTCTATTTTGGTTATTTCCATGTGTTCATCTAAGATAGTCATGATTCTGCGATCGAATTCATTCGCCTCTAAGCCATTAGGTTGCTTGGTTTTATTTGCATCGGTGTCCCGCTGGAATATACTGTTGACGCTATAGTCAAGTCTTCTGAGTAACCGAGACTCTAATTCTTCAAATAGAGAACTACCTTTAGACAGAGGGTCCGCTTCCGATGTAATTAGCCGCTCCACCCTTGATTTCTCTCCTGAAAGCTTCGAATCATAAATGGCGGATTGACTCGAAGTTTCAGCTCCTGAATAAAAGTTTTGATCAGAAAGCAGAGCCCGAGCTTTAAATTTTAATTCAGATAATATTGCTTTGACTTGCCTTGGCTGTCGATCGAAAATTTCCTCGTCTGCGAAAAGCAAAAACGCAATATATTCCTTACGCGAAAGGCTATTAAGAAACTCTCTCAGCTCTTTTGTTAAGTCCGACGATCTGAGAGTAGAAACAAATTTGCGATTGCGGAGATTGCCTTCGAATCTCCTTTCCAGCAGAGGCTCAAAATACTTTCTAAATTTTGCTGTAACTATCCGGGCCAGCTCGGCCAACTCTTCTTGAGGATTCGCTCCAGTAAGGAAATCCTCTAATTTTAACTCGGTAGCTAAGACTTTTGGCTTTCGTGCTTTGGTGAGCCTACTAGAATAGGAGTTAACTACTGCCATCAACTTTTCTATGACAAACAAAGTTTAGAGTCGCAAAGAAACATACTAAGTACCATAAATTGAGGTAGGATTGGCTTTTGTTACAGACGAGAGCTCTTTTGCTTCTTCTGTTCTTTCGGATCGCCTGAGATGTTAATGAGTCAGCAAATAAAGCAGAAATCTATTACTTGATGCTCGCAGTATTGATGGCATTATTCGGAAGCTTTGATAAAATGGCGGACGCTTCCTTTTCAAACAACGGCAAATTGAGCTGCTGCGGATCAATGAGAATGAGTGAATGACTTCGAAGCGGTTTGATTCCAAACACAATTTTAGAAACGTTGTGGGCACTCGTTAAATAGTCAGATTTTCCAAGGTTCGTATTTTTGCCGATTGAAACAAGCTTAGACTCAGTGTTTAATACGGCTTTATCCGTAAAATATTGCTTTTTCTCGGATTTGAGAGCAGGCTGCGTAGTCAATGTTTGCTTGTGGAAGCAAATTTCTATGATATGGTTGATAACTTCCCCGCTAGAATTATACAGGAGCTCAACACAACTCTGATCAAGGTGCTCAGAGACTAATTGGAAAAATCGTATAGGTTTCAAAGGTTTAAAGCATGACAGAATCGCAGCCATTCTCTTAAGCTTTTGCGTCTCGTTTAAATTTACACAACTTCGAAGCAAATCGCAGCACTTGCTACAAGCTTGATAATACAACTCAACTTCGCCTGTTGAGAGCAGTTGAGAGTCTCTGAACAACACGATAATTATGTTGACAAAGGAAGTGATCATTGCCGCAGTCACAAACTTCGAATTCAATTTGGATGCATCTTCCAGGCTCGCAAGCAACCAATTGGTGACCAAGTGTCTATGATACTCTCTTGTGGGGATAATTTCTCCTTTGTATAGAATCAATTGGTTTTGGATTTGAGGTTCAATGAGAGAGTTGATTAGCGTGGAGAGAAGTGATTGCGGATGGGTATCCATGCAGAGCTGCAGAATATAATGCAGAAACGACTGCTTTTTCGTGTTGGACGCTTTAGTAGGCTTTAAAAGTTGGAGAGTCAAGAGAGATTTATGAACAGTAGGTGAGAAATGCGCATGAGTGGTCTTTGAAAGTAAAATCACGATATGAGGCTGAATGGGAATCAAATAAGTCAGGATCGTGAAGAGTCCCTTCAGTTGCTGAGGTCTTGTTGCAGACAATTCGATCGCCCTGAGGAAGCTTTTAAATAAACCTTCTCCTCTTTTGCTTAATGTCAGTTTGTCTGGATCGATATGAGGCACATCTAAAGTCAAAATATTGATTATACATTCAAATCATTTATATGATTAATAAATACGTTTCAAAGGTGTTTTCACGTTCAGGTTGTCTCCTTCAGCTGTTAGGATCTCTTTTTGGATATCTTCAAACAATTGCTGATAGAAAACGTTGTAAAAATTATTGTTCAGATCTCCAGCAAAGGTTGCCTGGTCAACTTGCCTGATTCCTTGGGCCAGGGTATGCATAAGAATCGTGTCTTTAATGTCGCAGTCAAGAGTGAGCGTTTTCACCAAGAGATGTAACACCCAGTATCCTCTTTCAGAATTCTCAGCTTCTTGAACGATCCATGTGATTAATTCTGGAGTTTCAGCTAGGAAATGCTCAAATTTTTCAGAGCTATGTTCGAAGATAGCAAAGAGATTTAATAGCACAACCGATTCATCATCAGCAGAAGCCAATTTAAAAATTTCGAGTTTTTTCCCAGGTTTGAGAAATAAAATACAAAGCGGATAAAACTCCTCGATGATTTTCTTAGTTTTGAGAGGCTCGTCGTTTTTGCATATCTTTTGGAAGATCGAACTTGAATTGCTCACTGCTTCGAAGGGAAATCTGCAAAAAGATTTATAATCATTCTCACTGAGTCTTTTCTTAAAGAAGGCATGCAGGTCTTCATCTCTAAATCCTTGCAAGCATTGAAACAGCTTATTGCAAATAGTAATGTTGACTTCTGCCAAGGACGAAGAAAGATCCACAAGGGCTTCCATGTTGCTATTCAAGAGGCCAGCAATTTGATTGTAATTTCGCACTAAGTCACAAATGATTGTTGTAAAGCTCTCCTTCTTATCTCCAGTCTTCAAATCCATCATTTCGGACTTCACCATGTCTTTCAAAGATAACACTTCCATATTCGCTAGCTTCTCAAACGATTTTTTGTATGCCTCGATTTCGAGGAAGATGCCTTTGAGAGCTTCTTCTTTGAGGGCGCCGAATTTCGCTAACAAAGCGCAAGCTTCCCTTGAGGCTGCACTGGGGACGCTTTTACTGAGTTTTAAGAGAGGGCTAAACACCTTCTGATAGAAAAGATCTGCGAGCTCTGCCTTGAAGGGGTTTTCAAGTGCTGAAAAGAAGACCACGTTCATCAACGCGGTCTCAAACTTCAAGATATCATCTATTAGCTCTTGGGAAGCTGCGGTGATTGCTTGATCCGAAGCGAAGACCTGGGTCTCAGGACTGAGTCGAACGAGATATGTGGACCCCTCGAGTAACTCTTCGAAAAAGTTGGCCATCAATTTAGACATAGGAGCTTGTGTATCAACGTCAAGGAATAAGCTTCGTATATATGCCTCTTTCAGAGGCCGTACCTGGGTGAAAGCCTCAAAAAACATCTTTAGCTGATTAATAACCACAAGTATGGGAGATGGTGCTTTTGCTTTTTCGAATGCAAGCCTGTTTAGTTCTTCCAACACCGCAACCGACTCCAGAATTAGACTTATAAATCCTTTTCGACACAGCAAGCTTCGAACAACAGCAGCCTGTTCTTTCGTTAGCGCTCCGGTTTGCATCGTGTAGAACCTTACTAAATTTATTGCCAAGGCGGTGGCGGTGAACAATGTTGCAGTGAGCTCCTTCAGTTGAGTTTCACGTAACTTAACATCTTTACCCTTTTTCAGAGCCTCTTCGAGGTTCTCGACCATTATTTTGGTCAGCTTCTCAGCAGCGTTGTCGTAGCACAAGTCGAAGAAACCGATGTAATGCCGAGCAACCAAATTTGATACCACCTGGAGGTCAGTTCCAGACTTTCCGAGCAAATCTAGGTCATTATGGAGAACATTCCAGAGCGTGTTGAGCTTCTGGAGATCTTCAGAGAGCAGTTTCTCATCTTTCAATTTGTTTGTCAGCTTTTGAGATAAATTATAATCGAGGAACTCAAAGATCGAAAACAGAGACTCCAGCTCGAAGTAATTCATCATGTCCTCAGGTTTCGTTTCTCCATGGATAACTTCAATAAGGAACTCAGAAAGTTTGAATTCTGTATTTGTTTTCAACCATGTCTGCAAGCTAGCGCCGTATTTGCTCACAATGAGTCTGTGATTGTCCGCGTTTAAGCGCGAAATCACGGTGTTCCTGATCATTTTTAGGCAGGCAGTCTGATTTTCAGCGTCTATTCGATTCAGCAGATTGATAATGCTCTTACCGATGGCGGAGTCTTTCTTAACTAACGGAAGATTGGTAAAGGCTTCCAACACAACGAGAAGTGATTCTTGGAGTGTTTTCATCAGAGGCTTTGCTTCAGCTTCCTTCTCGAAACCCTGAGTCTGTGATTTCTCGAATAAATCGTCAAGCATGAGAATAAATCCTTTAATATCCAAGCAATAGCCCCAAAAATCAGAAACGGTGCAGTATTTTTCAACATCATGTATCTCTTGGAAGCGTACCAGATGAGTATTTAAGCGCTGATAATTAGATAATAGGCTCTTTTTGTAAGCATTGATAACTTTAACCACCTGCGGATAGTTTTTGTCTTCGATCATTTGCTCATACAGACTCCTCTTGAGTAGATTCAGATCACTCATTTCAAAGTCCCGATAGTCAGGTTCAGCATCGACGTTGACGATCGGCCTCGTGTTGAAATTCATATAGATGTGAGTGCATAGATACTCTATGTAGCCGCTGGTATGCAAAGATCTCACGTAATCAGCTCGATTTGATCCAATGTGGCCAATAGTGACAGGAATCTGAGATAGCACGTCGGAATAAACTGGGTTAGCGTAAGAAAACGCTATAGTAAACTCAAACAGTTTCTCGAACTGCTGTGGTGTGAGGATGAGATCTTCGCTGTTTTTGAGAATTCTTGAGCCTTGTGTACCTACCAAAGCTGCAAGATAGAAACCGAAATGATAGCACACGAGTTGATATGTCAATTCTTGTTCTTTCAAATTTATCTTAGCTCGTAAGTCTTCGAAGTATTTTAAAACAGAATCGATTTTCAAGTCTTTGACGAATTGATCCATGAGCTCTCTTTCTGCGTATTCGTTCGCAAGAGTTAACGCCACAGTGCTTGTAACCATAAAGGAATAGAGATTTAGCAGGACAAATTTCGTCAGAGACGGATCTGTCTCCACAAGCCTCTTAATCGCTGGGGTAACTACTCCTTCCAGTTGGAATATCTTCTCAACCATCTTCTGAACCACACTGAAGGCATTCATGCAGTATTTTTGCAACTCTTGACCTTGCAATCTCCATTGAAATTCGTACCTCAAGAATCTTGAGATGGTTATCAGTGCAAAGGTCTCCAATCCTGAGGTCAGAACATTGGAATATTCTTCTGTAATCACTTGAAATAGCTCTGGCCTGACGAAATCGTACTTGGTGATTATAATTGCCGTCTCTTCTGACGCCAGTGCTATATTTTTATTCGTTTGCATTTCATCGATCATGTCGAGAATCTGCAAAATGTGATCATAATAGACAATTTCTGGAGCGTTGAACAACAGTTTTGATGACGATTTTGTTTGTTTGACTTCTTTGTGATGCGCTCGAATGTTCATTAGCAGTGTGAAGAGTCGCACGGTATTAGGCGAATACCATGCATCAAAGAACGCCTTCATAGCAAGCTCCAAATTAAATGTTTTGGCGTCTGGATGTTGCAAGCATTCCAAGTAGAAATTGTAGGTAGAATGAATAGCCGCAAGCCCTTCCATTACAAACTCGAATTCAATACTAAAGAGCTTTTTTGGATTTTGTGCTAAGGTAGCTGCCTTCTGGAGAATGAGAAGGGCTTGGCTCCTTATCGGGACGAGGTCTTGTAATGATTCTCCTTGAGATATTATCAAGTAATTGGTAACTCCAGAAGCAAAATACTGCGTGTAGGCAATAGAAGCAACCGCCTCTGGACTTAATTCTTCATTCAAAACCCACTGTATAAATTTAAAGAATCCAACAACCACATTGATCCCAAGCTCGTCCGCTCTCGCATCACTTCCCACTTCCATACCCATAACCGTTTCGATTAGCCAAGTATGAAGCAACTTGAAATTCTTTCTGAGAATGTCTTTATCTTCGAAACTCGAGAAGAACTTTTCACAATGAGGAGCGATTTTGTCGCCGGTAAGCATCATGGAGCAAGCTTCGAGAAAAATCCCTTTCAAATCTCCCAGGTATTGTAATTCTCGGAATGAGGAAATCTTATTAATCAATTTAACTGTGTCCAATTGGTAATAATTCAATATCCAGTTTATAGTGTTTGTGAACTGTTTAAATGTGAATGCAGCCACTATCGATTTTGGAGGTCCTATTGTCGATTGCAAAGATCCCATTTCATCATCTTTGTTCAAATCCAACATTAGAACCCTCATCATCTTGTGGACCTTCAGGTCTACTCGCACGCTCCTTGAATGGTACATCATATATTTCAGCAGGATCAGAGGGAGCGCACTCTGGTGCCAGAATTTATAAACGGAGCAGAGCCTGATCATACAATCAGCTATTCTTTCAAAAAATGCCTCGAACTCGTCAAGAGCTGCCTCGAATTTGACTTTATCATGCTTCTGGGGTGCTCTAACGTACTGAAGAGTGGTTTCTTCGAGCTGTTGGTACTTGTTTCCGGCAATTTCTTCGATGCAGATCAATAAATTCATGATGTTAAGAGTAGTTGGCATCGGGTCTACTCCTTCCTGGGTCAGAATATCGATACAGTTTTGAGCGTAGTATCTCTTCATGGTGAAAAACTCAAACGCGTCGATAAGTTTGTTTTCATCCTCTGCTTTCTTGAGACTTCCTTCATATGCTAAAACATATTCAGCGATTTCAGGCTAGCCAAGTTAGGAATGGTATATAGGGATCAAGGTTACGCTATAAGTGAAACTTTCACAGTGCTTTAGAGTCTCCCTTTGGAGAGCTTGCCTTAGAACTTCATTCTTCTGAATCATTAGATCAATAAGTATTAAATGAGTTTTATATTTTTTGAGTGATTTTAACTTAAGGTTAGAAATGTCACGGTATCCTGTGTTAAAGATGTTTAAAATTCATCAATCCAGTCAAATACCGTTCTGAATAAATTATCAATACTCAAAAAATGAATTCGTGAAGATTCATGTGTCTTTCCTGCTTTGTGATTTCGAATGAACAGTTAGTGCTTCCTTTGAGACTAATATTTTTCGTTGATACTTGCTACTATACCAACAAAATGCATTTTCCCCTCAATATATTCTCCTAATGAAATAATTGGTTGTCTGCTTAATCTGATTCAAGTTCTCAATAGTTAGGTTCCATTCTAGATCATAACCAAAGGCAGAGTAGAGTGTATTCATTCTCTTTGGATTACGTTCCCAATGTCTTAGCTATGAAGCCCTAGGTTCACTCTATACTGACAAGATTTACTATTTGAGCTCAAAATGGATACGTTAATTATACTCCGTCAAAGTGTTATTCTCGTAGCCTCTTAGAAGATGGAATATAAATTCAGTTTGAAAAGAAGTAAGTTAAAGACTACTAATTGCATTAATCAGTAAGACCAAGTAATTATCTCCTATCCGTAAATCAGTATAAAGGACCCCAAGTAAATCTCTGAAGTAAATAAATGTATTTTATCTGATTTATATTTTATATTTGGTTTCTATTTCAAATATTTCGAGGATTTATAATGTTGTTGGTAATTTCCAGCTTTAAAACTATAGTGTCAAACGGCCGCTAAAGCAATACAGGTTTATTCGGCCTGATAGTTAATTATTTGACTGTCGCATCTCGATTCACGCTATTTCAGCTTCGTAGGTCCGAATAGATTGTAATATGCTTGCTCGAGTGGTGTTTGACATAATAGAAATATGGAGGTATCAAAATTGGTATATATGCGTAAGTTGCTTTCTGTAAAAGATTGGTAAAGAGGATTAAATGAAATATTTTGTAAAAAGACATTGGATTTGTTAACAATTGTAATCCGATATAGGAATTCTTATTCTTCAATTCTAACTGTAAGGATAATCGATTTTAATTTAAATGAAAATAAAAGGAACTTCTCAAAATTTGTTAACTATTGCGTGTAAACCTTGTATGCACACTCAGTGCATTACAAAGAATGGTTCGATATCCGAACCATGATGAAGTTTTCTGTACGCAATGGTGACTCTGGTGATGTGATGTCCGCGGCCGCCTTCTAGGTCACCGACTTCAAGTGTGTATTTGAGGCAGATATCTCCGTTACAAGAGAATTAAAGAGCAAGACCCACTGGTAAAAGCAGTTTATGAGATTTGATAAAGGAAACCGCTATTATCTAAGAAGAATATTTTCATTGTATGAATAATGTATAGATAATATATCATATCAACAGTATCAGCACATTTTGTTCATATTATCTAGATTTCATGACTATAATGGCAAAAAAAGCTCCATTGAAACTTCAATTGCTTAAACCTAGCCGATACAAATGAAATATAAGCGAAACAAGGCAAATAATGGAATTTTCGATAAACAGAAAACAATTCATCCAGCACTAGATATTGTATACTTGCTCCCATGGATGATCTGCTGCATCGCTCAAGCATCTCGAAAGCATATCATGACAGAACTGGTTGTCATATTTCAGGGACAGACTCTAAATAAGCAAAGCATTATTTACATTTCCAGTTATTAAAATGTCTCTTCTTACCTTATGATAGTAAGTTATTGCTTTGTAGAGTTGATTGTTAATATGATGAGTAAAAGCCAGCGAGAAGTAAGTGTTCGGATTCTTCGAGTTCAGCGAAATGCACTTCTCAAAGTATAAAATAGCGTTCTTGTAGTCTCTATTCATGATTTCAACCATTTTGTTAGAGACCACTATAGCAAGATCATCTTTACTTCATTTTTCTATATGTTTGAGCTAAATTAGAGAATATGGTTTCTAGAACCCATGAGGTCGGGTTATCGCATAGATTGACAGCAGCGATGAAAGTATCTCTGGCTTCGGCATAATTTTTCTGCTTCAAAAGGATCGCTCCGATCTCATTCAAGATCAAAGGATCATTAGGATTGATTTCTTTTGCCTGCTGCAATGATAATTTCGCTGAATTGAGATTATTCGTTCTGAAATACTCCATTCCAATGTATAAATGAGCTAGATAACATCTACAATTTTATTAGAGTTCAAATCAATGATAAAGCGAATACCCTGGGAAAAGACGAGAGCATGTACGGTAGACAGCCATGGCCTGATCGGATTCATCTTGAATCGCGAACGAATGAGCAAACCCGATCCAACTGTATGTGAAGTTTCGGTCGAGGTTATTGGCTTTCTGGAAGTATTTGCGGGCTATCTCGTATTTCTTTGCGAGGAAGTAATAAACACCCTTTAATAATATTATATGCTCTTCTTCTCAAAGGATGGTTCTTACCACAGCGAACCATGCTAATGGATGGGTGCTGTAATTTTCCACAAGGTTATGTGCGCATGAATATAGCTCTCCCATGTAATTGAACTCCAAGAGGCAAATACAATAGATTGGAATAATGTCGAAGTAAAGCGGATCTTGCTGGATTGCTCTGTTATTAAAGTTGAAGTAAAGCTTAGACACGAGACTAAAAAGTGTTTACTTGATGGAAATTTCGTATGCCTTGTTGATATCGTACGTGGAATAAGCGTTCTTCGCTTTGATACAGAGGATATCGATATTATCTTTTGCGTTAAGCGCTTCAAACAAATTCTCTGGCTTCAGTTGGCTGAGCTCGGTTGGAACCGGAACCTCCTCTTTCATCGTAAGATCATCGTCTTCCTTCGATTGTGAGAATCCTTTTATGCTTTCTAAGGTTTATATGGGGTTACCTTAATTCGAGACATATAGAATTTCTTTATCCAAATATCTTCAGGGTTGAAATTCAAAAGGCTCAGGAGCTGTTTCTCTGTACAGAAAATTGTTAAATAATCAACATAAAGAGAGAGAGATTGTAATTACTCTCAGGATTAGTTAAAAGGTAGCAGTCGATGAGCCGATTGAACGCCTCGATGCAAGTTGGGTCTTTCTTCAAGCATTCAAAATAGCAATTGACAGCATAGAGCTTGTTTTCTTGGGCTTCATAGCATTGTGCTTTCAGTAAGAGTTTCAATGAATCGAGCTTTGGGTTTTGAATTTGCACATCAACGGGGTATTCGAGGATGCTCAAACACAATTCGTGTTGCTTGTTCTTGATCTATACGCCAATTAGTTTGATGTAAGAGGAGACAGAATTGAAGATACCAATGATCTTGCAGCCAATATTTGGAAATTTTGATTATAGTTCAGCAGTTTGTATTTGACAAATAGACTGTGGACTTTCTTGTAGTCAGCGTTATGGTAGAAACACTCTCCCATCAAATAGACGACCATTGGGTTATTATCTGTAAGGGTAAGGAGCTTATCGCAGAAGAAGATAGCATCTTTATGGGATTGTAGCTGGAGGTTTTCGATAACGAGGGTATAGAGTCGTCGCAGAGAAGGATTTTGGTTTAGAATATCATTAAATTGCTTCACTTCAGGGAAGGTTTCGGCAAACTCCGAGGTGAGTTCGTTGGTAGAGCATTTAAAGTAATATCCGTAGGTTTCCGAGGCGTAGTTACTACGTTGGGTCCTGGTTGTGGAGATAGATGTTTTTTTTGTTGATATTGACATTTAGTGCTTTCAAATTTTCAAATATTTTTATCAAATTATCCAAGTAGACTTTGAATATAGATTCTTTTGCGCCTTTATTTTCGTACAGTTATTTAATCTTGTTTATAATAAGTGAAATCAAGAGCCAGAAAATTTAAAACGTTTGTTCAGAAAAACTCTCCCATTCAAACCTCTGAAATGATGGCGTATGGGAGACCTATGAGACATTTCCATCATCGTTCTTTATCAAAATCCACAAAAAACGTAGAATCGGAATCAGCGTCAACATACATTCATTCCTTTGCAAATATTAAAGAGGATTTTAGTTCAATTTCTCAGTGGAATTAATATAGAAAACCTGAAAAAACTATTGAAAAAGTATGGAGATGAAAATTTATATCAAACTATCTGTTGCCGCTAAAAAATTGCGTGAAAAACTACAAAACAAGTTCTAAATGTGAATAATAGCTCATAACTAGGGTTTTTTTTCTCTTTGAGCTGCTTCTCGCCATGATTGACTGAAATTGTCAAGCTGCGCCATAAACTCTTGATGAAAACCCACTGGCTCTTCGTTGTTTTCTGGCTTGAGCACTAATCCCATGTTCAGTTTCAGTTTTTCCATTGACTTCGACTGTGGTTTTAATCCTCCAACGTTCATAGTGTTACCTTCTTTCACAAAGTCTATCGGCGCCTTTTTACTTGCCTCCAATTCTCGATAATCATACAAACAGAGGTCACTTTGTGAATTTTCCTGACTTAACTCTGAGCCCTCATCATGATTCTGAAAATGCATATTATTCACACGCTTTTCATTCATTAACCCTATTTTAGCATCACTGCTCTGATCATCATGTTTTTCAAATTTTTCATTCTTGTTTGTCTGCTGAACTCCGCTAATTTTTGAAGAAGAAGTGAATTTTTTTGTAAGATTTCTAATCTTCTCAGTTTTTTCAGCTTGCATATTTGAATTTTTGTGTCCAACTAGCTCTTTCTTGGAAAAAGACTGAGGATTTTTCTGCTTGAACACCTCACTCTGATTTGATCCTTTCGAATTCGATCTTCTTTCAGCAGAGGAAGCTCTAGTTACCTTCTGCCGCCCAACTTCCGAAAGTATTTTTATATACTCTGCCTCTCGTCGCTTCAAATCTGTGATAATCGCGTGCTGTTTCTCTAAAATTTCCACTATTCGTCCCAGTTCTGCATCAGTAAAATCCTCTCTTCTGACACCGTTCTCTCGATTTAACCGCATCCCACTGTCCATCAAAACTCGATACTGCTTCGAATCTGCAGTTTCTTCAGCAAGGCCAAGCTGTGAGATAAAATTCCATAGTTTCCCATTCTCTTCCTCTACTTTCTTTACCCTATCCTCAAGCTCCCTATTTCTTGTCCTTAGTCTCTCGATCTCATTTGCGTCGGTCTCTTTATGCTTGCTATCTCGCTCGTTCGCTTGAACTTGAGCGAAATTCATGATCTTCATCATCTGGTACTTCATTTTCATCGCGATTTTAGCGTTTTCTTGCTCTCGGTCTCGGAGCACGTTACAAGTTTCAAGAAATGCTGGAATCATCTTGCTGAGGTCACGACTGTCGTTTAAGATGAAATTATTCTTAAGAGAAGGTCTCGCAGCTGGTTTCGTCTCGAGAGTGTCTTTGATCCCGCTGTCTTCGAAACTAGGGGCATTGTGCACAATAGTGGACTTGGCGAGACGGTCGGTGCGGTTACTAGTGGTTCGCCTTTCCCGGTTTGTCGTTTTGAGGAGAAAATTCATATCTTTTCGAAGATTGCTGGCTGAAGCCGTTTTTCTTTTTGTTTCAGTCAACTTTGGGGATAGCGTTGCTGCTTGAGGTGACAGTTTTAAGTAAAATGCGAGTTTCCCTTTCTCAGTTTTATTGTCCGACTTTGTGTCATGATCAGTTTTGGATTGAGATCTTGATTTTTTGTTGGTAATGCCAGCCGCTCCGGTCGGAATGTCGTCCCCTTGATGGATCAGAGGCTGTGAATTATCGATGAAGTCCCTGCTAAGGGTTGCATCTTGAATTTTCATGTGTGATTTCATTGAGGAATTGTAATGTTTCTGAGTATTCGACGTTTCGGATAAATTTAATTTTTTTGTTATGATTAAACCATAGCAACGTTGCGTTCTTTCAAACATTTCAGTATATAATTTATGAGTAATTATTTAGTATTATGGTATTAGGCTATCGAGTCAGGAAATCAAGTGAAAATAAGGGCATTTATTAGAACGAAGTTTGAAACGAAACAAAAGACTGCTAAGCATTTTGGGAAATCATTTAATTTCATGCTTATCGGAATAGCTGTTAATCGTCCAATTTTCTTTAAATTTCAAGCTTAAGATACTGAAAATCTTTTATTGATCTTTAAATTCATTGTATTAGCTCATTAGTTGCTCTTGTAGCAAGCATATCTGTTAACAGGAAATGATGAATGTGAATACCAAGCGACACATTTATGCAGGTAAATGATAATATTGTTAGTGCTAAATGTGAAGCAGATTTTAATAATAACAATAATGAAGCCAATAATATCTCTTATTTTTCAAGAGGTGTCAATATGAGAGGAATAGCTTGTGGAGGTCCGTACGTAGACCTCATTTCCAGTCTCAGTTTATATCCCTCTTTCACTTTCCAATCAAATTGAGAAACGAGCAAAGCCAGAATGATCTTCATTTCAAGCATAGCAAGAGGCTGACCAATGCAATTTCGAGGTCCAGTTGAAAACGGAAGCCAAAGGAAAGGATCCTTACTTACTTCCTCATTGAAGTCAGGATGACCCTTCGTCCATCTATAAGGGTTGAACTTTTCAGGGTTTTCAAATCTTCTTGGATGGTAATTAAAAGCTAGAATATCGATAGAAAGGAGGCTACCCTTTGGAACAAAGAATTCTCCAATGTAATGGTCAGTCGTAACTTCTCTTTGCATGAGATTAGGGAATGGTGGGACAACTCTAAGAGATTCTTTGAGAATTGCAGTTGTGAACTCAAGTTGATTAACCTGATCTAGCGTTATGCCTTGAGTTGGATCTTTAATCACAGATTTGACTTCATCTCTCAATTTTTTCTTGTACTCTGGATGTTGATCGAGGAAATATAAAGTCATATGTAATTGATGAGAAGACGTGTCTGTTCCACCTGAGAAAAAGGCAATAAAATTGTCGATCAATTCATCAGCAGAGAAATTTCCATCTGCCTCTTCATATTCGAGCATAATGTCCAAAAGATCCTTTTGATCATGATCCTGCTGTTTAGATTTATTTTTCAGGGTTTCTCGTCTCTGTTGAATGATATAAGCAGCATACTCTTTGAATACGCTTGCTTGCTTTTTGATAGTTCTGTAAGATGAGTTCAGGCCTAATTTCACAGGAGCGCTACCGAAGACCATTGCTAAAGGGGTTATTGATGCAAGAGCGAATCCTGTTATCATGCCTGCAAAATAATTTTGCACTGTTTTCCCTTCGATACGATCATTTTTCACATTTGCTCCAAAGAAAAACTCAGCAAAGAGTCCTCCAATCAGATTTCGTAAAACTTCTAAAATATCTACTTCTTTTCCGACTGGCTGGGCCTTCAATTCAGCAATCGTATCATTTGACATTCTCTGTATGCTTGGAATCAATTTCTTTAAATGGTCAAAATGAAAGACTTTTGATATAATTCTTCTGCCTGATTTCCAGTGTTCTCCTTGGGTCATAAGCAGCGATCGTCCCCAGAGAAGACCAAGAACTCTGAAAAAAGGTCCCTTTATGTATCTGTGTTGATTTTGAAGTACTTCTTTTGCGAGTGCAGGATCATAAACTGCAAGGCTGATTTTCGAGCCGAAATTAGTCGCCAATATCTTCAAGTTTGGTTTTTGCTTGATTAACTGCTTTGAAAAATATCCAAAATCTCCCAGTTTGTAGCCTTCACCAAACATCTTTGGAAAGATTCCAAGAAGTGGGAAAAAATATGTAAAAGCACCCTTTTTTCTGTAATAGATGAGTCTGAGATAGGGTCTGATAATGTAGTTTGTCAAAACCCAACAGAATGCCACTGTGAGCAAGACTTTCCAAATGAAATGCATAGAGTTTTCGTATGTGTGTACGTTATCAGTGATTTACTTTTTGATTTAAAACTTGATTGATAAGATTATTTTTGAGAACGAATTTATAGGCTCAAGTCAGCTTAGCTGATCGCGTTTTATCTTGTTATTATGATATCAAATATGAATACAGTACAAATAATTTCTCGCAATTTGAGCTAATTTCGTTCGTAACGTTACGAACTACGTTGCACACGTATCTTGTTTAATTTAGAATATTAACGGTATTACAGTTTGATAAAATTGATTTGCGGCTTCAGATCAATTGGATTTGAGATATCGTAATTCTGTAATTAAAGATTTTTAAATAATCATGCATCACCCCCTTAATTGGGCATTTACAGATATTTTCAAATATCAAAATCAACTCGGAGAGCGCGATTTGGGAGTAAGTGGCTTTTTGTAGCAAATGACATTATGAATTATTGATGTTCAACACTGTCAGCGTTCTCTGAATTTGAATTCGTCAGTCTTGAATAAAATATTCATCAATCGGCAGCAACCGCAACTAATCTTTGAAATCATGGTAGGTGATATGATTCTTAGTGAGGAACTGTTAAAGAACTGACTTTTTGGATAATTTGTTGATAACAGGTTGGTTTATCCTGCCAGTAAATACTATACAAATACCAGTGATTCTTGATTTAATGAGAATTGATACTAAATTTTATTGATTATCGACAATTCTTAGAAGGCATATTCAGATTCCAGATGAGAGAAGAAAAAAGTTTCATAATTCTAATTTGCACATCTCAGTCTCTTCATTACTTAACTAACCTGTATCTGAACTAACATATTAAGAGACTTTAAATGAAATCCAATCAGGAAGGTTTTCGTTTTGGCATTATCTTAACTCTTGATACTGGTTGTTGGCGAATGTAGCTGTTTTGGAAGCTAAAGGCTTGGTTGGATTAGTAAGCACTTTTAATTCAAAGCCGTAATTTGTATTTTGGGGATATCAGTCCAACTCAGTTTAGTCCGAGTCATTTGTCCGTCCAAGTTTACGCGAACTATTGTTTTCAGCGCAAAATAAACTGATCCTCAGTTATATGCCATTCAATTTATGTTATTGGCTTATCAATTGTTGTTATAAGAAGATCCAACGACACCAAATCATGAATTCTCACAGCAAATAAGTCGATGTGCAATCGAACTATAGTTATATGTCGTTATTCAAATTTAAAGCCAACTTAAACTTAGGCTAATTTTCTCATCCTTAAACTAGCTTATTTTTCAAGAGGTTTCAATATAATCGGGACATTCTCCATAGGTCCATACGCAGATTTCATTTCCAGCTTCAACTTGTATCCTTCTCTCACCTTCCAGTCAAATTGGGACACGAACATAGCCAGAATTATCTTGATTTCAAGCATTGCTAGAGGCTGTCCAATACAATTTCGAGGACCACCGGAGAAAGGAAGATAAACGAAAGGATCCTTACTGACCTCTTCGTTGAAGTCAGGATGTCCCTTCATCCATCTATAAGGGTTGAATTTTTCTGAGTTTTCAAATCTTCTTGGATGGTAATTCAGAGCCAGAATATCAATGTACATGATGCTGCCTTTTGGAACAAAGAAGTCTCCAATGTAATGATCAGCTGTAACTTCTCTTTGCATGAGATTAGGGAATGGTGGGACAACTCTCAGAGACTCTTTGATAATTGCAGTTGTGAACTCGAGTTGGTTAACTTGGTCTAGTGTAATGCCTTGGGTTGGATCTTTAATCACAGATTTGATTTCATCTCTCAATTCTTTCTTGTATTCTGGATTTTGATCGAGGAGGTATATAACGATTTGGAGGAGATGAGAGGATGAGTCTGTTCCTCCTCCGAAAAAGGCCATAAAATTGTCGATCAATTCGTCAGCAGAGAAATTCTCGCCGGCTTCTTCGCATTCTAGCATTATGTCTAAAAGATCCTTTTGATCCTGGCCAGACTGGCTCGACTTATTCTTGAGTGCTTGTCTCTTCTGTTGAATAATATTCTCAGCGTACTCCCGGAATATCCTCAGGTTTCTCATAATTGATCGGTAGAATGGAGTAAGACCTAATTTCACGGGAGAGCTACCGAAGATCAATCCCAAAGGCGTTAATGATGCAATCGCAAAGTCTGTTAGTATGCCTGCGAAAAATGTTTGGACAGTCTTCCCTTCTAAATTGTCATTTTTCACATTCGCTCCAAAGAAAAATTCAGCAAAAAGTCCTCCGAACAGGTTTCGCAACATCTCAAGTGTATCGACTTCTTTACCGATGAGTTGAGTCTTCAAAGTTTCATTTGTCGCCCTCTGAATGATCGGGATCAACTTTCTTAAGTGGTCGAAATGAAAAACTTTGGCTATAACTCTTCTACTTGATTTCCAGTATTCTCCTTCGGTCGTGAGTAAAGACTTTGCAGCAAGCAGCTTTAAAATTCTGAAAAAGGGTCCCTTCTTGTATCTGTGCTGGTTTTGAAGCATTTCTTTCGCCAAAGTAGGATCATAAATTGCCACACTGACATTTGAGCCGAAATTGCTCGCTAGAATCTTTAAGTCTGGCTTCTGCTTGATCAGCTGCTTAGAATAAAATCCAAAATCTCCTTGCTTCTGTCCTTCTCCGAATATTTTCTGCATAATCCCAAGCATGGGGAAAAAGTATGTTACAGCTCCTTTTTTTCTGTAATAGATGAGTTTGAGGTAAGGCCGAATGATGTAGGTGGTTAAGATCCAACATAATGCTACTGTGAGCAAGATTTTCCAGATGAGATGCATAGCTTTTTAGTGCTTTTGAGGATTTACTTTTCGATTGGAAATTAATTTGTAAGAGTATCCTTGTGAATGAATTTATAGGCACTAGCCAGATTTGCTGATCGCGTTTGATATGTTAAAACGGGATGTACTACAATTAAAATCTCACATGTTTGAGCCAATTATTTCGAAATGTATAACAGCGCGTATCCTTATTTAATTGCAAGTTTAACGATATCGTGGCTATGTAAATTTTATTTGTGGCTTGAAGTTCATTAAATTGTCTATATCGTAATTCCGTTTTTTAAAGATTTCGAATGTTTGTAAAAATCATGCATCACCCCTATAACAAGCCATTTACCCGATTATTGCTGGTACTTAAAAGGAAAGCAATCATATAAGGGAGCAGCTATTCTATCTACACTCTAAAATGAGTTAACATAATGCGTTAGAATCTGATAGCTATGTCTGAGGATCATTCTTCGATTCAAAGGGCAAGAAAATTAGCAGCAACTGTGCCTGAACTTTAGAATACATGATAAAATGGTTTCGATTGGTCCTCTAAGGCTTTCAGAAACTGCAGTTTTCAAGAGTTTTTCAAGAGAATTTTTCTCTCAAATAAACAAAATATTGCTGTGCTTATAATATTTTGGAAATACTGGAGGAACTTTCACATATATTTTGATCGCCATTTTTGCATTCCTGTCGGTTATATCGGATTTTTCATTTTTGTTTCACATACCTCAAACCTCGCAACAGAATTTTACTCAACATCGAACTATGGGCGGATTATCCAACTCTTTTTTTTGTACCCAATTGAAAAAGTTCATATCTTAATATTCTTAGATATTGCAAAGCCCTATAATTTCATCTTGCCTGCTTCTCTCAGAACAACATATGAGCAATGAAGATTTGTTTACTTTGCTGTTGTACCGGCCGATTTCATAAAATGCTGAAGAATTTCAAGAAATAAATAGAATGCAGTTCAATGATTTTATCTTCAGAAAAAAATTTATTGTGCGTCGCTATTGTAGATTTATCATCATTAAACACTGATATGAAAGCCTCCAGAGGAGCTTTAGAATTTTGCTTCAATGTTTTTATTAAAATTCTAAGTGAATTTTCGTGAAACATATCAAAGGCAAAATAAGAGCTGATAGTTCAATGTTGAGCCCAGAACAAAACAAAACTTTAATTTGTTGGAATATGTACTTTCAATGTACACTCATAAGGAATTACAAACAATACAGCAAAAAGATTGGTGTCAACACTTCATCAAAATACTTAGTACATATCACAAATAATTCAAGAAGAATGCCATTCAAATCTACAAATAACTAATATTATTCAAATAGTAAAAAAAAAAACCATTTAAAGACATCCACTAAAATGTCTATTGCATTGAATTCCAAAGTAATTAATAAGAATACACTGGCAGCTCTCTAGTTCCACTTTCGACTAGCATCTATCTAATCAGTGCTATTACAGCTCACACCAATCTCATGATGGAATATGTATCCTCTGCATAAAGGACATCGCATATCCCTCAGAATCCACTGATTCAAACAATTCACATGATAGCAATGGCAACACGAATCCCTTGCAATGATATTATCACCGCACTTGAATTCCTCCCAACAGATTGGGCACGCTTTCTCTTTAGCTTCCTCAAGACTAATTTGCTTCAAGCCCTGAGCATCTATCTCAGCACTCTTTTTCACACTTCTTTCGGTCTGGGTACGCCTTCCATCCCTTCTTCTTGCGAAATTGAAAAGCAGATTAAACAAATTCCATGATATCTCACCAAGACAAACCACTGATTGAATAATCGCTGGAGCAATGCCCCAGAACAGCACCCAAGAGCACAATATAAGGAAATGAACATTATCTTGTTTAGCCGCCTTCACTTGCTGTATTATCTGTAGGACTCCTTGCGAGCACCAGTAGATACAGATGGGAATATAAGCGATTATGTACAGTTCCTCGCAGATATTCGTAATCATTGCTCTGTTGAAAGAGACAAAAAGTAGCGAGAAACTTAATAAAATCGTGAGGGCGCTTGAAATCCTCACCCACACCATTGCCTCCTTATTAAGCTCCAAGAACTCACTTTTACAGAGCATAAATATCGAGGCTATGACCAAGAAGACGTAGGTGATTGGGATGGTCACTCTGTCGGTGTTTTCTTCTTTGAGGGATAATTGAGTATAAAATAGGAGAGTTCCTAATAGCAATCCCACAATAATCGTCATCCACGTTTGGTAAGCAAAGATCGAATCGATTTGTGTTTGTTTTAAGAGAAAGATTTGAGTCATCATGGAAGAAACACCATACATCAGCATCCCAAGGACTGTAGTCAACAAGATACTGAGTTTCTTGAGGATTCGGAGGTTGATTTTGAGACCTCTGAGTAATATGCGGGCACCGATGATAAAAAAATCGATTAAAGCAATCATTATTAGAGACCATGTCTTCAGAGAACTCAGTTTTTCATTTGAAGTTGGTGTTTTTGCAATAATCAAAGCTGGTGAACTGAAAAAGCCGATGCTGGCAACTGTAATTGCGTTGAAGAAGCTTGCTATTCTGAGTCTCATTCTTTTTAGATTTTATTATTACTGACTAACTTTAGATAGGAAATTATACAAGGTATTTGAATGAACGGCTATCCTACTGAAGCAATTATCTGAGAATAAAATGAATTGAAGACTCAGTGTTAATTTCGTAATTGGTCAGTAACGTCGCGAGGACACTCTGGAAATGCTGGCTTGGAGGCAACTGGAGTATTTTATGGAACCAGTGAAGGTTTTGAGGGCGAGAATAAAAAGATAGCCGAAATTTCGATTCTGGATTACCAGAAAGCTTAATCAGCAACGGCTACCTTTTCGTTAAGATAATATTTGAGAGGAAAAATACCAAAGTAAATCAATGGCAAACAGACTTGCTTGCCAGTGTCATCTCTGACGAAGCTTCAGAATAAAGGCTATTCTTTGAGTGGGCAGAGTATTTTGGATGGAATAGGATCAAAATACGAATATTGTCTATAAACTTTCAAAAATTTGAGAGAATGGCAACATGAACACTTAATGGATGACATAGAAGGCAAAATTCAACTTAGCCATCGTTGCTTATGACATGACAAGAGCGATAAGCAGCTTTATCGAAGCAGATCAGCAACTGAAAGGAAGAGCATTGCTGCTTGAATTACATTGTTATAAAACAGAGACAATTAAGTTTTCTGCACGGAAAGTTTCATCAATCAGAGAGATGGCTACACAGTTTGTGGATTTGGTATGGTCATAAGATTTATATCTTTCAATCATTGTGAGGATCGGTTGGAAATCTTTGTAACCTCTTTGTAAATCGGCAGGGTCGGGATAAGTTGAACCTGCAAAGCAATGTTGGTTTGAGAATATTTTGATATTAGGAATTCATTTTATAACGCTTTAACAATGATCAGCTTCAGTCCATCCATCAATAAATTTTGAAATAGAGATCTGGTTTGAAGATCTCAAGCTGCTGAATAGCAAGGAACAAACTCTATCGTCTGAAAAGGTCCTTTAAATAACTTTGCTAGTTTTGGGAGTTATTCTGAATTGAATTTTCCAAATAAATAGAAATCTCCGATTACTAATTAATGTTTTCAAAGAGCAATTAACTCGACATATTTTCTGATAACTGTTCACTCATATTGAATTCCTGTGAGAGAGAGAAAAAAAAAATGGCTTGGTTTGGAACATGGTGGGCTGATAAAATTGGAGATGGCTATCACTCTCATTCACTCTCGCTACATCATTCCAAAGTCCTATCGCTCGAAATGAGAATATTCAACCGATATACAATATGAATTGAATCATACAGAAACATTAAGAGCCCTCTAACTCAATTCTTCCTAGTTTTTCCAAGTGGATTCAAAAATTTTTTGTTTAATAAACTGAGTTTGGTGCTCTATTCTTCAAATTGATTTTGGTATTCATACTAAAATTTATTTCCCTTAGACTTTCTCAAATCTGGATCTAAATAAGAGCTGAAATACATTACAATTAATGGGAAACAAACAGACTACTTCTCAACCTCCAAGTAAGCTCATTATTCTGACCTCTTTGCATCTCTCCTAACATTATTCAATTCTCCAGCTCCAAATCTCTTTGCGTGGTGCTCATATAGCAAGATTGATATTTTTGATCTCAAAACGAAACAACAATTCGCTGCGTTCGATGGAGCAAAACTCACCAAACATCGTACTTTGACTTTTTAAACAATTTCTGAGCTGAAAATATCGAAAAAGAGCCTACGAAAGCACATATCAAAGAAATTCCAAATTCAAAACTGCTTGTCTCGCTCGTTCATTCCAGCTACGAGGCTGCTAGCATGAAGTTGTTTGACCTTTCTCAGAAAGAGAAAGCAAGGACCATCTACTCCTTTGAGCAAACCACTGGAAGTAAAGTTTTCAATGCCACTCATATTCACACATTAACAATTTTATATTAGAAACCGGTCATGGGGATATGACATTCAATGCAAGGAGAGGTCTTCTGGGTGCTATATCAGTTGGCGGAGAGATAGCATATCACCTTTTCGGTATTGAGCATAGGAGGCATAATAACATTAGTAGTCAGGTGAAGCTACTGAGAAAATCGAAGTGGCCTGCCGAGTATAGTGCTAATGGTAAGCCATAATTTTCAACTTGGCTCTATCGGGAAATTTTTTCTCTTTCAAATTTCAACTTCTAATAAATGATTCGTAGTTAACTGGATTGCTTCGCTCGACTTTGATCTCAGTGGGAACTCTGTCGCTTGCATGGATCGATATGGAAATTGTTTGATTTCCAATATAGAGACCGGTGCATCCGATTTCTATCCGGAATTGAAGAAGGACAGTTATACTGGTAAATGACGTTTCCTCTAATTAATTATTTTATTCTTTTCTTGGATCCTCATTACCCTGCTATCATGAATAGACCTTCATGGGCTTTGCAGATGGAGTGCTACCATTGGTGAGCCGTTATTATACCTGAAGTATTACACTTGCTTGCTCAATCTCCTGGACGCTGAAAAGAAAACACTCACTTTAAACACTCCAATACAACTTGGTGAACATATTTCTAGTAATTGCACCAAATGAAATTGATGCTTGTCTTTCTTCCCATCTTTCTTCGTATTTTATTCGAGTTTTTGATTTGTCAACCATGCTGACTGTTTTCCAGCTCGAGTGAACTGGATCGATGTTTGTCCTACCAATGGAAATCTGATCGCAGCTGGTTGCTCAAGAGGCAGTATAGCCATTTATGACAGACGTATTTCGAAGATAGTAAATACTTTTTTTGAAATTCATCAAGGTAAACAGGCCAACTATTTTTTATTTTTAACTCTCAAGCTGAACTATTCTCTTGTGGAATCTCCAACTATTATGCTAGATAGCAAAAATAACGTGTTTCTTATACAACTATAGAAGCTATCAACTGTGTCAGGTGGAGCTCTTGTGGGAATTTGGTGGCTAGTGCCTCTGATGACTGGACCGCAAAATTAACGGATTTCAAGACTGGAAAGACTATTCATCGTTCTAATAGTCGTAAGTTTATTGAATCGAATCAATTGTCCTCACTATTTTCTTTTTCTTTGTAGCGAAAGCCGTCATGTCTGTGTGTTTAATATAAGCAATTATTGATACAAAGGATTATTTTGTTGATTAGAATACTTGGAATTATTTTTCATGTTTAGCTTCATTATTGTATTAATACCTTAAAGTTCATATCATTCTACTTCTCCATTCTAAATCCATCGCTGTTGATTTGGATGCTATTGATTTTACTTACATAATTTATTAACTTCTTATAATTACAGAATTCTCTTTCATTCAGAACTTAATTAACGTGATTTAGAATATGGCGATACGTTTACCTGCAACTGATAAAACCGAAAACCATCCCAGAATTCATCCCAAGCAGTATTTTCCCTCACTTCTGCAGAAATTTTCGAGAAAATTGTTTAATATCATTGATGATTAACAACATTCCAAGCAATTCAATACAATTTGCAGAAAATAATCCTCTTGGAGAACTCAGATCACTTGAACAGGGGCTTAGGCACTAAAATTCAGCATTCGAGAACTTCTTTTTGCCCTTTCGGCCAAATGGGAAAGTATATAGAAGACGTTAATTCAAAGGACCATCGGCTTTCGATCATGCTATCAGACGGAGCCACCTGACTAATTTAGATCGAGAAATATGATATTTAGATGGGAATCAATCTTGATAGAGAGAATATTCAAGAAATAATGACGAAAGTATGATTTCTAATGAAGTTAACTATTCAAAACTAAACATAAATACTCAGTAATTGCATTGAGCAAATGATTATATTCTTTGGAGAGATTTGCTTTTTTCATTGATGGAAAGTTACTTTTTAGCTTAGCGCCACGAAAATTTTAGTTATATGGTTTCTTATATTCAAGTACTCATGAGAAACGTACTTCGTTCCTTGAGACGACAAGGCCTATATATTTATAAAGATCTTAGAATACTCTGCTCGAAACCAATAAGAAAATAGGCAAATTTTCCAATCAACACCTACAAAATTGGTTTCTCAAAACCAAACAAGAGAGAATAAAAGTAAACAGATTTTAAACTCGTGATTTTTATTCTGATGCTTCACGAAAACTACGTTCTTTATGCTCTCGAAAAAACTCTCCAGCTCTCAACAGACCCAGACCCAGAACCTGACTATGAGGAGAATGTGGTCAACACCGTCTTTCAAATAATAGGACTCTTGTCAGCCCTAGGTTGTCTCTTTAATCTACTTATCACTCTTATACTCAAACTCCATCGCAACGTCCTCGGAAAGATGATGATATTTCTCTCACTGAACGATCTCTTCTACACAATAACTCTTGGTGCTCCTGGTCTTGGGCTTGATGGAGACTCTCTCTTTATCCACACTGTCAACGGATTATCATGGGCGGGATCAGTTTCCTGGGTCTGCTGCTTTGCGCATGCATTATACACTTCAGTTAAGTTTAACGGAGACTGTGTGGATAATTCTCTCCTGAAAAAGTACATTATCACCACTACAGTTTTATCGATAGTAACCGGGTGTGTTTTTGCTATTAATGTAATTTTGAGACCTGGAGTCGATCTCACGGTCCTGGTATTTACATATTTGGGGACGATGGCTATCGTTAGTATCCTATTCTGTGGATTTTGCTATGTGTCTGTGCTAAATAAATTGCGCAGATATGAAGAGCAGCTTCATTTAGAACTACTCTTATATCCCTTGTTTCTCATACTTTGCGAATTTCCATCCGTGCTGATTCAAGTCTACGTGACTCTTTTTGATACCAAACTTCCGGAGACACTCTTCGGGATTAGTATTCTATTTCTAATCAGTCGAGGAATCTGGGATTCTCTTGCTTATGGACTCTCTTCAAAAATTAGAGACGGAATCAAAACTCTATGCAGAAAGAAGCATCAAGAAGCACATGAAGAAGAGCTCGTGAAACCATATAATTCAAGCCTGCCATATACGAGATATACCGAGCAATCTAGAGACAGCGCAGATCTTCCAACATTTGTGGTAAATTAATGAGCTGTAAAGATTTTTATGGGTGATTTTTGAGTGTAGTACTGATTTCATCTCATTTTTCTGTAAATATTCTGTCGGCAAACCGTAATATTTATTAATAATCACACTAATTCCCTGAGTTTACACATTCATTGTGAGACTCGAAACAGTTATTGTAAATCATAATTTTGGACTATCTTATAATCAGGCTTAAAAGATATGTATGTTGGGATCCAAAGCATTGAATTCTCTTTTTGAATCGATTGTGAAGAACAACTTATTATTCGTACTACCTCAGCAACGATCAGAAGTTATAAGTGCTGAAAAATTCTTGATTGGTTCACCTTATTTAAACCCAAAAAAAAAAAACAAAAAAACAAGCGAGAAATTAACACAGCAGAGAGCCAAGGGAATCTTCCTATCAAGTGTAGAAGAAGAACTTAAGCATACTCGAACGAAATCAGAAAATATATTTCAAAAAAAGAGAGCATTACTCTGAATTATAACCTTTGTAAATGCCCGAATCAAATAAATTTCGTCTCATGCTGATTGTAAACTATTCCACAATAAACACTGATATTTATAACGTGTAACTGCGATGAATTTAGTCCTCTAACTGTTAGTGAGAATATTAATTTTAAATCGTTCATAATTAGGTTGAATCAACAACTTTATTCTCTTGATAATTTTCGTTTTATTCACGATTAAGTAGAACTGATATTGAGCTGTTTTCGGAGTAAAATTTTTTATACAAGTAATGATTTCGATAAAGTCAGTACTAACTGAATTTAACTTTTTTGGTTTTTCTTTTCTTATATAGAATTCCTTTGTTGAATACTTAAAGGAGCCTATAACAATTATTATTCACATGATTCTCATTTAAGCAGGATATTTCGATGTGGCTTCAGCGCTTAATACGTGGAGAAGTTTCTCTTAAGATTTTGGTAATGTTTAATTCCTATCTTAAACTTAATTTATTTTATCCAGTCAGCAACTAATCTTTAATACTCCTTCTAAGTCGTTTACGTATGAGATATTTACGATTACCGCTTGCTAGATGAAGCAAACCGACATAACTTCATCTCCTACAAAAGAATACTTGATAGAAGATAAAAAAATCAAAATTTTACCACTGTCCAAATCAGCTCCGATGCGGACAGCTTTCCCCGTCTTCATGTCCAAAAGTTTAGCTGTTGCGTCAGCAGAGGCACTTGATAGCATATCCCCCATCGGATTCCACCGCACGCAGTTGATAGTATCTATGAAATTTTTATATTAATTAATAGGCACAAATACCAAACATAGATTCATCGAATCAAAGAAGAAGTCTTTAAAGAAAAATTTAATGTGACAAAAATATAATAACTCTTTGCTTCGTACCTAAATGAGCTCTTTCAAAAGTTTTCACAATCTTCAATCCACGCCGATCAAATATCTTAATACTTTGATCGGAGCCACCCGCTGCGAGTAAGTTTCCATCGTTTTGACAAACATCAATCCAGGTCGTCCTCCCTGTTTGAAATTGAAATGAAATTCGAATGTAAATTTACAATTGTACAAAGGCGTACACAGACAATAATGAAGTGGTAATGTTAGCGAAGAATCTAAATCACAAAAAAAATGTAATAACTGTTACCAAATTTATCGAGTTGAATGGGACTCTTGGAAGTTGGGACTTTCTTCTCGACATCGAGTATATGAAGCTGACTCCAATCATGCTTGACGAATATAAAAGGATCTCCGATATTGGGGCTCCATCTACAGCGACTAAACAAATCTAGCACTTGAGCAGTAGATGAATTAGTTCAGAAATGCTTTAGACATAGCTTGAATGTATTATGAAAAGTTGGACAGATGAGTTTGGAAATAACAGCAAAATATCTGAGAAGGATACCACAGTCATTGGCCTCGTTCATAGCTAGGTGGAAGCTGTAATCATTGGTATTTATCTTTGAAATTAGGCACGTTCCCAATTCATCGATAGTAGCCATATTCTCTCCACTGGGATCAAGGTCAACCCCAGTAATAAATCTCTCTAATTTACAATTTGTAAATGAAACAAATATCAGAGATCTGAAATATAGGAACAAAGGATATTTTGATTTTCTCAGGAGACTTTAAAGATAATAGATAGTCACCGGTGGAATGCTTATAGTCATGATGCCACTGAGACTTTCGATGAAGTTTGGCAACTTTCTCTGTTATTGAAGTGTAGCCATCGATCTTGAACAAATGATATTCGATTTTTTCTCCAACACTTATTGCGGCAAAAATGCTTCTTTTCGAATTATATGTCACATCTCCATATCCAGTCACTTAGGTAATGATGTAGGTAATATGCATCTTAGCATTGAAGTCGTTTACTTCCCAAAACTTCCTCAAAAGAATAAACTTTTCTCACTTTTCCTTCATTGGACACGTCAAATATCTCCATACTGGCTGATCGCAAGGCAGAGTGATGAAGAGAAACCAGGAGACTTGTGTTTGGGATTGCGCTCACATGCGTCCAACAACTGTTGCCATAATCTTCTTCTGAATAAGTAAAGTTTCAAATATGTATTTTGAAGAAATGGAGCACCGTCTTTATTTTTCAGTTGGACTCCTTCGAAATTGACATATTCTTGCTTGGTTTCAAGATCAATGACACTAATCCTATTATTCCTCTGTGAAGACCATGCCAGAAGAACAGGTTGGAGAAGTTTATGTTCTATTCACAGAAATTAGGCGAGAACGCTTATGAAGGTTCAATCACCGATAGTTTTTATCAATTTTTTGAGTAATGAATCCATTTTCTGGCTGTTTTTTAGGTTGTTAAAGACCTTCAAAGGTATCCAATTTTATTCGAGTGTCGAGCCTTCTTTGACTAAATAATTTTATTCAGTGCAATTAAAATAATATATGTGTGTTAGCACTAAGATCATTATATCAATAATTGCAGATGTCAATAAAGTGTCTGTTCTCCAAAAAATCATCGAATAGTACCTTCTCTTTTTACTGTCCATGAAACTAACACAAATAATTATTCCGAATTCTGCAATTTTTTAGTTTTATAGCAGTCAACTAGAGTTTCAAAGTTTGAAAATATACCTAATAAGCAAACAGAATAAGTTTCTTTGAGAATTTAGAACTGCTATTGATCCTTTGATTTCATTAATGGGCAAGTGTCCAGGTTTATTATTTGGAACTAATCAAGAATTAGAAGCTTAAGGAATCTTGTTCTGCCCAACTAACTCTTCAGTAATTAATATTTTTAGTTGTTTCTACTCGATTTAGATGATGTTCTTTATAATTTCTATGAAGCGTAGATTAAATATATTATAGATTATGCAGCTCAAACATAGCTTTAGATTAGAAAGCATGATAAATTTTCTATTTGTAAACATCTTTTGGCGCTCTCCGCATTTACGAATGGTTGCATCAGTTATCGAGAGATTATTCATCCATAGAGTTGCTAGAAGGGTAGTATTCTTTGCCAACTGAAATGAGGTCAGATTTGCGCTGACTGATAGAATACGGTGGTGATTAGAGGGATAACACTTTTCAAATATTTCTAGTGCTAAAAGACTTTTGGCTTTCTCATAATCACCGATAGATCCCCATAATTCCCCATGGGTTCCCAAGATTCGTAAGAGTGATGACAGTATATTGACCAAAATACAAAATTACAAGGAAGAAGTGCATCTATCATTATAAGGAAAAGCAGGTGCAGCTCTCTTCTGATGGAGAGTTCTGTATTGTCAAGGATTTTCATTTTGT
>ENA-UOTZ01000550-UOTZ01000550.1-compost-metagenome-genome-assembly--contig:-NODE-550-length-31191-cov-5.584689_pt1 | contig 31191 bp, 18 predicted proteins | sample MGYA00238144_ERZ746983 | MGnify/ENA primary metagenome ERZ746983 (study PRJEB28759, sample SAMN06268863) | compost metagenome | isolation source: single cell | place: USA: California, Emeryville, Joint... | reverse complement strand
TGGTTGCTCTGATTCCACCTGCAGCAATATTCGACATAGTTCCCGCACCAAAGCTTGAGATACCACTTGATGCAGCAAAGCTAGCAGTGCTACCTGTAACCACACTTGAGACAGCAAAAGCTACCGAGATTGTCACACGTGCTCCAACAAGAACGCCTGCTGAAATATCAACAAGCGAAGTAGCACATTGGTTTGAATAGTGATCGGGCAGGTAACCTTTTGAGCAAACTTGTAAACAGTATCCGCCTGTGGAGTTGGAATAGAAAAAGAAACCATTCAAGCAGCTAGAGCACTCCGAGTTACTCAAGCCAGAGCATTTTTGACATCCAAGAGAACAAGCTGTGTTGAAAGTTCAATAAATTAATAAAATGAGCCTGAAAGTAAGTAATTACATTTGCATTCTGATGAGACAATGAGCTGACCATCTTCTTTGCAACGTAGACAAGCGCCGTTGGAAATATTCTATTCATTAACAGTAAAATGAGAATACATCAAGAAAATTGTGCGTTTCTAAGAAAAGATTGGTGGAAGCAAGCTGCTGATTTAAAGAGACTTCATCAGCCATTTCATAACATATGTTTGACAAGAAGAATGTTATTCTTACATAATATTTATCGTAGAAGCACTCTAAATGAGTTAATTATTGGGAGTTGCGAGGAAATTGTATTTACTTTGATAAGAATTGGTTGGAGCATGTAAAAAGTAGCTGCTGGTTGACGGGTTCAAGACACAATTGACGCTATCTTGAAGGAAGTACCCATTTGTACATTGTAAGCATCCTACATCATCGTCTTGGATCAATCCTTGCAAAGCGCAACTGTCACCTTTTGTTTCAGAACAAAATTAAATGAATAATCTATGCTGCTTCTAAAGTAATGTTTTAATTACTGGTAGGATCTGTGAAAACACTTCTAGCTCCTTGGAACCACACAAAGTTAAGGATATCGAAGTATCCTGTTAAACTGGAACTCACCAAATTAGGACTCGTTGAATCGAACACACCACAAATATCGAGAGCAGCATTGTCTCCGTCGACGATTGTTGTGTCTCCGGTCGCAAAATCACCAAAGAAAACTCTTGATGTTTCGGATTGGTTGACCCATACTCTAGCAGAGGAGAATCCAAATTCCAGCCCTTGCGGCTGTGCCTGCACAATTTCGAATATCAGACGATTCCAGCCGTCTATTATAAAATCGAGATTAATTATCCAAAATGGGCTGATTTCATTATACCTGCTTTGACAGAGACAGTTGAGCCAAACACGTAATAAGAACTGCCAGAAGGAGGATTTATCCAAATGTTCAATGTTTCGGAAGGAAGGAAATAATCGACACGAAGAGAAATGAAGTTGGATGCAGTATTTCGAATATTGAATATTGTCTGAGTCGACGGGCCATCAGAGTAAGGATAAAAATCCATGGCAACGATTAACCCTTCCTTGGTGATTGATGAATTCAGTGGAAATGAGGCTATTTCTCCAGGCCGACACATTATAACGTTATAAGGACCAAGCAATGGAGTTTGTGTCGATTGTGACAAAGAATATCCTGCTACTGTGTGAGAGAAAGGAAATTGATTACAAGTCATTACCCTTGAAACCAATTAAGCTGGTCTCACCTATATTCGTGGTAGTTTCAACAATAAATGTTTGATTATTGTTTACGTGAGGATCAGAAGCGAAATGAAAGCGATATAATTTTCCTTCATAAAATCAATGCAATAAGCGAGGCTGAGATTTCTAAGAATTGGATACCTCCTCCATTCATGAACGCAAGACTGAGCATTTTCTCCTCTGAATCTGCAAGCCAATCGATGTGGATTCTCACATATTGCATCCAGCAGTTGCAGTATGAGTAATACGGGTCTTTTCCACCCCAGTAAATTATTGCTGAAGGTTTCAATTGATAGCATGTTCCACTATTCCTCTGTTGGAAATTCACATTGCGCGTCTTTGTCGTCTGATCAACAAAATATCTGAATCCATATTGGATATTTGTAGTTTTGTCTGTAAAATGACTAATAAATATCCATTGACCAAGAAGTATAGGAGATGTTTCTCCTGGCTAAGTCGAGATATGTAAACAGCATGAAAAAACTCTTTCATTTTACATCTGTCCAACCATGCCATCGTCCTGCTTGGTCTTCTACTGTTGCAGCCCAAAAAAGAGTATTTGTGATAGTAGCATTTGAGCCGCTATACGGCGTCGACATGAAAATCCTTCCCTCAGCGTAGTTATCCCTTATAATTTGAGATGGCATTCATCTGACGTGAAAAATTACGCTGTATTGGAAAGTCGAAAAAAACCATTATATCCAGACACCCAACTCACTTTGTAGACCCAAGCACTCCATCCATATTGGTTTCTGTTAGTTGTGCATGTAGGACATAAACTCGCGAGCGTCGCTTGCTGTGGATCAGCTGATATTGAAACCAATTTATCTTCTTGCGGATAAAGTGTCGTCACTTTCAAAAAAGGGAGAAAATGGTTATAAAGCATCATGACTATTTCACCAAAGATTACTTGACAGCACGCTCTTTAGTAGTAAAACCATCAGAACAAGTTTCAAGGTGCCCTTGTGACTCTGGAGGGGGCCAGGCATGATTCTATATTTCTAAAATACTGAAATTAAATTTGAGATCGATTCTTACGAAGCTATTATAATCTTTATACTCACATTTTTTGGCAAGAATGAATCAGAATTCTTTTTTAGACTCAATCTTGTATTTAGTATTTTATTCTATCGGGATGGTAATCGCATCTGAAGAAACAACAGTTTGCTATCTTAAGTTCTAAGCTAAGCCCAGTTAATCGAAAACAGACCACCAATAATGGAATTTATTTGCTTCCAATTATGGAGATCATCTTTCTGATCGATAATTCACTTCCATTTTCATAACTCTGGCAAATTTTTTCCGACTCATCCCTCATGAAATCTTCAATTTGCTACATTACTTTCGGAAGAGATGGAAAGTAGATTGTAATTGGACATGATAAAACAAAAGACTGGCAAGTTTGGCCATAGTCCTCTCAATTCTTATTACTTATCCCAGAAAGAGCTAAAGAATTTTCTTTTCTTTCCAAGCTAACTGCCGATGCAAAATCTTGGACAGTTAAGTTAAAGTTTCTCTTCGAATTCTCTTTAATAGGATAGCATTTAAAGAACAACTCCAAAGCTAAACTTGAGGTTTGTGACGCTATCTCCTTGACAAGTTCCATTGTAGATATCAGTTTAAGTTATCAGATTGAGTTTGATTAGTATTCTTACGTGATTCCGAAATTAAAATTTCTTGTTTTAAAATTTCAAGCAAGAGCCTCATGAAGAATTTGATGCGATTAAATCTAAATGTCTAAGGAAACTGAAATTACTTGTTCTCGAATGGGCTTCCTTTTTGAAAATGGCTTGAAATCAGTAATATTTACGAAATTGAGAGTTTTGCATAAATTCTGGCGTTCAGCGGAAGTACAGGAGAGTCAGCGCCTATCATCTGAAATGTATGAGAGTTGGATGTCTTTGAGGTATGTTATTTCCGATGAAATTCGTCGTTATCAGTGGCTAATAGGCCCTAAATTGTTGAAGTATCCGAGGTGATAGGAAGAAAATACCTTCCAATCAGCAAATCATTCCTCGAAAAGGCAATGTTTAGAAACTCGAATCCATTTTTGCTTCTTTCTACCAATTCATGTTTCCAAAATACCTGGAGCTCGCAGTGATATTCATTTAGATTATCTCTGGCTAAAGGCCTTTTGATTCTGATAGCTATGATAGCTAGTAAGACTCCTTAGCTCACTCAGCTTCAAGTTTATCTAAAATTTCTGATACTATAATGCGAAAAAATTTTTTAATTATCGGGTTTTTTTATTTCCACCTTGATTTTGAACTCGTATCAAGCTGGAAAAATATAGAGAGGTCCATCCAACAAAGAATATTAGGCAAAAGCTAAACAGGGTTCTTCGAAGAGGTGTTGTTATCTGTATCATTAAGTATCAAGAGTATCATAAGTCTCTTATTTTGGCTTCCACTCTCAGACTTAACTATATCCTAAATATCTGCTTGAATTCATTTAATTCTGATAAAATCATGTTAACATCATCGTAGATAATCACGATTATTGGTACATTCGAGTTCCTTTTTATAATTTCAGTAGATTATCCCGCTCTCTTATCAAGAAATCAAATTTTGAGACGACTAACTGTAGTTGAGGTCTGTAACATAGATACGTCTCATTGAGAATTGGAAGGAAATATGCGGTCACTGCATCGAATTCCTCCAAATTGAAGAGGATCTTGCTTTAGGAAATAATCAAATACTGTCGTAACTCGAAGCTCAACTTTCAGATAGAAAAGAACGCATTTTATCGATGTATTACCAATAATAGTCGATGATTTCGTTTTGAGGATTTAGTGACCTAAGTTGAAGAAACTCCTGTGGAGACACAAGAAGTTGAAAAAAATTAAAGAAAAACTGAAATTTATTCTTGAAAGACCTGATTCTCTCTGGAACCCAATAAATGCTAGATTCAAACTATTGATTGAATGACGCTGCTTTTTGAAGGTTCCGAAAGACAGAAAATGTGAATATGAAGAGTAACGATCTCATAGATTAACAAAATTTCTTGAGGTCTTGAAATCATTAATTATGAACATGGATTTCTTTTTGAACATCCTGATCTGCATCTTGTAGAGTTTAAAATTTGAGATACGGACTCTTAAATTTTTGCTTTTGAAAGCCTATATATCTTTGTATCAAACTTTTAAACTTTCGGTTACAGAAGAAGAATGCCTGGCCAACAAATTTTAGAGTGTAAATCATGAGCAATTGTCTCAGAATCATGAATTTAGAGAGGAGAAAAGCTATCCCAAATCATTTGAGTTCAAATTATCTAAACCAAGTTTCAAAAGCTCCCTCAGGAACTGTTTAGTAGCAGAGTAGCCCAAAATTTGATATATCTTCCTCCAAATAACAAATTTCCCGATTGCAAATCATCGTATATGATGCCATTGTGTTCAAGTAATCAATAGCACGGCATTCTTCATTACAAATTTGGAATACTTCAGCACCTTCTCTGACGATATCGCTTAAGAGCTTTTTATGTAAGCAATAAAATGGTTTCTTTTACCATGCTCGGCATATTCCAATATAAATGAATATTTGCGCTGTAATGAAATATACCGTGAAGTCATCCTACTAGCCCTTGTTGAATTATTTGAACAGTATTGAGGATGTATTTTTCTCCAATCCAAACTTGTGTGACGACTCCAAAATTAACAGTACCAAGAGATAGTTGACTGTGCACTCCAAGGGAAATTTTGTAACTTCACTGAAACGCTCATTAGATTTGATACATCACACAAAAGCTAAAATCTAAAATCTAAGCCGAGATATCCATGCGCTACGATCACTCGAAACTAAATTAATCAAAATCTAAATAATCAAGAATAAAAATCCATAATGACTTGGTTGTTTTTATCTCGAGTAGCTCTTCCAAAATCATAAACAGCTGATGTTGTTGGATCTGATTAAGGTTTTAATTGGACAACGAATGACGACCTACCACGCAGGAAATTTCTTGTACACTCCTCTTCAATTTAAATCCCAAAGATGAAGTATTTGATCCTCGTGTCGCCAAAGTTAAAGTTGTGCCAGGGCAGTAACAATTATGATTTGTTATCAAATTAATGTCATTTTTAGATTTCAGAGAGAAATTTTTGGTTTAGCTCACGCATCTACCAAAGGAGCACGTTCTTTCAAATTAAGCGAAAAGGAGGCTGAAGTGAAATGCACCGCCCAAAGAAGCAAAGAAATGATAGAAAAATTAGTACAAACTCAAGAACTACTAGCCAAGAAAATTGAATTGTACAAGGAAAAGCAAAGGTAATACATAAATTGAACAACTTTTTGCTCATGAAATCTTTTATTAGCAATGCTGAGCGTCAAATGGAAGACTAAAGCATCTAGTAAGATAAGGTTTATTAAGTCGAAGAATTACTGTTTGAGTTGCAATATGATATGCTTGACATGAGTTAAGTAGATGTTGAGTATTTGAGTTAATATTCCTTATGAATTAACTCAATTAAAAGAAATTAATACTTAATAACTCCACTTGTGTTAATTGATTCAAAAACATACTTTACAAAATCAAAAACGGAAATTAACCTTAAGAAAAAAATTGAACAACTCAGATTCTGAATAATAGCAAACGAGACCTCAAAGAATTATCAGTTGATCCAAAAGAGCCAGAACTCGTCTTATCAAATGGCAAGTTTCGTGAGCGAGCTCTTTCTCCCGTCACTGCTGTATAAGCAGAATTTGCATTGGATCTTTTCCTTAAAACAGAAGGTTACCTTTTGATATTGTTAGATTTTGGAACCAACATTGATTTATGTTTGAATAACTCACCGATAGTCAGTATCAGCTGTTCTTCGGTCCTCTCAGGATAACGCGAAGAGTCCGGAAGGTCTTACAACGTCTTAATTACTATTTGAAAGAAATAAGGCGTTCTAAATGTCATCATCTGGAGCCATATGGATAATGCTTAACTGCTATATTTCGTACAACTAAGGCTTTTAATTCAGCTATGTATAGAGCGATAATCGAAATTATTAAAAAGAGGAAGCCTAAGTAAAATAACAATTCATTTATATTTCTGTTAAGACCCTTCTACAAATTAGGATGGTCAGGGCAATTTCTCCAGAAACTATTAAGGTATTATCTATGTGTTTTGATCTAATTTATGTCAACAATGATCAAAAGTTCCTTGGATGAAACTGCCTTTTCATAAGCGAAATACAAGTCAATTATCTTGAAAATATGCAAATGTTCTCAAAATCAATTGCATCTATTTTTTAAAGAAACCTTTGCTTTTTAGAAATTGGACTCTGTTTTGCAGCTGTATTGGACGCAAAACTGATTCCGTCAACGCTTATATCTTGTAGCTGAATTCTCTGGATTTTAGGTGTTGGATCATCAATGGAGCGGTCGTTGAAAAAATTAGACGCATGACTATTTGATTCTAAGCTCTGTTTCACAGTTTTCAGTTCATGATGCTGTTCAATGGTGTCTTGTATATCAAATTTTGGCTTCTGTTTCTCCCTCATTTTGGCGATTCTTTCCCGGATAAATTCAGCAATTCTGACAATAAGATGAAAGAGGATGATCGCATTATTGACTCCAACTCCAACCCAGCTCAATGCGAGTCTCGCAGTATATGAGCTTGTCGATCCCCCTGAATTTTGTAGCAAATTAAGCACAAGGAATACAATGCTTATGATGATAAATCCGAGCTCTGTTCCTATTACGAGTATTTTATTCGCCGAAGTCTTAAATATTGCTTTTGGAAGTGAGATGATTATTGTAACCAAGCCCAATGCGATGAAAATACCTAATTGAATGAAAATCCACCTTCCCAAAAGTTCTATCACAAGTATTATCACTAGATCTGAGAACAAAGTCCAAAATGTCATGATGCGTCCGAGGAAACTCTTGCTGTGATAGTCATGGCAGAGAAGAGAAACCAAGTTAAGAAGTGGTCTGATGCTTTTCATCTTGGCTTTGTTTTGTCGGTGGTAGAAAATGGCTAATATAGCCAGAATCAGGATGAGAGCCAATAGGATAGTATATATGACAGCAAACGCGAAACTAAATTGCTGGTAGGTCCCATCGAGCGGGATGAAAGCATAATTGAGGATCAGAGCAGAGCAGAGGTACATATATCGAGACACAAGTAGTGTTATAAAAATACTTCTTTCGAATGATTGGTTGACTGAAACCAGCACTTTTTTGATCTTTGAGTTTTCATCTTTAAAACACTTGGAGACTGCTTTCACGAGGGGGTAGAGTATGAGAACGATGCAAGTGAAAGAGACGATGCCACCGTAGTTATCGAGAAAAACTTGGTTGAATGTGTAGGTAAAATAGTCATTAATTATGACGGTGCCTTCGAAATTTGTAGCAAGGATGCCGTTACTATCATTGACAACCAATGATTGAGCGAGTAATCGGTGGCTGGAAGAGCTTGCTGATACCTGACTATCGTTAGAGCCTGGTATAGAGCTGAAGATATTTGGTAGGCCGAACTGTCCAAGGTCAGTATTTTTGTAGAAAACAGCTAATGGTGTTAGATGATTAACATTCACCAGCTTCATGAAGATAATTCGAGCCATAATTTGTAAAACTCTCATCAATTGGGAGGTTTTTCCACTGGCTTGAAGATACATTATAAAGGCGGTGGCTGCAGTGGCAATGTATATGGCCAGTGATGCTGTCCCAACTACATCTGCTGCTAGGACTGTGGAAGAATCAATGACGATTGGAGCTGTAGAATTTGAAGGTGTAATAAAAAAGTGATTATTTGAATCCTGATTGAGTTTGTCAAAAGACAGCAAGAGTGAACGAGTTTCGTTGCTTTCAGTGTATGAGATGAAGTTTAACTGATAAGACCTGTTGGAATCAAGTTTGATCAGGGTGAAACTCATTTCTGACATACTGGTACTGATGGAATCGAGAGAGTTTGAAATTTGATAGAGGCGTATCTGTTCTGTATAGGCTTCAAGATCCACTAGCGTGTCCAATTCGAGAAGATAGAGCTGAGGAGACTCTATTAATTCAAATTTGAGGACTCCAACAGAAACTCTATGCTGGCAATATTTCCCAGTGTTGTTTGAGAAAAGATATTTCCCGGAATAGCAGCTAAGGCATTGGTTTGGAAGGGTTCCAGAGCAGGTCGCACAGGAACTATCGCAATCGAGACATGCAGATCCCACAATCACCTGGTGAGGGCCGTCACAGGCAACACAAAATCCTGTCGAGTTCTAAATCAAAGAAAAGATTCTGTCAAAAGTGAAATATTTAATTAATTTACGTAGTATCTTGAGGGATAGGCACATCCTAAAAAGATTAACAAAAACATCAGAAATTTTTTGAATTAAAGATATTTCATACGTTGGCAGGACTTTGAACCAGAGTGAGGGAAACTTTCTGCAGGACATGAAGAGACACAAGTTCTGCCGTCTAAATAGTATCCAGAGTTACAAATCAAGCACGATGTCTGATTTGGATTCAGAAATCCCCTTAAGAAGCATGAATGATCTATTTTCACAATTGGCAGGATTAATTAAAAAGTATTTAAGTATAATAAGATGATAAACTAGCAAACCTCCCAGCGTTTAGTATTAGTAGACAGGAATTGGCGGCATCAAGCATGAAAAAGAAGAGAAGAAAACAAAAAATTCAAACTTACCTGAAACATCAATCCAGGGATCTCCAAATTCTCCACGAAACCATGCAAAATTCATCATATCATAATTACCATCGACACTTGAATTTCGCATAGAACTCCCAGAGACTCGAGTGCTACAAATATCAATTGTAGCGTTAGCAGTGTCCTGAAAGAGCGGTTTTGATGAGAAATCTCCGAAATAAATATGATCCTCTGAGTTAGAACCGACAAATATCCTTCCTTCATAGAATCCAGGATTTCCCAACGAAGTTGGAACTGCAGTGCCTAAAGCTACTACTACTCGATTCCAATGATCTAACATGAAAAAAACGTTGTTAATGATCACCATTGAACAATTGAAGAAGTACCTGGATTAATTGTCGAGGAAACAAGGACCTGGCCCCAATCCGGATTTTGTAATTTTACTTTGATCTTACTGTCAATGGGGTCATAATAGGTTGTGAGACTGACATAATTATTGTCAAAATTTCGCAATGACACCAAATTTTGAATGGTATTAGCTGGAGAGTAGATGAAAACATCGAAAGCAAATATCGCTCCTTGTCCTGTAGAAAAAGTTGTCTCGTAACTGAAAATAGTACCAGGCCTGCACATTATCATGTTATATGGTCCAAACGTTGGAGGCTCAGTCGAGGCTAGTTTAATTTGTTGATAATTTAACTCAAAATAGATTTTTAAAGATTGATATTTACTGATCGGAGGTATAAAAGTACCTTGAGTGGAATCATCGTAGTATTTCAACCTTGTTGTTGAATTCAGGACTGCTTCATAATCAGTGGATAGAGAAAAAAAGGATAAAGTCCCTACAATCATTATTATATTTTGGAATATCAATATATTAAGGAATTTTTGGTTGTGTATACCTCCTGGTTGCATCCACGCCAGATTGTACATTTCATCTTTACTAGTAGGAACATAATCAAGATATAATCTTGTATATTGCAAAGTTTGTCCATAACTTGGATAAAATGAGTCACCACCCCACTGTACTGCTCCTGCGGAACTGATCGTAAACATTGTATCCGCCACATCAAGAGTTTGATAGTGACTTGGGATAGTGGTGCTGCTTTGAGGATAAAATCGAAACCCATATACTTTCCGACTGACAGAATCAGCTCCTAATGCTATGAATATCCATTTATTTTGAGGAAACATTTGCTGCGGAGTAAGCTATTGATGTATTAACAAAAAACTCTATTATTTCGATATTTTACTTCTTCATTCCAGGGATTTAATGGGATGTATGCATTAGCCACTGTTCCCAAAAAGAAAATGAAATTGTTAGTATCGCTTACGCAAGCAAGTAACAGTCTGCCTTGATAATCATCCTGGCTAAAATACCTTAATAGAATCATATGTGATAGCGAATTTACCCAGGTAATTCTGTTAATCCTCAGAGTGCGGTAGTTTTGTATGTATGATATGACTTGAAAAATTATTTCTTTCTTTAGCTTACTACAACTCAGAATATTTCGACTTCGATTCAGAAGGAATTGGCAGCCTGTCCAATCACCAAGAATTCGGATCTCAGAACTGGCGACCTGTCTACATAGCTAGAAATCTACTCACTAGATTGTCTAAACCTAGTTAGTATTTCTCTGCCTAATATATGTAAACTGCTTGCCTTTATATTATATATATTTCTAATTTATTTTAGATTCGTACCTCTCTTGAGAAAGATAAAATAAAAATTTAATATTGAGAGTTTTGTTCCCCAGCCTTTTTCATCTTTGAAGATGAATTCGAATCAATTATCATTTTTGCAATTAGTATTTGTCCAAGACGCTTTCTTGAGAAAGTACTTTTTTCTGAGCGAAAAGCGCGTCCTTTTAGGTCATTGGATGCGCCAATCTACCTTTACATCTATGCATATGCACAAATACAGATTTGAGAATAATTAATGAAAACTGATCAAAACTTCATTCTTTTAAATTAATGAACTTCAATGAAAAATTTGATTCCAATCTTATTCTCTCGCTGGATGATTGCATGATAGAATAATTTCTTCATTGATAAATAAAATGCTTAAGAGTTCACATTAGTTTGTCAAGTATTCGCCATTCACACTTCCAAAGAATTAATCTAAAAATAGTTGACCATGCATCTCGTAATTCAGGCATTTGAACCCAAGTGCTCATTGTATATTGAGTTGACGAAGACCACCCACTTGTAATAGCTGAGAGAGCCTTGCTGTCCAAACCTCCGCTGAATGGTCGCGCTGTTTCTTGCAAATATATAATTTCAATGGCAAAACCTAATACCGAGTTTCAGCCTCTAAGGGTGAGATCAATGTTTTACATAGTTTGAGGAGTAGTGCTGAGATAAGCAAGTAGCATATGCTATTGCTCTTCGAAATACACTCTGAATGCATGGTGAAGCGCATTGCGCGTTGCAATAAACTTTAATAGAATTTATTAGATTAATCAATTTGGAACTTTAGAGATTTTTTGTCAAACCATTAAACAAAACCAAAAAAAGAGCAATTCTTTCTCCAAACATCCTCTGAAGTCAATTCCTCGACTTTAGAGCCTTCAAGAGTTCAAATTTGTCAACAATGCACATCGATTTTGAAAACTTTGATTGTGCCTATGAGATCATCGAGTATTTTGCGTGAAACAACTTCGATTCGACATCATGATTTAACAATTTCGAATCAAAACGCAGTGCTTTTGAAGTCAGAGATAATTTCAATGACTATGTCATTTTAAAACCTGTTTTACCAAATTTCTCTAATTGATTAATTAAAAAGCCACGAGAATAATTCCAATTTTGCAGTTAGAAAATGTGTCCCTCACTACGTCCATCTACGTCGATTTTATCTACCAATTTCATGAACTCGTGACCGAGTTCATTTATTTTTCATAGCAATGTGTTCTAAAAAGAGCACTTTTCCCAAGGTATTCTCACAAACTCTACATAAGGCAACATTCATACTGCTTTGAGTAATAACCAGTTGCCATTATTGCGACAATGTGTTACTTAAACCGACTGTAGCTCTAGGTATGTGCTCTCTTCAAAATAAGTCTAAGATTGTTTGAGTCAAGGCATATGAATGTGTAATTTATTGGGTTCGGTTACAGGTGGAATTTAATTCCAACAGTTCAAAATAATCCCAAAAAAAACACAATGAAGCAATTTAATAACTTTTCTGAAATCCGAATGCAAAATTGTAGGGCGCTTTTGTTTTTATTTATATAAAAATGAAAATCGACAGTTTGAAATAATTTCTCAAGAAGTCAATATGTTTTCCATTGAATCGTAAAAAGTCTTGCCCTCTTGATTCTCTATTTATCTAGCTGGAGATGACATTGACAAGTTTCAATGTGTACAATTACTTCAAAAAAATCATACATTATAGTTCTATAGGAATTTTGGAATTCAAGCTGAGATGTGTTTGATCAAAGTGGTTTCGTAGGCACCAGAAGTGAAGACCTTTCGATCATCAAGTTATTAATCAGTTTGTAAACTTCACCAAATTTCTAACAAAAATCCTTTTCTTTGAGGCTTCTTTTTTTCAATATTTCGTGATGAATTGTCGAAATTCCACAGTAAGACGCTCGACGCCAAAGGTGCTTACCTTCCTAGTCTTGTTCGAATCTATACAATCTCCCACTGCGATTTATTAAAAAGAATGAAAACAAGACACTAATAATATTTTATCATTCTTAGCCTTAAAAGCAAATGCCGGCAAAAACAGACGGAGATACAAAAGAGTTTCCAAACGATAATGAAAAGAAGACAAGATGTTTGCTGTCTCTCACGGATCTAAACTCACTACTAATAATTGCCAGGACTAAAGAGGAACGAACTATTGAGTCATCTGATCCGCTCGTTGAGGAGTCAAAGCAATAAAAGACGAAGCGCAGGATCATCGGCTAAAAACTTCGGTAAGGATCACTGGTACTATCTCCTTATGCCATCTTCATTGCTTAGGTTCTATAATATGTTTATACTTTTATTAATTTTACTATGAATCTGAACCTTAAATCATTTTGATTTTGCAAGCTAACCTCTCTCTCCAGGGCTCTCGCCTGGTGTTCGGCTTTCAAAAACAATGCTACAATTGTTGAATACAATATACAAAACAAGAGTTTGCGAGCTTTGACGGAGCGAAACTCAGATATAAAATCGTATAATGAATTGCATTAAATTCTCGATTTACAAATGATGACCGTTTAATAAGGATTCAGGACACACGTGAAAGAGGTCTAAACACGAAATTGCTTGTTTCTCTTCATTATTGCTGGACTCGCAGTATTTGATGCCTCAAGGACAGGTCACTTCAATAAAGTATTTTCATTCGAAGAAATTCCCAGCTGTAGAATTATCTCTAAAATTTTGATAACATTCATATGGCCGCTGCAGATGGAGTACTAATACTGATGAGGCTCTATTATTCGTGAAGTATCACTTTAACTTGCTTAACCTCATATATTGAGGAGAAAGTGCTAACATTGACACAACCAGTCCAAGTTGAAATGGGTGGGAGTGATACCATTATAATTTTTCCTCATCGATTTTGTCCATGGACCTCGAAATAAAAAGAGAGCTGTTTTCTCTTTTTCTTTCAACAAATGTCGTCGAGCGTTTATGAATAAAATTTCTCTACAAATAGATCCGAACTGGATTGATGTTTGTAAAAGTTTGTAAAAGCAATGGAAATTACTCCTCATGGCTGGTACCGATGCACTTATCGAGATGTTTGACAGACTGCAGTAAAATTTTTCGATTTTTTTTTTTCTGTTAGCTGAGAATTTCCTTTGTAGGTCGCATATATTGTGTGCGATGGAGTTCAAGTGGCGATATGATTGGGAGCTCATCAATGGCTGGGACTCTATACTCGGCGAAATTTAGATGGATGTAAATTATGAACAATATAGAGAGAGCCACAGTCAACCTGTTTCATTGAGAAGCATATAAAATTGGCAGGACTCTCATTGAGAATATTGAGAGTGAGAATTTTTTTAAATTCAATAATTTAATTCAATTCCAAGATAACAAAGTTATCGACAGCATTTTCATTCATTAAATTGAAGGTAGAATTCTTTCTGTGTTTACCATACATATATAAATGAGTATCGAAATGGTAATTACCAAACAAATTCCAATAACAATGTAAAATTAATCAGCGGACTTATTTACTGGGAAAATAATTAGTGTCAATCAATTGATGTTAAAGTAGAGTGCAAATTTTCTTTGTTTGACCTGTCCGAAAAAAATCTCCATAGCTAGACTGACTTTGCTCAACCAGCACAGTGGCTAAATTAGGGTATATATATAACAGTCTATTTCTGGGACCTTTTCAAGGAGCAACGGGTTAAATTTCCTCCCTAATACCTACATTTTATTTATCAAAATTTTGACACATTTAAAGCCAAAGTCTGTCCTAAAGGAAAACTGCAATAATCAAAATACCATCAATTTTTATTTAACACCCAAATCGAAAAATTAAAACGTCAGCTATCGGTGAGAAATGTCAGCAATAGTCACAGAGTTGCATGAACGGAGAAACCAACTCATCGAGGAGTTCTATACCAATGTTCAGTAATCATCTCTCATCCACCAGCAACTGAAAAAATCTCTCTTATGCTCCAAGACAGTCTGAAAAATTTTACAATCGAGATTATACTTGCGCATTGAAGATACAACGAGCTTTCAAGCGATTCTACGCATTGAAAAAATACCGCATCCTTAAGTACGATTCATTTATCGTTCAGTCAGTCAATATGGTCTCTATAGAGCAGCTACAATAGTAATACAGCGCGTATACAGAGGATATAAAGCGAGAGAGCGATGCGGTGTTGTGAGGTTCGTGCAGCATCAGAATCGGCTGATGAGATATCATTCAGAGCAAGCGAAAATCATTCAGAAATAGTATATTTCACTACAACAGAGGGCGAAATGACTGAATTTTTGGGTTAGTTTTAAAGGATTTTATTGCCGAAAGTACATTCATGACTTCTACGCAAGACAAGCTTACCTCAATTTCATCCAAATCAAAGTAAAGCATTGAATTATTCATATAAAGTTCATATATCCTGCAGAATGAGGAGATCAGAGATCAACTGAATGAAAACTTCGAGAGAACGAGGTCAGCTGAAGAGGTATGCTTCATCTAATGAAATGATACTAATGTGGGACTAGCAACGGAAAGAAGAAGTAGCGAGAACGGAATTCAAGGAGCTCGCAAAGAATTTGCATCATCTTGTATCGACAAAGACTATTCCAGGTGAGTTTGTCGAGGTTTTGTATTGAATAATGGCAATTAGGTGTCTATAATTCTCCATTCCTAAACGAAAAGCCAACTGCGTTCAACGTGGACGTCGAAACGCATTTAGAAACCACTTTCAAAGAGCAGTACAAATGGAAAGCTCCGGATAGAAAGACGATTAATTACTACAAAAGAAAGTAACGTGCTTGTAGCTTGATTTCTCTCTTATAAGTTTGGAGCATAGACTGCAGCCAATATCGACTAAGTAATGAGTTGTGAAGAAAACTTATAATTCGAAGTTTTTGTTGTTAAAGGATTGTTATCGTGTTTCTTTAGGTCTGTATTCATATAATAGATAATTATGTTTAGAGATCTACTATCCACGTTGAAGCTTGCTGACTTTCTACTTCAAATAACATTCATTACGCTGAAATACTAAATCTATAATGGTTTATTGCAAACAGTTCAAATAGTTCTTGAGGAACCATATAATATCCTTGAGAATTAATGACTGCCGTTAAGGATTTTTTTTGGGTCCTTATTGCATCAAATGTAAATCATTGATACGAAGCATCAATTGTTGCGCATTGCTCCATTTGATATTACTACTCTACATCTATGCATCTATGCGTGCAATTTCAAAAAACAGAAATTAGAATCTGCTCTCGAATAATGAGCAACTGAAGCTTCCACTCTGCTGCTTCCTCAACCTTTAAATTAGAACTATATATTTTTGAAATGAGAATCTAAAAGTATAAAAATCCAAGGAAAAACGATTTTGTTGACGTTTGTAGATCAACCAAGTGAAATTTTAAATATTATTCATTTTATTTTATCTATATATCTGAGTTCGCATACTTCCAAGTTGGAAAAATAAAAATTGTTTGTTGTCACACCTGAAAACCAAATGCAGACAAATCTCGTCTATCGATCGGTTCCCAACCTCCAGTCTACACCGAAAAGCAGCGGATCAGCATTTCTTAGCGATAAAAAAGAGCAAAATTACTCCTATCGAACTCGATTCACTCTACCCACTCTAAAATTTGACAGGGAAAAGCTCTATAAGCCTATCTCAAACTTCTCATCGCGACCTCGGAACAACAACAACCAAATCCCGCAGTCCTACAGGCAGTCTGAGGTAACCCCGAAAAGAGCGCTAGATCAGCTATATACGCCTCGCTATCGATATGAAAGAGAGAAAGTCGATTCATCTTCTCAAACACGAGGCTACCAGTCAAGATATTGCATCCCACAGAAATATGAAGCAGCTTTTACTGAAATCCGGCAACATGACAAATCTCGAAGTGCGATATTTGATCGAACTAAAGATTTCGCGGAAGACAGCGTTAGTGAAGAGGTTCTTATAGATGAAGTGGAATCTAAAGTCATTGGGTCGGTTGATGATTCTGTTATTTTATTCAGCGCTACAAAGGACTGTGAGGAACTCCCGCATCATATATCTGAATTGGGCACACTAAATAATAAAACTTACCATGAGTCGTTTTTGGAGACTCCAAAGATGGTTTATATCTTCAACACGAGCTCACATCAGAAGTTTTAAGATTACAGAATATTTATTCTGCCATCTTTCAAAAAGTGCAGATGTTCATTTTTATTTCTATGTAATGATTTCTCGTTTTATTGAAGGAATTTGCAATTTATCAATTTCAATATTTATGTTTTTAAGCATTTATATGAAATGAGTGAATGAATATGTATGACAGTTATTAAATTCTCGTGAGTCAAACCTTTATCAGGCCAATTTACAGATCAATTCATTAAGTTATCAACCCTTAATCGCCATATATATATTTATATAAGGAAAGCGAGAGTATTCTGATATATATTTCTTCTCATTAGAGCATTACCCCTTTCGGAATTCAAACATCATAGAATATTTTGTTTGAAAAATCTCTAAGAAAGATCGTACCATTATTTACAAGAGATCAGCTATCCTTCGCCAACTATTCAAAAAAAAAAATCAGATTACTACAGAAAATACACTTCGAAATTGTTTTCGCAGCAATTCAAAAAAATATTCTAATTCATAATTTTCAATAATCAACGCTCTTTTCGGTCTCTTTCTCGACCAAAGCGTTCACCTCAGCTTCCATTATCCTCATTGCAATTAATAGCGGCTTAATTTCCGCGAGGTTATCCGGCGTCGGCGCTTGAATCCTCTGCCCAAGCACATGCAAGATCTGCATCCACTTTTCCACGATTTTTTTATCCGCGCTCTGCAACGAGCTCAGTTTACCCTCAGTAGTCGCATAAATCGTCAACCATCTACTCTTCAAATCATTCAATTGATCGAGCAATTGCTCCTTTTTCGTAATCATTAAAAACTTATCCTGCTGATAATCCGAGAATAGATTATACTCAACACAAATGACCGTGAACTTATCAAAGGAGAAGTTCCTCTCTCCATCGACATACAAATCAGCATAATCATCAAACAGCGTCTCCACGAACTCGAGATCGAATTTCTCGGGCTCGATGTACTTGTACAGCAGAATAAACTCTCGAAGGTTGCACATGCGATCACCGTCCAAATCCGCCGCTCTAAAGGCGTTTATAACGAATTGCTTTGTTCTGTTGCAGACGAGGCGATACTTCGCGAGTATTTTCGTCATGAAGATATCAATATCGACAATACCAAATCGGTTCATGTTTTTCGGGTCAACTTCCTTCAGCGGCTCGAACTCCTTCTTGAACTCGAGATACTCCTCTATTCCGATCTTGTTCTCGCAGAAAACCTTTAAATACTCCTGGAAACGAGAGTAAGGCGCGTAATGCTTGGAGTCAGTATCGGAATTATAGATGGTCGTTCCAAGCGTGTTTGTCGAGAGAAATTCCATGCACTCGATGTATTTATTGAGCTCATCGACGGTGTAGTTAGCTGCACCGTCCAGCAGCCCGAGGAAACGAGCGAAGAGGTTTATCCTGACAATATGCAGATATTTTTTGATGCTGAGGACGAGAATGATGAACTTCTGTTCAGCGATCTTTTTGAAACCAAAATTGTTGAGATAGAGGTTGTAAACGAAGTTATTCAGCTCTTCTTCCTTCACAACAACGCTTTCCTTGGACCATTTTATCCTCTCATCGTATATCTGATTGATTTGCCGCAGAACCATTTTCAAAGGCATGAAATTCTTGAATTTCGACATTTTTTTCTGCTTGAGTTTCGCGATAATCAATGGCGCTGGATTATTTTTCTTATCGACGTTTAATCTACGACCAAGCATGACATTTTGGGTAGTAGTGGTAGTGAGTTTGCGGTTGTTTCGCGTAAAAGTAACTTTCTTTTGTCGTCGGCGAGGCGAGCCGTCGCCAGTGTCGATCATGCTTGGTAACACCTCCTCAATTGTGCCTGTGCCATCAAAAGCTTCGTCAATGGCTTCCGCCATTTCAAGTTCTGCTTTTTCCTCTTCTTCCTCCTTCTTACAGAGTGCGCATCCGCCATGCTTGCATTTGGTCGTGGCTTTCTCCAATTGGCCTGTCAGCTCTTCGATTTTATGAATCAGCTTCTTATTTTCTTCTGTAAGGGCGTTTAAGACGTTCTTGTCCCGTGAATATTCTTGTTTGAGATCAACGAGCGTGTTTTGGAGCAGTTTAACTTTTTCGACTTCTACCTTGTACATTCTAATGATTTGCAAATACTGCGCTTTTGATTCGAGGAGGGACTCGGACTCGTTGAAGGAAACTTGCTCTTGAGGGTTGTTACGGGGATATTGAGTCATACTTCTATAAGTAGGGTTTTCGGCTGCCATGTCACCGAGGGAGGCGTGTTTTTGTCCGCGGCGATAAAACTTCCCAGTTTTCTTGCGTTTCTGAGGGAGAGCCATATCGCTAGAAGGAGTGTCGATATCTTGCGAACCGATGGAGCTACTTTCTTCCTCTTCTTCGACGATGGAGATATTTGTGTCGGGTTGATCATGAAAAGTTTCAGAAGTAATTCCTACTTCGGTTCGACTGGGCCTTTCACCCTCTTCGTAAATTTCGTCTGGATCTATTTCATTCAAATCGATTCTGTGTGCAACTTTCTTCTTTTTTAATATTCCATCTGGATTAGTAGTGGCTGTGGTTTTCTTCCTTTTTTCAATTTCTTGTAATACTTCATTTGTAGTTTTTAGTTCATTGTCGAGTGAATTCAAACCTATTTTAGATTATTACAAAGAAACGAAATAATTTAATACTCTTTGATTGATTATTATGCTCAGAGTTGCTTTGATCTTTGGACTGGTTTTGGGCCCGCGCTCCTATTGATAATGAGTCATTTCCTTCGACTTTCTGGTCACTGTCTTTCAGAATACTGTTTTCAATGGCTTCAGCGATCGTGTTGACCGTTCTGGCCCTGCGCTTCGAAATGTCCTTTACGCTGTTCATACTGCCTCGAACTCCTAAATCTCCCTCTTTCTGCTCTTGCTGATCCTCCAAATTCGCGAATGAGTTTCCATGGGACCTATTTTTTCCATCAGGAGATTCAGCTGATTGCTGCTCGACTATTCTTTTGAGTCCTGTTTCAATTAAATATGGATCTTCTTGCTCGTGTCCCGAATCCAATTCGCTTTCCTTTCCGCTCTGACCCACACTATGAGTTTTTCGATGATCATTAGAGGTAGGCGCCTTGGCCTTAATAGTCGATTTAGATTTCTTTACTTTAGGAGGAACCTCATTCTCTCCTTCCTTCACTTCAGAATTTTCAGTTGTTAATCTCTTGAATTCCGCCGCTGCAGCCATAATATCCACCTCCTGTTTCAATCGGTGCTCCGTAACTAATTCATCTAAATACAACTGCTTGCTCATCACGTTGTCATAGGTTTTATCAACCAAATTGAGGTCAGTCTGACAGTTGCCGTCCCGATAAACCAATTCATAAAACTCTAGCTCTCGAGTGTCAGTGCCTATTTCCCGAGTGTCTTTGTATTCAGCTGAATTTAAAGTCCCAATGAAAACATTATTCAATTGATCCACTTTAAACACCTCTTTTTTCTCGCCATCCGCATCCTGGTCCTCAAACTCTAAATTCTCCGAAGACTCTTCTGACACGGTGCCTTCCTCTTCATCGTTCTCATCAATTTCAGTACGAGTAGGCTTTGAACTTGGCTTCAGGTGAGCAACGCTTGAGGAACGACTAGTTTGACGGGAAAATTCTGGCCTCTTTGGCTCATCAGGCTGTTGTGGCTGCAGTTGTATCATCGGACCATTCACGTGAGTGCCCCGCCGACTGAGCGTATTCGCTAAAGGCGTCTGTCCTCCTTGTGATTTGCCCCCGACCAGCTGTCGCCCACCAAGCCGATAAGCCAAAGTGTCATTTTCATTTTGCAAGATCTTATTCTGTAATTTCATTCTTTCGATCACTTTCCTCAGCCCACTGTTTATTTTCGAGAGGTCTTCATTCTTCTTGAGGGTCTGTTCAAGGTTCTGCGAGGTCAGCCCAAGCTCTTCTTTCAGTGAGGAAAACTCCTTCTCGCATTGGGCAACTTTTATGTCTTTTTCCGCGATCATTTCACGGTACATCTTATGCACTCGGTTATAAGTGTCTTCGAAATGATCATTCATATGCTCTTCCTTTTCGATCAGTTGTTGTCGGAAATTCTGGAAAATGCGGAGGTAGCTCATCCAAATCTTGTATAATAGATTCCCTCTCTCAACGCAATCGATAGATATCTGGCGAACTACTTCATTCAGAGCGATATTATAAACTCCATCGCACTTTTTGCATTTTTCGCTCTCGCTGATATTTTTCTCATTCACGATGGAATTTATCTTCTCTTCCACCCAGTGAGTCAACGACACCACATCCGTTCTATTTGGTAGTCCACCTGCGAAGATAGAAGGCAGCTCCTTCTTCAGAGCTTGCAATTCCGCATCGTCAAGGACCTCATCCCAGTGAAACGAAAAAGCGTCACTTTCTGTCTTGACAGTCTGACGGATAGGATTGCCTTCTGATGTTATCTTCGGTATAGGGAAAATATGAGTAATATTATTAGACTCTCCTAAGAAAGACGACACTTCCTTCAGATGTTCTCTGTACTCCGTAGCTCTGAGGTCTGAGATATTGAGCTCACTGTTAAGTTTATCGAAGCGGTTATCCGGATAGAACGTTTTCGAGAATGATGTCGCAGATGACGAAAATGGGTTCGGAGTAGCATTATGGAAGATAAGAGGCAAAGACCCACGATCCTGCCGGTCAAACGAGGGAAATCCGGCGTTGCCCTGTCTTGAGGCACTGATTGGTGAAGGCTGCTCAAGATGATCACCCAAACGAATTCTGGATAGCGTTTTGTTAAGCTTCGTTTCAAGGCTTCCACGAGCGTTTATTCCAGATGAATAACTCTGATTCTGTGTCAAAATAGCCGAAAGCTGCGTGTTTCGGGCTATTGGCGAGTTAACTTCCAGCATAGGAGAGGTCATTTTCCTCCTCTCGAAGAGATATGAAACATCCCTTTTCAAATTCTGGGGCGAATGCATAGATTGTCTATCGATTTCAAACTTATTCCTGGCAATAACTTCTTTTTCAAGCTTTGAATAATCGATTAAATCACTATGATCCAGTGTCTCTCTTCTCGCCTTCAACTGAGGGGTTGCCTCCTGCAAAGTCCTGGCATTTGGAACGAATTTTCTTTCTTGCGACAGATCGTTTTTGCTTTGTTTCACTGAGGGAGATGTGTTTGTAGGGCTGGCACCACTAGTGGTCAGCACTGCTTGGTGCATTAGCATTGAAGAGTTTAGGTCGTGTTTTGATGGTTTAGAAGTAGAAATAAGTTCTTGGGAGCAGGGCTTTGAGTAATTAAAAGAAAGATCCGAGGTAATTGATGGTAATGTGATATTGTTGAGTTTATGCGCCTTTGCGGCGAGCAGTTTTTGAGAAATGTTGAGGTTATTCTTGAAAATTTTCTCAGCAGTTTTATCATTCAATTCATATTCGCTCTCAGGGCTTAGGTATTTCGGGCTTTTGCCGAATAATTGGCTATTGCCAACGAATTCGTTGTTCTTGAGGCTGTATACATGGGTTTTTCCGAGCTTGCTTGAAGAATGGGATGTATTTAGCATTGTGTTGTGATTGAAGTAGTCAAATAAAAACCTTTACTTCATATAATATCATATAAATAATGTAACACTTCGCAATTCAAAAAAGTTCCTGAAATTTTAGAAATAAACAGTTCCCCATTATGTTTTCATAGTTGACGTGTATATCAATGAAGCATAACCTAAAAGAAGGCATTAATTAATAGGATTCTTTGATTATAGCAAAAACGGAAGCAATGACGTCCTGTTGCCAGTCTTTGAATCCAGCTTCAGCATCAGCAGCAACAACGCTGGCGACGTAGAAGGCTCCGCCGAGGTCTTGCTCGCATTGAGAGCCAACTAAGAGGAGTTCTCTGACAAGCTGGAGGACGTTGGAGACTTGAGTGAGGTTCTTGTTGTTGCTGACGACATGCTTCACGAAGAGTTCAAGCGCTTCAGTAGTGTGGGTTGTGATCTTAGGAGGTTGGTTGACTTTGTGGTGAACACCAGGTTGACGATAGGTTATTGGCTGTGGTTTAGGGATAGGGATACGTGACTCTGGACGTGAAGGTTGGTGACTTGGAATTTGGCGTTGGTAAAGGGTCAAATCGTTGATTTCCGTTTCCATACTAGCGCTGACCACGGCAGCCAAGCCTAAAAGAACGATGATCGAGACTTTGTTCATCAAATTCACAGATTTTATTTGGAAAATTATTAATCTCTAGAAGCATCTAGAGCTTACGAATGAATTAACTTTTAAAGAAATCTAAGTGTTCACTCTAAAGATGAGTAAAAAAACAAAAAATGAGTAAAAGCAAGTCTGACTCTAAACAGCCAACGAGTACAAACCTAAAGCTTGTCTCAAACTGCGAATTTGGTAATTTATCATTCAAGTTTCTATACAATTATAAGCAAATCTTCTGTCACAAGACACAGAGTTATAAAAATTTCGAACAAGTCTTTAATAACTAAATCATGAAAACAGATACAATCAACAAATCAAGATATTTATGAAAACTATTTCATTACAAGGTTCTATTTAGGATTTGCGCGTTTCTCATTATCGTGCTTTTTGAACCAAACGCTGCCTTGACTATAAGAGATAAACGGTAATAAGAGCGCGTCTAATTGAGATGAAGATTTCAGTTCCTGCAAAGAATGAATGCCTAATTCATTTAGCCCAAGAAGTAATTCTTGTCGATTTCGGCCCTCTTGATGCATATCAACGCAAACTTTTTCCTTGGAAGAGAGCCAAAAGACATAAGTAGAAATCTCCGCACTTCGTATCAAGAGCGGAAAAGACATAATGAAAATTCTCTCCTTGGCTTTCTTCCTGATTAGGTGCTGAATCTTTTGAACAGCCTGCATAAGCCTCGCGGTTTTATCTAATGGCAACTTTTTAGTTTGAGGTAGTGTCTTCGGTATGATTTTTTCTGGGAGCGGCTTCTTCTCGATCTCTTTGGGTTGGCTGACTGGTTTCTTGTCCTGAGCTGGAATTTGTTTTTGTATGGATGTGAATGTTTCTTCAGGTTTCTTATTTGGTAAAACTTCCCTATGGTTCAGAAGCATATGCTTCTGTTTTGCTTCCGCTACCTGAGGCTTCTCTTGCATTTGGACCTTTGTTGGATCATCTGCGGGTTCTTGGCTCTGAATATTAGTTGGGACGGTTTTTTCCAGAGCTTTCCCTTGTTTAATTTGAGTAGGCTGTGAAGACATTTTATTTTGAAGCTGCTCTGTAGTCTCTTGTTGAATAGCTTTCTCTTTTTCACTCGGTTCAGTGTGCGCTGATTGAAGCTTCCCCTATACGATGAGTGAGATGTCAAAGTTAAGATTATCTTTACATTATCATTTATTTTCTTGAGGTTTCGAACATCAGCCGTATTTAGCTGCTGCTGAGGCTGCTTCATAGCCTGCGCTATATTTTTTTGATCGGCTCTCAGGTCTTCGCCTCTTCCAACTGGCTTATTCGATTCAATTACCTGAGCTTTGCTTTGTGACTGCTGTTGTTGTTGCAATATCGCATTCTGTGTATTTGTATCTGTTTCGTTAGATTTTTTCGGTGTCGCCTCTTGAGTTCCCAGCCTGGCAACTTGTGAGTTATTTTGGGGCTTAGCATATTCCCGCGAAGGCCTCCTGATTAGCGGACTTGTGGAATTCGGCTTTGTCTCTAGCGTTTTCTGTTCTTCCAGCTTAGACCTCGGTGTAGTACTTGGACTCACGTCTCTAGTCGAAGTGAATTCAGATTTCAATTGCATTGCATGGGTGAACACGTTAATATTAAGCATTGATTGCAATTTCTCACGTGTGGCTCTTCTCGCATTCATTGCTCGTGAAGGGAAAGGTACGGAGTTAAATTGAATTTCTTCAGTCAAATCGTTTCCATAAATAATCTGCGTTGGCGGAGCGGGTCTCTCTGTTTTAAGCTTCTTCGGCTTTTCCTGCAAAACTCTGAGGTTTATCAGCCTGCCTTTAATCTTAATAGTAGTTGAGAACAGCGTTTCCCAACAAGCATTCGAATAGAAAAACACCTTCTTCCTACACAGATACCCCCTGATCAGCTTTTGAATCAGCACTACCTGCGCAAAATTTGGTTGCTTGGACCCTTTTCTCTCAGGTCTGGTCAAGCTTTTCTTAAGGACCTGAGGAATTGGAGACAATGTAGACTTTTGAGTTTCCATCGTTGCTTTCGGTTTATCTGTTTCAGTTTTCAGAATTTCTGCTTTAACACCCACTAGCGCCTGTAATTTAGGTCTCTGAGTCTCCGATCTAAGCTCAGTCAGTGTCCTTGCTCCTGCGTTACCGACATTTTGAGGGGTGGGACTCTTTGATCTAGCCGGCAATGGCTCTAGTTTTACATCGCGCATTGGTGATTTCGACTTTGCTGGCTCCATGTACCGCTTTTGGGTCTCACTCCGGGGCTCATGCGCAATTGTTTTTAAAGGTTCTTTTAATTTCGGTAAACTGATGTCAACCGCACTCTTTTTTAATTGTTGGTCTTTCCAATCTGCAACGCCATTGCCTCCTTGCCTGCCTAACGGGCTAAGGCTGGTGCTACTTCTGTTTTCAATCTTCTTTTTTAAAAATTTTTCGACCTCGCTTTGAGAAACTTTTCAAACAAGGAATTAATTTGTTGGAAAGCTTGAGCAAATTACCCTTTCCAAAACGAATTGTCCTTTGATTCAAAATAGTGACTTTCGGGAGATGCGCTTGAGCAAAAGCTTTTGCTTGTCGTTTCAAGTCGACAATAGTCTGTCCATCCGGCATTTTGTAGGGTAGTTTGCCGCTAAGCACGAATTTTTTCTTGAGGACGGAGAAAAAGTTAAAAACTATCTGCTCATTTAGCAGTTCTAGCCAAGCGTAAACTTCGAAGGCGTGCTTGTCGAAAGGATCTTCGGCATTGAGCGGGTATTTTTCAATGGATTTATTTAAGAAGATGAATTTCCGCGCCTTTAATAGCTTGAGAAAACGCTTTCTTACAAGTATGCCACGAACTCTTTTCTGAATTCTAATCGCTGCTCGATCCTCTCTGTTCAGCAGTTTCTAAGTTGAGACAAAATATCCAATATTAGCTCAGATTATCCGAGAATTAATAAATAAATACCCTGCTTCCTCTCAGAGTTCCTTCAAAAGCGGCCACTTTCTTTTTGTTTTCTAAATAGCAATTCATTCTAAATTCATTGCGAATTATCTAATTTACCATCCGGCCTTGAAATAATTTTAGTACGGCTAGTGGTAAGAGTATCTAAATCAAATTTTTCACGATTAGCAACTAAAATAAATCATATACCTTTAAAAGGGTCATTGAGGTCCTGAGTCCTTCTCAAGCCGGGGTATGGCTGTTGCTTCTCCTCATTATCTTTGTAAAATTTTTGCGAGCTCACCAACTGGGCGATTCTGTGGCTATTTCTGAGTTCTCTGTCTCTATGCGGCGTTCTATCATCCAAATAAAGGGTTATTAGCTTTCTTGCCATTGATTAGGGTTTCATACTCGATACTGAAATCTCTGAGCCCGCCAACAATTTCATTTTTTGATAAATAATTCCGCTCTGTGAGATTCCTACAGTATTATCTTCAGTTTTGCGAAAAGCGCTTATCCTACTTGAATTCAGTCGAGAAGCTTCTATGAGGGCTGCCCGACGAGTCATTTAGTCCGTGCTTGGATTGAGATTTATTCATTGATCTTTTAGGACTCATCCCTTTCAATTTCGGAGTGGTTATTTGGTAAGGACTCATATCCATAAGGGTATTGATTCTCTGGGAAGGAAGTTTTATCTCGCTCAATGTGTGATCTGCCGACACTAACTCTTTGCCATTCGAACTACAGAGGCTTAAAAGATAAAATCACAATCATCTTACAGCAATCGCCTCTTGGTTGGAACAGGAAACAAATTATTCTGAGCCTCCATGAATTTTTCTTGTTTCCTTTTAGGAGATGATATTTTCCGATGTTTTCCAATGCTTCTGGGTAGTGAAACAGACCGCTGATTTTTTGGTAAGGGATGAAAATTATTTTTATTAAGCATTCTAGGAGAGGTATCCATTGCGTTTCCGTTGGCTGATTTCTGTGAAGTAAATTAAGTTGATTAACACACTATGACAATAAATCTAAGATCACCTGCAGTATTTTGTCGTAAGCCGTTAGGCAATTCTGTGCAAAAGGATCTTCATCACCATGTGTTTCCCGGATCAGTTCATAGGCCTTCCCAAATGCTCTTTTTGCGTTTTCGATGTTTCCACAATGATCTTCCTCAATGCCCATATTGAAGAATGAAATCGCCAGCGAAGCGACCTAGATACATTTTTTATTACAGGCCGAAAAGCATGATTTACTTTCTTATTATGCTCGACTGGATTAAGTTGATTCTTATTCACTTCATCAAATTTGATTAGGTCATACGAGCAATCATTGACGGCTTCCTTTGCATATTTCAACGCTTTTTTATGACTGCAAAAATTCAGCTTACTGCTTGCTTTTTTAAGAATTAGAATTTACTTTCCCATTTGAGAGTAAATGGCGCATAAGTTTATGTGAGTGATTCCAGCGTTTTCGCGTTCGTCTGTATTTGCCAAGCTGCCTAGCGCCCTCTCGAGATACTTAAGCGCGACCTCCAGTTTTCCCATTCTTCGATAGCAGCATGCGAGATTGTTATACGTCAAGCTCTGAATCGATGAGAACACTCCGTATTTCTTTGATCCAGTGATCTCATTGGAGATTTCAAGAATCCGCAATGAAACTCCAATTTTATCTTCCTTGAGGAAGTAAAGAGCATTTTCGTTTAAGAATTTCAATGTCTCGACAAAATACGCAGAAAATTCAGGGTCGCTGGGGTTTCGGTTGGCTGCAACGAAGGCTTGATCAATACAGACATAAAATTTTTCAAGAGCTGTTTCTATTCTTCCGGCTTTTAGATCTTTTTCTGCTTGTTGATGCAATTCGCTAATTTCCTTCATGTTTAGCTCTTGTGGTATTTGCGATAAACTCTGGTTGTTGAGGTAACTCATAAAGTTTTTTCCATTTCTAATTGATTTGTGCTCAGGAGAATGATTTGGAGAATATTCGTTTTCGTGATCGGATCCGGCTGAACTCATCATGTGCCAGCTGTTGAATAAAAACTCACCTTTAAAATTATTTTTTGATTTGAGTAGCGATGAGCTATTATTTGGAACTTTAGAGTCCCTCAAAGCAGTTAGGAGATTATCCATTGATTTAGCATCAAATTCATCAAGTTCAATTATATTCCCTCTTATTAATTATTACTAAGACTTGATAGAGCACATTTGTTGTATTTCTATGCAATTAATTGTAAAATTAGTCTCTCCGTGTATATATATATACCAACTTGAGGACCTCATTTGTTACTCTAAATTCTGAGTGAATGCAATCAGGCCTAGTATTGTCACTCTAAAGCTAGAAAATCTCCTTATTGACTAATTTTTTCAAGAATTTATGTATTATGATGGAATCTCAAGGATATGTACATAGAAGGCTCAATAATGTGAACCGGACCTGGCAGCGGCATTCGACAGAAAAATATACACTATGTTTGCCATTCGATATATTTGAATTTTCAAATCTAAAGCAATAAAATTTGACTCGAATAAAAACCGAATAATTTCAAAGGGAAAATATCGACCTGAACCCAATGGAGAGAATCCAAGAGCATCTAATTAACACAATCACCAGAAAAGTCGCCGATGATTTGGTCACACAAATTGACAAAGGAACTCAAAAAATCGACCCGAAATCCCTTCCAGCAAACTTCTTCTACGTGTCAATCTCAGCTGTTTTAGAATACGCAGAGGTTAGCTTCATTTCTCCCTTCAAACAAACTCAAACTTGCTTAGTGCGACGCTGAAGATTATCTGCAATGCAAATGGGATCTCGTTACTGGAACTGATTGGGAGAAAGTGGATGTAAATTTCTCTTTAGTGTTCTCTTTTCTGATTAGTGATAGGGAACAACAAACGGAACGACTCAAGCAGCGACTTCACCTAACTCTGAAAACAAAAAACTCATATGGAACTATCCTATCAACGTTACTTACCGTTCTTTGAACCCTTACGGCTGGCCGAACCTTGTTCTCACTGCTGTTGGACCAGATTTTTTCGGCACGACCGTTGTTAGAGGATATGGTAGCGTGCATGTGCCAACAAGTCCAGGATAGTAAAACTATCTTTGAGGCATGCGTGTTTAATTGTTGAAATTAGTCATGAAAGGACACTCACTTTGTATAAACCCGTCACGAAGCCGACTCGTAGTGGAGGACTGTTTGGATTCTTTAAAAGTCATACTGCGCAATATGAGACTCCTTCGGAAATCATTGCAAAGGGAGAGGGAAGGGAAGGTATTTGTTTATTATTATTAGGGTGAGATGTTGAAACTTTGCTTGCTTTTTATTAGTGACGAGAGTCCAAACGGTGGGTAAAGTTAAAGTAAAATTCAATATTTCAGAGAAGAATATGAAAAAGTTTGGCTATCTGTAGAGAAGAGGTAGAGTTGCCCTCTCTCACGAAAAAAGTTTTATTTTTTTGTTGTTGTTTTGAGGTGATTTGAGATTGTATTATGAATAATTTTACATTCATGTGATAATAATTGGGCAAAGTCGAGGAAATTGAAATTCTTAACAAAAGAAAAGAGGAAAATTCAAAATTTCTATGTATTATCAGTGGTATCAAGTGCCAACTTATTTCTGATGCGAAATAACTATGGAGGATCGTATCTTCGTGCCATTTATATTCAAATTTCGTGATGAAGCCTCGCATAATTCTCATTCATTACAGATCTGAATATGAATAAAAATTTCGAATCGCCACTGAAATAGTGAGGATATGATGATAAGGCACCTCTTTCACCAAAGAGCTCATCATCATCTCTAGGCTTCCTTTTTTCCCCAGCGGAATGGATTTTTCTGGAGCTTCATTCCAAAATTCCACAATAAAATATTTCAAGCCAGAAATTTTCGGGATCGCCACCAGAATTCTATCAATTAGCTCGCATTCAGTATGAGTCAAATTCGTTTGATAGCGTATAATTATTTAAACACAGGTTGTAATCCTCTGTCTCTCAGCCATGGTTGAAGCCCTTCCGACGCCTCAAAAGGAGATCGCCAAGAAAATCGGACTCGTTACTGCAGAAGACTTGCAAAAAGCCAAGAGCGCGATCATGCAAGCTAATGAAGACACGCAGAGACACAATAGATTCAGAGAATGGGTAGATACTGATGATTTATGCTGTTATGTGACCATAATGATAGTTCGTTGTCTTTAAAAGAGCCGTGGCCTTTGGAAATACAACAAAGTACAAAGAACTCATCGCTCAAACCGAGATTTACTCAGGATTCAACTATGAGCAGCTATTCGAAAAAGATCAGGTAGAGACCTCACTTAACATCGCTCTAAATTGTTTTACAGCCAGAAGGAAATAACATATTAATGGCTGCCTGCTACAATGGAAGAGAAGGTTTCGTCAGATATTTGCTAGAAAACGGATGGCAGAAGAAGATAAATGACACTAATAAGGTACTTTACTCTCTCTCTCACAAGGACGCTGATTAACACCTCTTAGATAGGGCAAACAGCTTATCAGCTCGCTATGATCAATGCCGTGATTAATGAGAAGGATCCCTCACTTTTGAAGCTTTTGGTTCAATATGGAGCTGACGTCCTCACAACAGACAAGGTAACAGCACTTCTAAAGCAATAGAGTGGCTTATTTCTTTACAGTTCGAGATGACGCCATTCAAAATATCGGAGAAATCCACCAATGAGGAAACCAAAAAATACGCCCAAGAAGTCAACACCTTCCAACGTAATATCATAATTTGAAAGAGTGTTTGCTTATTGCTTTACTAGTAAGAAGACGAAGTCGTCTTCATATCTTGTTTTACTTCCATTACACTAATACAGGGAAAAATGCAACAATTTCCCAATTGCCTTTGGGTTACAAAAATGAAATCGTAAAATTCCTTTGATTTATTAATTCATATACATTCATTAAGTTCTTCTATGCTGAGAATATATATCAATAATTCAATCTCTTCCCAAATTATTTCTATATTATCACATTTCTCTTGATTTACTAAGGCTAGTTTTTATGTAAAAAGGAAATATTTTTGCCTTTATTATCTTTTGGATCTCCTTTTTAAAATGTGTTCTTGGTGCAATACTATGTAATCGATATATAGATGCACAGTCATTACTCCTCAAATTACTTAGCTTCCTGGAGATG
>ENA-UOTZ01000549-UOTZ01000549.1-compost-metagenome-genome-assembly--contig:-NODE-549-length-31211-cov-42.782360_pt1 | contig 31211 bp, 13 predicted proteins | sample MGYA00238144_ERZ746983 | MGnify/ENA primary metagenome ERZ746983 (study PRJEB28759, sample SAMN06268863) | compost metagenome | isolation source: single cell | place: USA: California, Emeryville, Joint... | reverse complement strand
GCACTCATGGATCATGACAAACTAGAAGGAGGTGCTTATTACTCTGATTGTGTTCCAGTCAAAATGAATCCTGATGGTAAGAATGAAGAATATGGAAAAAGGCTGTGGAATAAGAGTTTAGAACTACTTGAAATGAAAGATATTTAGTTAAACTAATAAAAAATGAAGAAACCTGAAATGAGAAAGAATATATTAGGGCAGAAATTCTGTTAATTAAGGATTGATAGAAAAGTAGTCTCTTAAGAAAGTCTTTATCATCTAATTGTATTTCCTTCCACCGATATTTCTATTATATTCATATTTTTATTCCTATTAACAAAAATTTTCAAGTTGCAATAGAGCTCGTTCCGACAAATTGAACAAGAATCAAAACTGGTTTATCACACTTATGGCTTCAAGTGCTAAGAAGCAATTTTTTCATGAAGATCTCCTTGAAGAAAATAGCAGAGTGCAGGAGTCAGCCTGCTTGCTTAAAACCCAAAAAGAAAAAAAAAATACACTACTGTTCGGAGAAGTAAGAGAAACGAATGGCTTCGACGACAGAGAAATTTCTTACTTCTTTGAAGAGTCAACAAATTTTCGCAAAATCAGTGTTGAAATTCAAAGAAAGCATTTACGTCATTTACATCATTGATTAGGTAGATATGAGTATCTTCTATTCTGGCATTTGGCTCAATTTTATCATTCTTTAAAATTTTCAACAACAACATAACCATGGCCTGCCAGTCCTGCCTTCTGATCGCTGCAGGGGCTATTATCCTTCTCTTTCTATTGAAAAAATACATGAATGGAGGAATTTGTCGCTTGTCTCCTAACCTGCAAGGAAAAGTCGCCATTGTAACAGGTTCAAATTGTGGAATTGGATACTTCACTGCTTTACGACTTGCTCAGCTCGGAGCTAAAGTCATCCTGGCCTGCCGTGATCCAACACGAGCCAATAAAGCGCTCGAGGATCTCAAGAAGACTGTCAAAGATGCTCAAGTAGAGTTTATTAGGATAGATCTCACAAAACCTAGCTCTATCAAAGAGTTTGTGGATACTTTCAAGACAAAATACGATAGACTTGATATTCTAGTCAATAATGCTGGACTTGCCTCAGAGACCAGACAATTAACCCCTGAAGGAGTAGAGATGACATTCTCAGCAAACCATCTGGGTCACTTCATGTTGACACTGTTACTGACAGACTATCTCATCAAATCGGGTCCAAGCAGAGTCGTGAATGTTGCTTCTGTAGCGTCTCGAATAGGGAAAATGCACTGGGATGACTTAACATTAGAAAAGGGATATGCTGTCATGAAGGCTTATCAGCAGAGCAAATTGGCTAATGTGATATTCGCAAGTGAGTTCAATAGAAGATTTGAGTCTAAAGGAGTTAAATCAGTCTCATTACACCCGGGAGTTGTGAGAACTGAAATATGGAGACCTGCATGGAAAAGGCCTATTACAACAGCCTTGGCCGTGTTGGCCTATCCTTTGATTTGGTTGTTCACCAAGAGCTGTGAGCAAGGAGCCCAAACAACGTTAGAATGTGCCCTTATAGATCATGATAAACTGAAAGGAGGTGCTTACTACACTGATTGTGTGCCAGCCAAAATGAATCCTGATGGTAAGAATGAAGAATTCGGAAAGAGATTATGGAATAAGAGCTTGGAGCTGTTGAACATGAAAGACATCAATTAGTGAAGAGAAAAATGCAATTCATGCAAGACTAAAAAGTAGAAAGAAATTATTTTATTGAGAAAGAGAGGCAACATTAAGTAGTTATTTCTCTCAATGAATTAATTGTATTGATCATATTTCATATTAGTTGCGTAATATTCATAGGCTCGTTCCTTCGAACTAAAAATTATCAACTTATGACAATGGAATTAATCACACTTAGAAGTAGTTCTAATTTTCCTACAAACTATTATCCAACTAAGGACCAGCATTGGGAATTCAGAAACATTCAAACAATCGTTAATATTACTGTGGTACGTATCCCCACTGACTTTAGACTCCACTCACACTGCGAGCTGTTTAACTCGAGCACGTAATAACGATTCTTCTTTCGAAGGTTCTTCAAAACCTCTATTGAATGAGATTGAATTAAGAGAACAAAGGCAGATTTCCTATTCAAATTACTAGAAAGCTTTTTAAAATTCATGTATTTATTGTAAATAGCAGCACAATGATAAGTTGACACCAAACAGCTTTAAAACTTTATCATCGATGTGACACTAACTATCTCACCAACATCGGATATAGTTACCAATGCTAGCCATTATTATATTATCCTTAGATTGAGCTACCATAGTCCAAATTTATGAGCTGAAAGTTCTCAAATATAGCAAATCATTAATAAATTAAGCTAGATTTGAACTGACAATAAAGTACACAATTCCGACAAATGGAAAGAGAAAGAGAAAACGAAAACTCCCTCGCTGGCGTAGCAGATATCTTCGGCACCAAAACTTACAGCATTGACTATGTCGAATATTTCGACCTGAATGAATGCAAACAATACTATGAAGTCCCACGGTTTCCAAGAACATACGAAGAGAAAAAATCTACTCCAGACTTCAAGTTAAAGCTCGCTCCAAGAGACATTTTCAAAATCACCGACAGAGAGAACGAAGAAACCGTCTATATTTGCGAAGAGTTTGCCTTCCAAAAAATAGAGGACGTACAAGCATTTTACAAAATGTTGAAAACAGTTAAAAGACATCGAAACCTGTTTGAATTTATCCGCATTATCGTATTGACCACAGAGAAGAGGATGTGGCTGCTCAGCTGGTCTGAAGATCTCATATTCCTGAAGAAAAAGCTCAATAAAGAAACAAAAAATCCTTTTTCGCTGCATACTCTCATGAATTTTTGCCGCGATATCGAAGGGGCTCTTGATCATTTATCAAAGATGAAAAGTGAAAGACTATCAATTTTCGATGACGTTTTGACTCCTTTTATCACAACGACTGCAATACTGTACTCACCATCAGAAAACACTTTTAAAATAGGATTTTCGCTAGCCTATTCAAACCATTACGAGGCTGATAAGAAATATTCACCTGAAGTAGAATCATATAAGTCCTCTGGTCGTCAAGAGAAGGAGGTTTTAATTATTCAGTCGTTGGGAAGAGTGATGCTGGAAGTCGCGATTGGGTTCTTTACGAAGGTTGATTATGATGGAAAACTTGAAATTACAGGGATTCCGGTGTCTTTAGAGGGCGGACCGTTGACTGATGATAAGATCCGAGATGTGATAAACGAGACCCGCAAAGATATGATGTTTTCGTCCAATTTGCAGCAGCTTAATTACTTTGACACGCATCATATCCAGCGAATTTTGGCAATGATTAAAAGGAAGCTGTCATGGAAAGAGGCGATTGAACAACATTTCTTTGGGGATAGAGTGTGGTCGTATCGATGGATTGATCCGATGCAGATTAGAAATAACATCGGAATAACCTCCGCTGATGGCGTGGAAACCTTCAGACCAGAGAAGGCAGATCTGAAGAAGTATTTACTGGTAGATGGGATCAATTGCACCATCTTCCTGGGATATTATCTTGAAAAAGGGATTCCATTAACAGTAAAATTTGTTTATTTTTCAATGACAGTTTTTTGATTTCCAATGGATTTATTTAGACGGAAATTTGGAAAGAGCATTTGGATGATGAGCAGAAAGTGAACAGATTTATCGACGAAATAACGACAACTTTCAAATGCAAGCTCAGCCAAACGAAGAAAGATGACGCGCTAATTTATACGTTTGATAAAGGGTTAGACGTACCCTCTGATGAAGTAAAGAAAAGCTCTACGAGGATAGAGTTGATGGCACTATGGGGGAAAAATTGCATTGTAATGATTTTCGATTGAGTTTGCGAATGAATAACTAAATTACCTCAATTAGGTGCATAAATGTCTATTGGACATATTGACGCTGTCAGTGGAGTTTGGCGATGACTTAAACCACCTCTCGAGCGTGATTGCGACGACTTTCCCTTATATGAGTACTGAGATCGATGAGCAACGACATATCGTGTTCAGAATAGCAAATACGCTGAGTCCGGGAGACAGAGTTGTCGATATGATAATCGACACGTTGGATCAGATGCTGATTACAATAAACACCATAAGACTGAAATTCGAGGATTGCATCAAAGGAGAGAAGTTTGGGAGACTAGCGAAAGCTTCTCATTTTATTGCTGATGAGATTATAGAGAAGATTCGTGAATATCATGATGTGAAGAAAAGAATAATTATTGAAACCAATAGAAATAAGAAGAAAGCTTTTTAAGTCGTATTTGAATGGTTGCTTGTTAAATCTAACGTTGAGAAAAGGACTCTCATTATTCTAACTCTTTTTTAATGCAAACTAATTTCGTATCAATGCTAGTTGAAGCGAGCGAATCTCAATGCACCACACTCGAGAATTATTCGTTTAAATTTTGTATTTCAAGCCTAGTAAAGACCTTATCTTGATTCACTCTCCACAGTACAGACTAATAAATTGCTGGAGAATTGTAGAATGGAATCTTGCTCGTGTTTCTGGTTACTCAGGTACATTTTCTCATAATAATCAAGTCAGCACATGGATTCTAATGAAACCATTCCGATAAATAAACTCAACGTCTGAGAAGAAATTTAATGTGGAGGAAATGTTTGATAAGACTCAAACAATATATTTAACAAAACATTCAGCCGAAATAGTTTTGATTACCTTGTTCATTCAGAACTCTAGCTGCAAGAGCATGCTTATTAAATAAGCAAATAAATTGAAGTTCAATATAAATAAAAATCACAACTTCTCGGGGAACCAATGGAAAACAAAGTCTACTCATTTAAACTCATATTCACATCCATCAACAGGATATACGAGCTTGAGATTGATGGAGACTCTTCATTCAAAGACGCTGTGGAGTTTGCAGAAGGAGAACTTGGAATTCATTCAAACAATTTAAAATTTATCATTGGAGAAGGTGTTGAGTTGAAAGTGACCACGACTAATACTATGGGCTCATAAAGCATGCATAGTACCACGGGGCAAAAATACTGCAGTATCATGGTACAATGCATAACGGGAAGTGACAGAGATCCATAAAGATGGCTACCTTTACACACATCAGGTTTATATGAAAGGAAAAGGCATAGGGTGGATAGATGGAGCCGTTGCTCCAATTACAATAGAAGAAAGGGACTGGGGCGCAGGAATGCTTTATTAAATTTTGATTAGGGATATGTAATCTTCGTATGAAATATGTGTATTGTAATTTCTTTTCGATAGCAGATGATCAGAAGAATACAAAAACTTTAACAAAGTCTCTTCCACTTCACAAAAATTAAAAAATCTGACTTATTAATATATGTTTGCTTTCTAAAACAAATACCTATTCAAAGTAACCTTGCTAGAAGCAATATTAACCGATTCCAATGAGTTCTACTTTTACTTTTGTTTAGATTCACTGATATGAATAGTGCCTCATAGCTCAAATTATTTCTATTCACGAGAATTCTATATAATTATCGAATGAAACTTCCTGAAGTTCATTTTTATAAGTTAACAACTGTTCGGACTATCTTGTTTCATTTAGGTTCATACTCTTTCCATACTTTCAAAAGTGAAGAGCAAGTTCTGATAAAAAATAAGCTCAAATTGTTATACTTATGGCCTCCGCGCTATAGAAACCAAAAAAATATTTTTCATATTTGATAAATAAAATTTGCTAATTGAATAATTATATAACCCCATCTCAAAGAACTACTTGACCCTCTCTGCCTTTGGCATGGTCAAAAATCGCTGACTTTTTTTACAATAACTGTATTATGATGAATCCCTGATTTTCTATGTATCGAACTTATACTTGTTCCCATTAGGGTTCTCCTCCCTTCAACTATATCCTCATCAAACTCAATCGGCAACTCGAGATCTTTATCTTCTCCACCAGGCCTCTGCACAATTTCTGTGTTTTTTACTTTATTCCGAACTATCCTCTCAATAAGCTCAAGCTTCCAAAAAATAATTTACCTTGATCTGGACTGCTCAGATTCATCACAAAACTTTGTGATCTCTCAATCAAATTTTGACTCCTGTACACATCATAACCAGTCTTTTCATTAAAGGTTTTTGCTCTTTTAAGTTCGTCGTTTCCGGGCTCTTGCAGCAGTCCATTCAGCGTTAACCTTTGATCAGGATCCTTATTTAACATATTTCTTAACAGAGCTTTTATATCTGCACCAAAGTTGAGTGTGTTCAGGAGACTGTCAAGCGATGCGTTATAAAGTTTTACATTACTAATCGCAGCTAGATCTTCAAGGTCCTGGTGCTCTAAACCACCTACTCGGAGAGCTAGCTTTCCCAATGAGTAAACACAATTTGATGTGTCTTCGCTGGTGTCAGGCTGAGACATGAGACTTGGTCGGCTCAGGATTGAGGTTGACATGGAATTCGGACTGAGATACTTCGCCCAATCTCCGATAAAAAATGAATTAGTTCCTTCAAAACGAAAAACGTTTTGAGGATCGGCACTCAGGTCATTAAAATTTTTCTTTTTCAAAAGATATCTCATCTCTGAGCTGAGGTCTTTCAAGAGTTTTGAAATATCATATTGAACGTTTTTGAGGTTACTCAACTCGTAGTCGAGAGGATAATAAGGTTTGCTGATGAAATAGATCTTATCGCCTTGAAATTCAAATAGTTCTGGGATGATAGCCTCTCGCCCACCAGGCAGCTGGCAGAGATGGAGGATTTCCTGAAGGAAAAGAGTCACGGCTTGGTTGAAATCTTCTTCGACAAGGTTACATGAGGGATCGAGGATACGGATAGTGTGGATTTCCTGAGTAAGTTGGGATTTTGCTTGATAAATTTTGTAGTAGCTTGTTTGATTGATGAACTTGAAATCTGTATAGTTGTTCTTGAGATTCCTGCTGATAGAAGATTCTAATTTTGTGGATATCATGGTTCTTTGCGAGTGAAATAAGTTCAGGATATTAAACAAATAAATATTTGAATGTGAATATTAGCATTTTCTCATTATATTAGAGCGAAATCGGATTATCGTCCAGCTATTTCGTTGCATGGTGCTCTAACGCTTAGTTTGCGGTTTTGGAATATAAATGAAGATTGATTTAAAGATTTGCTATGAAAAAAAATTTCCTATAAAACACAGAAAGACTTGTACTACTCATGATAGATTAGCTATTTTGATGAAGTTATTTCAACGCTATTAGCTTAGTTGATACCTTATTAAGGGTAAGCCATTATTCAACTCCTCTCATGACTAATTGCTTTCGTTTTTATTTTAGCATTATTTCGTTTTCGAAACAATTACACCATCTGAATCTCGAATGCAATAACCTCGAGGAATGCCTAACTGAGCTCCTTATCTTCGTTCACATTATGAACGTTCTATCGATGGGCCTTTGAGAAAGAATTTGAGAAAATTTTCGTAATGTTGATACTTTCATTGAACAATCTATCCAAAATAAAGAAGGTTATTGAGAGCTTATTTCAATTTTTTCGATTTTAAGTCTTGCAGACAAGCAGGTGAAAATTCCATGGAATCAAGGCAAATGAAATATAACCAATTTTCAAAAATGAAAAGAAAGTGTGCCCCGATAGCCAGCTTCAACACCTCGAACTTATGATTAAGAGCAGGGTTGAAGCTCGACTCTCCTCGCAATTTCCAACAGAATTTTTACTTCAGTACTTTTATTATGTAAAATGATTGGTCTCCTCGGAAAAAAGAGCACGATGAACTAATACTGATTTTCCTTCATAATAAATGACTGATTATTCAATTCTTGCCGTTCTCGTTTGTAGCATGTTGAAGATCTAAGCACCATTAATCATTGATCGAACAAAACATTTCAGAAATTCTCGAGACAGCAAAATTATAGGTTTCATTAGAAGCCATGCATACCAATAATTATACTCACTTCAATGGGATTAACCTCAGAAGGCGGTTGCAGTTTCCATCTTCAGAGTTTATCTATCTTTTTCCTAAATTCATCAATACCTTTCGAAATGTCTCTTAGCATAATTACCCCAATACGTACTTTCGGATCACCCAAACGATCCATTTATCATTATTTCATAATTCTGAAATTTCCTCAGTAAGCAGCCGTCTTGCAACTTTTTCTGATCAGATTCAGATTCAGATCAGAAAAAATATTCTTGCCTTGAAGAGAACTTAGTCTAATTTGAGGCAATCAAGAATAACTACAGTCCTTGCTTTATTATGAATTAGCCCGAAAAAATCCTTGTATTTGCAAAACGTGGAGCGCGCTACTCCCTTTATAACAAATCAGATAAAATTACAAATACTTTTATCCTCTTCCCTGACTTCTCATGGAAAACTTCTTCGAACTCTCGCAAACATCAGAAAAGACCAAGCTCCAATACAACCACCTCGAAAGATTCTCCACTTCCTATGGAATTGAAGATTAAACGAAGGAACAGCTCTCAGAAATCATATAAATGCCCAGATCCTGGATGTAAAGCATCCTTTTTGTTTAAATCGGAGCTGACGCAGCATGTGCTCACTCATCCTGGCTCAGAATTTTTCGTTTGTCCTTACGACGGCTGTAACAAAGGCTTCAAACGTCTTGATACTCTCCGGACACATTTCCGTCTTCATACGGGTGAGAAACCTTTTGCTTGTCAATATAAACCCTGTGGTATGAGTTTTGCAACTAAAGCAGCCTTGCGATATCACTCTTTGAAGCATTCAAATGAAAAGAGCTACAAATGTAATGCCCCTGATTGTGGAAAATCATTTCTGACTCTCGGGCAATTGAAGCAACATGAAAAATGGAAATGCTGCGCTCACTCACAAGAGTCGAAAACTACTGAGTGCCCTTCAGGAATCTCGAAGGAATTCTGGGATTGGTTAGAAGCAGACCCACAACATTGAACTGGCGTTAATATAATTAAAGCCAGACACACACAATTAAAGAACAAGTAATTATAGATAATATTAATGGGTTCTCTCCCTGTCCATTTAATATAAATAATTCAATAATGGGAACATTAAATAATGAATAATCCGTATTTTATTCTGCTATTATTGCCATTTTTTTTTGTTTAATTCATTCATATATAGATATATACCTATATTTCAGCTTTTTTTTTTATTAATTAATAATGCCATCAACCGAGTTAATGTTATTAATGAGATTTTTTTTGCTAATCACTATTTACAGCATTTCTTTTTTGCTTATTATCGCCGAGATATTTGGATTTACGTGTTTTTTCTTAGTTAGAAATCAATAATTAAAACCAGCAGCTAGGACGTCAATTATAAACAATTACAATGCATCTGCAAGGTTAGCAAGAGATTAGTTTTCTCGACGTCTTTTAGTTTAAGTTGGATTTAATTGCTGAATGTTCGAACCAACTGATTCTCTGCTGCACGGCGTTTTTCTAATCAAATTAAATGCTAATCTTTGATGAATATTTTCTTCACTCGTGTCTTTGCCCTGAGCATCGAATATCTTCCATCTCTTACATATCGTTTTCCTTCGCTATTTTGTTTAACAAATTCGACATCTTGGGATTTAGCTTACTAAAGCAACAATAAGGATTTTCTGAATGGTTAGTGAAATTTTGTTGAGCAAATTGCCCCTTTGACCTGCTTTGCTTAAGATGTCATTCGTCCAGCGTTCTTGCAATCACAGTTATTGGGATTAGTTATCTGAAATGCACATCTTTAAGTTGTCTGATATTAGATACTCCTATTTTAATAACTGAAAAAAACTTCGCTAAATTCATACCTGCCTTGGTGTAACAAGATGTTGTATGCAGATATTTCAAACGAGGCTACTTCAATTAACCGTTGTGTAGTATATTGATTGTTTGTAGAAATTTAATTAAAAAAAAAAAGATACCGCAATTGTAGTATTTTAAGACGAAAATTTTAAATCAGAGCTTCCAAATGAACTAAAACCGAAACAGTGATTCTCTATAGTTCCAATAAGCTGGAATAAAAATCGAAAATTGAAGCTCTTTAACCTAGTTTGAAAAGCTTCCATGAAGAAGGCTCACTCAAAAGACAGTCGAATGAAATCGTTGTTTTATACGATCGTCCAAACCTATTTCAAAATTAACGAAACTCACATGCTGAACGCCCCAACGCTATGCATATTGGTAATCATCAGCTTAAACCAAATCTCTTCGGTATGCTTCACGGTGTACAGCATCTCCACTGGCGTCAGACCATTCAATCGATTCTTAATTCATTATTTCCAATTGATCAGATTACAATTTCTTGGAAAAGACTTCCTTTTGCTGCTAAAGATTCTTTTACTTCTCTACGATCTCGCCTGTGTGACACTATGCCTTGCCGTGGTCGTTTTTCATCACATGAAACCCAAAAACATGGCTTTTACCCAGAAAATCTGCGAAGGTCTCCTATTTTATATGTTTGAAATCTTTTTTTGGGTGTTGATCATCCCTAACGCAGAGGTTTGGGTCACCGGTATCGTCGTCTCGTCTGGCTACTCGAATTCTGAGATAAACGACGCTTTCCAGTCAAGTGCTTCGCCTTGGTTGAATAACATTGGATTGCTTCTCTTTCTAATCGCATGCCAGTTTTACGCCGCCACCTTACCAGCGAAACTCTATTTTAATTCTATCAATGGGAACGCATCGAGACGACAGCGCACCAGACTGGAAATCGTCACCATCGAGATGAGATTACTTATCATTATTCTTCGGGTGCTTGTGGATTATAACATTATTGATGAGGTTTATCTAGTACTGGGTAACTGCGCAACATGGCTTCTACTTGGAGTAGATTACTATCTCCATGGGAAATTCCCAGGGGTACCTGGGGTTGTTTACGGTGGCTTGCTCGTGAAGATTTTCGTTCAAATTTGTTTTCAAATCGTGAATTTATTTGGAGTTTTTACATTGCCTGGCTTAAAGGATCCAAAGTTCCTTCTCCTTTTTCTCACCGCCTTGCCCTTCCTGCTAAGAGCTTACAAAAATGCAAGCGAGTATTACCTCAACTTCTGGGCATGCCGAGGACTAACGGACAAAAAGAACATCCGGTACAATGCTGTTGACGTTTTTCTAAGACACGTGCAACAATTAGCGACAGAAACCTCTAGATCGGTTGCCAATATCTTCGATCTATCCTACTCCATCAGCTCTATCATATCTCTTTACAAGCAGCATCCAATAGAACGCGATTTGCTCATAAATTTCTTAAAAGACCGAAAAGTGGATCTTGAAGACGCTCATCAAGAGCTGCTTGCCAATCGAAGCTACATTGAAGACTTCATCATGCTTATCTACGAGAATCTGATCAACCGAGGGTTTTTAAAGAACCGAAGCGCCGACCAACCGCCAGTCACTTTTTTATCATCATACCTAAGCTATTCGTTTTATATTGCTGACCGTAAGCATAAAGCTTTGCGAGACAGCTATAAATTTCTGAGCAAGACTCCTAAAGGCACCGTTGATTGGATCTTAATGGAACAGATTTCCCTCACAATCAAAGAAGAGGAAATGAACTATTTAGAAGAAGGTCAAAGAGCTTTCCACGCTACCGTATACTCAAAATTCTTTCAGAACGAAGAAGATTATACTCGTTTGACGCAAGAAATGCAAGATATCTGCAAGAAGTACGTAGAGTTCTATTCCTTCATCAATGAATCTACGATCGACTTAAATGAATTAGATTCAATCGGAACAGCTTTAAAGAATGAGATAGTGCATGCTGAAAATGCTTTTAAGGCTCTCTTTCATCATCGATCCGAGAATCTCGAGTTTATGTCGGATTATGTGAATTTTTTAAGCAAGTTGAAGATGTCACAGCCATCGGAATACCGACCTATCTTAGCAAAATTCCATGAAACTCTCAATCGGAGGATCGCGCTGCAAAAGGGACATAAAAATGAACTTAAATTAGAAAACATCCTCGAGATTAGTCGAAGCATCATGACGCTGAGTGGTGAGCGAGATAACTTGGGGAGAATAATCAAAGCTTCTCAATCTGTTGCTAGTTTACTCAATTACCACCGAGAAGACATTGAGGGCCAAAATATCAAGCTGCTGATCCCCGATTATATTATCCCGAAACACGATGAAGCTATGCTGAGTTATATATATGGCAATAAGACAGTATCAGTGTTCGACAGGCAGAAAAAAATCATTTATGGGCTGACAAGAGAACGCTTGATTGAACCTTTACAAATTTTTATTAAAACCGAGCTGTTCAATGATCGACTGTGTCTTATCGGGTTGTTCAACGGACTGAAATTAGCATATTCATCAGCGACTATCTTAACTGATTTAGAAGGAAAAGTACTTGGTTACAACGACGAGTTTGTGAAAAATACGGGACTAGCTGAGTCTGAGCATCTCCTGTGTTTCGAGCAGCAGGCTCTCTGGTTATTTGCGCCAAAACTTCTAAAAAGGAATTATTATCCTCGAGTTGACTTCGAAGGGTGCCCAGTGTCTTGGAAAGGAGGAAGGAGGAAACGAGCGGCGGTGGAAACCCAAACTTCTTTTGTAGAAGCTGCTCTTCCTATATATCGAACAGAGAGTACCCTTCCTGAGATGATGAAAATTTACTTCTTCAAGCATCCAAAAATCGAAGAAGATCACTTCAGAAGGCTCCTAAAACTCTTAACCTATAAATTTGTGCAAAAATATCACTTACTAAACGCCATTGCGCAAGATTTCGACGAAGTCTGGGCTGATCAAGAACTAACCAGTCTTGCGAGGCATTTCACTGCGGGGTTTAGGTACGAAGATTGTGAGATCTATAAGATGAAGATATCAGCTTCAGATTTTTCTTACTTTGAAGGCGGGATGAAATTGAAGAGAATCGAAATTTATCAATCAAATCTGCTAACAGACCCTGCTGAAAGACAAACCGCCCTGAATAACAAAGTTATTAAAGAGATGAGTCAAGCTATCCAGGAAATAATGCACAATTACACACCTAAAAGCCGGAATCTGACCATTAAGGGTTATCAAGGAGGTTTTTTCCTGGCATCTCCGATTTTTGCGAAGGAGAATTCTGAAGGGACTTCAAAGACTAGTCAGGAAAAAGAATCTCTAGCAGTGTTGGAGATGAAACAAGAACCCTCTCTGCCTCAAACCAAACTTCCAACTTCTATACAATCACTCTTACTGCTCCAGCCGGTTGAGAGTAAAACTGAGCTCATTAAGAAACCAGATGATGTTCGCAGAGATGTGAAAAGAGAGGGCGAACAGGAGCTCGGCAGCGAACTAAATCTTTCTAAGGCTCACAGTGGTCGAAAGTCATCTTTGGCAGATGATTCTTATTTAGACATACCAAGCGAAGACATCGAGCTCGGCTTACTGGGACAGATTGGGACGCTCCGAAATGAGATAGGCAGCGAGACGTTCCGCCAAGGATTGCAATCTCCACCTAGAGATGGTTCATTAACTGAAAGGAACTTTGACTTTGCTCAAACGACACACAGAGGCATTCTTGAAACTGGCAACGAGACTCAACGGATCAAAGGGACGCATTTCGATCAGGATTTGTTGTCATCATCAAGAGGTTTGATCACTTCTCCAAGGATCGTCCTTAATTACCAGAGTACAGTCCACCCGAACCAATCCGTTCTCAAGGACTCAAGCAAAGTTACTCCGAACTCAACCTTTAATGGTGAACTTTCATTTGATCATCCTTTATTGCGGACAAACTATATATCTAAACTCCCGAAGCACCTATTCGATTTCGCTCAGAGTCCTAAAACGTCTCATGACGTTACAAACAGAATTGTCGAAGATGTAGAAAATGAAAACGACGAAGTCAAAGATTTAAAGAGGAACAAAGTCGACTTTCAACACAAAACGAGCCTTCACGTTCAAGTACCCCGAATTTATCTCGAAGAAAACGCTAAGAAACCCGCGTACATTTCTTCTTCAAACTTAGGAAGCTTGAACGACATCAAAAGTCATAATACAATTGATAAAAATAGCTCACAAGGCAGAGAAGCGGTAGATGGCCGAGAAAACTTCTTGAGGAAATTCCTACTCAGACCGACGATCGTCCAAAGAGCGTACAATAGAATCCAAAGGATGACATTTATTAGAGCGCAGGAACAAGAATCTTCTTCCGTGAAGCGACCAGCCTTGATCGTAAACCCCGAGGATTTCGTTGAAAACCAAAGCATGAGCAGCACGACAACTTCGAGTCTAAGTACTAGAATAAAGGACATTTTGATTGATAAAAAACCTCCGAAAAGCGTTTCCAGATTTCAATGGTTCGGAGTGCTGGGGTACTTGATTGTTGTGGTGGTTGCCACTGTTGTAGCTGTTCAGATGCGATCCACAGCTACGCAATTAGCTGAGATTACGCAGCTGATAACCCTCCCTATCCATCTCATTTTCTCGTTCTTTTCCGCTCTTAAAGAGAACTCTGTTCTCTCTATGATCAACGAGGGGAGAATCCTCCTTGATAATAGCGTTCAAAGGGAAGCTTTGTTTGAAAGAGAGTATAATTATTCAAAAACAACTTATTTGGATTTTAAATCGGATCTCGGTCAGTTGATGAATGATATTTCCAAGCCCGCTGTGGCTGCTCGAGTATCGTTTATTGAAAATGCGTGGCTTAACATTCCTTTTGACGGATCATATGAAATGAGCAATACTGGGATTCTCAATATCTTGGAATACCATATATACGAAGCGTTCACTCATGCTACAAATGTCACCAATGAATATTTGGCATACTTAGTCTTACGAACGAATTACAATGAGACCGATACCCTTTTTACGAGAGCGCTACTCAACACGGCTGGAGATGTCGATACTGCGCTCGATCAAGCTCATAATTTGGTGAATGTTCTGTGGGCTACATGTATTTCTGCTAGTTTAATAGTTATCTGCTTGATATTGTACATCTATACCAAAATCGTGGACCTCAAAGAGAAAATTCTCCAGTTATTCTGCACGATAAGCAAGGAGAGCATCCAAGGCGAAATCCTGAATTTTTCAAGGCCTCTGGAAGAAATTTTTGGAGGGGAAGTTGCGAATTCAGGAAAGAATCAACACAATCATCACTTAGCTGCTGCTGCCAAAATTCGAGAGGGCAAACGAGCAATTTCTTCGTATCGGAGACTAGAAAGACGTTATTGCAGGATAGGTGTCCCTGCAGCCGTATTTTTTGCCATTTTAGTCACGTTTTTCGTCGTTACATCGGTAATTTCGAACTCATATATCCAGCATTTGATCGAGAATTGGACCTCTCTCAGAGTTGTAGCGCAATTCCCAAAACAATTTGCTCTGGGAATTTCTGGTGTCGTGGCTGCGTTAGCTCACGATCAAGTGAATCAAACAGATTTTGGTATCCTGGTGAATACGACACACAGCATCATTCAAACCTTTGATCAAGAACTATTGGCTTTTTCTTCAATTTTGACAGAACTCAGTGACCCTCGTCAACAGAACGAATATGACGATAAAATAAAAACAGAGCTGATTGATGTCTTTCTGAACGATTATTGCCCGTATATTACAAGCGAGTCAGACGATCTTCTTCGATGTCAACGGTTATTGGGTGGATTTTCGCATAATGGACTCTATTCTTCAGCACGGCTGAGCGTAAATTATTATAAAGATCTATTTGAGCGCTTCATTATGAGTGATATGAACATTGCGGCAGTTTCGAGTGATCTTGACGATATTACATTTGCAGAAAATGCTGATTTTTATGAGTATTTAGCGAAGGCTTTGCTGATGACATTACTGGGTCTTGTAGATAATCTTGTCGGGCTCGCAAATACACTGAAGAGCATCATGGTAGGCGTTCTTGTATTTGGATATATTTTCTTCGCGATCGTGTTTCTGGGATTCTGGTTTTATTTTGTAAGGAGAATGAATTGGATGATCCAAAATACCAAGGCGATGCTCAGTTTGATACCGCTGGAAGTATTAAGCATGAATGTGTATGTAAAGAATTTCTTCACGAGAGGATTTTGAGTAAAAGTGTGAAAATGTCTATATAAAATTTAATTTTGATAAATTTGCCATTCAATCCACAATGAGAATTGTGGTTCTATAAAGATATTTTCATCAGAAACATCACATAATTTTGAAAAGCAATTGATCTTTTTAATGTTTTCATGAATAAGAGAAAAGCAGTCTGCACTTTCCTTGTTCGCATGAAAATCACTAAGTCAATCAAATTTTTTTTTCTCTCTCTCCCTCTCGAGTTAGCCTGGGCTAATGTGGATGAGAATTATTCAAGATTACGAAGCTACAACAAATTTTAAGTAAATGAATCCCTGATGTTATTTCGGATTTAGATAATAAAAATTACCATTTGGTATAAAGTAACTGGTATTCATTTTTCCTTATGAAACTGTGTTTCAAGTATTAGTTTTTCAGTCGTTTGTATTAGGATGCATGGATGGATTTGCTAAGATGCATATATATATTTACCTTAAATCAACGAAATTCAGTTTGAGAAACTTTTTTACGATTTGAATATATGAATCAAGCAGTTTTAACTTTCTGTGAGGTTCTTGAATAACAGCTAGCATCGACGACTTCGTCAAAGTTGTATGAGTCTCTTGGATAAAGTGCGTCCATAATTGTGAAACCAGTTGAGGTAATTCCAGTCGCCAGAACATAATGATGGCCTTTCTGCACATGAAGGATACAAAGGTTTCCAGCTTGCATGTTCTCGATGGCAAATTGAGGAGTAGGTTGGATACCAAGGTGTTTGAATCCGAAAGCTGAGAGAGAAGTCCAGATGAACCAATCAGTCATATTATATCCATCATGATTAATCAGGTATTGGTTAATAGTGTGAGGGGTTGAAGGTTGACCTTCGATAAGGATTCCATATCCATTAAGCATTGAAGAGACTGAGCTGATCAAACATCCAATGTCGCAGATAGTGTAGTTGCTGGTGCCTAGGATTTCGTTACCCCATCTCTCATCGCATTGGAGATATTTAGGGAAAGGTGGGTATGCAGCCAAAGCTGAGAACGCGAGGATTGCGAAGATGACCACTTTCATACACATTCTTTGGACTATTTACTCTCGGATAAATTTATTCAATTTCTTAATCTACAGTGCTCAGCTATTATGTATGATCGCACTTTTATTTAACTTTTTCGAATGGGCTCAGGATGATTCTGTGCTGGAGTGGTTATTCGTGCAAATATATTATTTTTGAACAGCATGTCTAGACTACTGCTGAGAGTTTTCATTAGAGAATTGAGTATTAACCTCTTCTGGTACATTATTAAAGTGAGATCTACTCCGAAGACAAAGCAATTTGAGAATTGTTAGTATCCAGACTATCCTGAATTTTGTTAAGACAGGTGATCGAGGGCTCAAGCCGAAGAACCTTGATCACTTTAACACCAAATGTTGTCCAGAAATATAAGAAGGATATAGCACTCTCTGCTAACTCAATTATTGTTGTAGTATCGTTCGTCTGATCTTCCCAACAAAATTGAAATTATGGAAATGAAGTGAGAAATCATAAGTTGAAGGTTGCTCCAAGTATAATTCAACTTATACAAAATCATCAGAAATAACTAATCTCATAAACAAATTTCCCGAAAGTTAATTAGTATTGCTCATGTCTTTCCATTGTGAAGTCGCTATTGCAATTCATGTTTGTATTTTATTAGGAACCTTCCAATACAATTGTAGAATTATTGTGTTCGGATCATTAATTCACTACAGGGAGTTATGAATAATCTATTGAATGAAGTAATGATTCAAGAACGGAATAGCTTTTGCGTAAATCTAATTGAAAAAGAGTCTTAATTGTGATTTCTGAAACTACAGCTTCTCTATACTATCCCAATATTTATGTTAATGGAGCTGCACGGCAGCGACAGATGTTTATTTTGTAAGATATTTTTCAATTTTCATACTTCTCAACGATCAATATAGAAAAGCCTCATCCATCTATATCAAATACTTAGAACTTTCTGTGAGGTTCTTGAATAGCAGCTAGCATCGACGACTTCGTCAAAGTTGTATGAGTCTCTTGGATAAAACGCATCCATAATTGTGAAACCAGTTGAGGTAATTCCAGTCGCCAGAACATAATGATGGCCTTTCTGCACATGAAGGATACAAAGGTTTCCAGCTTGCATGTTCTCGATGGCAAATTGAGGAGTAGGTTGGATACCAAGGTGTTTGAATCCGAAAGCTGAGAGAGAAGTCCAGATGAACCAATCAGTCATATTATATCCATCATGATTAATCAGGTATTGGTTAATAGTGTGAGGGGTTGAAGGTTGACCTTCGATAAGGATTCCATATCCATTAAGCATTGAAGAGACTGAGCTGATCAAACATCCAATGTCGCAGATAGTGTAGTTGCTGGTGCCTAGGATTTCATTACCCCATCTCTCATCGCATTGAAGGTATTTAGGGAAAGGTGGGTAGGCTGCCAAGGCAGCGACAGCGAGGATTGCAAAGATAACGACCTTCATACACACTTCTAACTCTTGAGCAAATTTATTCTATTCTTAATTTAATGTTGATTGAACCTATAAGAGAGCATTTGTTCACTTTAAATTTCCAAATAGGATTTAATGGTTCTCTGCTTATATTGTTGGCGAAGTAAAATTATTTATCTTGTGAATGCACACTTTATGTTCAGCGATTATGGAAGAACGAAATCTCTTGCTGCTTAGATATGGTTCTTTATTAAAGAGAGGCTGTCATTTGATACAGAACAACTTTCAGATTATCATCTAAAGACCGTCAAGCGGAAGCTATTTGTTAGTCATATTTGATAACCTCTTCAATAATTTTCTTGGCATTTGCCATTATCTTATGAACAATATGATTATTGAAATTTTCAAAAAAAAAAAATCGGCAGAACTAATAGGGTCTTACTTAGTACATCGAACTAATAGGTTCTTACTTAGTACATCGAACTAATAGGGTCTTACTTAGTACATCTCGTTTTGTAGGCACTTTTAATTCCTATTCCAATTCATAATGACTTTCAATCAATTTTCCTTTGTAAGTTATTGTTTTATATCCGTCATGAAGAATGAAGCAAGCACAAATAATAATTGTTGCTAAATAACGTGAACAATGTCTTCTATTAGTTCATTCTTAGGTGCGATTAATACCGAGTTTTATTTATTCCAAAGCACGGCCTTGCTTCTTCCATGATTTTTGTCGTTTTGAATTGATGAATCAGTTAGTTTTCGTTTTTTGTGTTCTTGCATAGCAGCTAACTTCCACAACCTCTTCAAATTTGTATGAAGTTCTTGGATAAAGTGCATCCATAATAGTGAATCCAGTTGATGTAATTCCAGTCGCCAGAACATAATGTTTGCCTTTCTCTACGAGCAAGAAGCAAACATTCCCAGCTTTCATGGATTTGATGCCAGCTTGAGCTCCCTTCTGGATTCCAAGGAGCTTAAATCCGAAGGCTGAGAGAGAGTTCCAGTTGAACCAGTAGTTATTATTGTATCCTCCATGAGTTTTCAAATATTGGTTTAGCGTGTGAGGGTTTGAAGGTTGGCCTCCAATTTTAATACCATATCCATTAAGCATTGAAGAAACTGAAGTGATCAAGCATCCAACACCACAAATTGTGTATTGACTGGTGCCTATGATTTCACTGCCCCATTTCTTGTCGCATTGGGTGTATTTAGGGAAAGACGGATATGCGGCCAAAGCTGAGAACGCGAGGATTGCGAAGATAACTACCTTCATATACATTTTTCAAACTTCTTACTCAAGTAAAATTATTCTATTTAACATAATATTGAGCATTTTTCGAATTGGCTCAGGATGATTTTCTTGCTTAAGTTGGTGTTTAGCAATTAATTCATTATGTGAGTACAAGTGTTTGGTAGACAGCTCTCTCAGAATGAGCTTGTGAATCATTCATTTAAAGGCATATTGAAAAACGTATGTAAAACGCTTGATCTTGGATGTAGGTAAAAAACTGTTATTGTAGTCCATGAGTAAATATTGCAGGTATTACTCTCTTTTTTTTTCATTTCAAGCATTGAAAACCCAGTTTGAATCAACACTTCATTGGAAGTAGTTTGGAATAACTTAGCTATCTTTAAAGAGCAGCCCTCTTTGTGCATCATAAAAGTTTCCTTAATTCTCTTCACTGTTCATTTAAAAAGTCCCATCTTGAAAAGCAAAATTATTACACAGTAATAATAACTCTTATTGAAAATTCATGCTCTTCTCACATATTTCCTTTTGTTTGCTGTTGAAATAAAGCTCTCGAAAAATTAGAAAGGAGAACTGTCATGTTTATTAGATTGAGTGGTTATTTTTCGATGTGATTTCTTCTTATATGAATCAATATACTAATCAACTTTCAATTATATATAATGATTATTTAACTATTTCTACTTCTTCGCCTTGACTTTCTCTTGGAGCATGTTTGCTTCCTTATAGGCTTGCCATTTAGGAGCTTTGGACTTGAGGATCAGATTGCCTTCAACTTTGCCCACAACTGCTGGTGGGATTGCCTCTCGGATAAGGGATCCTATTAAATTTATTATTAGATTCTGACTTCAAGGATATTATCCTTACCGTATTCGTCGCTCATCACGAAGATTGCGAATTTCTCGAAGCTCTTCAAATCGCTAGTGTTCAAGCTAGCATAATCAAATCTTCCTCTAAGATCTGTGTAACCATCCTTGTAGAAGTTAACATTGCCACTCTTGTCTTTTGCGAAGCATTTAACGTACACCTTTTATGAAAATAAAGTGTTAATTGATTGCAATTTCAGGTGATAATAAATATACCTTAGTGAGTGGATTTCCGCTAGGGTCATTAACCTTGATCTGTCCATAGTTTTCAATGATCTGAACCTTCAACGAGGTCGAGAAGTATGTGACATTCGCGCTCTTAGCAGCAGATGACACTTGGATGAACAAATTGCTCTTCTCGAATTGTGTTGGGATCTCGTATTTGAATTTTTCCAGATGTTGACTCTTGGTGACTTCAATGCGTTGGGAGAAGTTTGGCTTAACGAAAGCGAAATCTTCGGTGCTCTAAGATTTATATAGATGAGTTTTATTAATACCAATATCAAAATTACCTGTGAGAGGAATGGATTGCGTGAGAACAAGATTTCAAGGTTGATTTCATAGAGACTGACTGTGAACTCACCGAGGTTCTGATAGTTAAGAATGACAGTCTTTCCTTCGAGCTCAGCGTGCAGGGACTCTTCCTTCTCAGCTGCTTTCAAGTTCTTCTTCTTTGCGTCGTCTTCTTTTCCTTTGGTTAGCTCTTCTTCCTGAATATCTTCACCGTCATACTCAGCAAGTTGGTTGGCAATCTCAACGAAGAGAGATCTCCATGACAGAATTGGATATGCCAGGTATCTTTCAACGACCTCTCTTGCGACGGAGAATTTAGGGAATCCAGTGTAGAAGTCGAGATAAGCTGATAAGTAATCATATTGCAGCTGTTGGTGGTGTGTGGTTGCGACCTCCTTCGCATCGATCTTCTTGAATGTGGTAATGGCTTCATCAATGCGATCTTGCAAGAGCAAGTAGTACACCCACACAAGTAAGCTGCTTTGGGAAGGAGTTCCTAACTCTATCAAATACAGAATGAATTTCTTGTATTGTTCTCTGAATTCGTTGTTCAAGATGTTAGTCTTGTCCTTTGCGAGCATATGAACACGAGCGTTGATGAAAGGATGGTACTCCAAGACCTTAGAGTTGTCGATATGGATGATAGGGAGGTTAATGTGGGTGAAATAGGATCCCAAGTTCTGAGATGCTTGAGGAGAGTTTAAGAACTCTTTGAGAGATCTCTGGTCACCGTGGTAAAGACTGTAGCTCCAAACGGTCATATTGAAGTACTTTCTTGCTCTGAGAGTGTCGACGACCTTGAGATAGAAGTCCTTGTCCTTAAGTAACCAATAGATGCTATCAATTGTGAAAATCTTAGGGTTCCAGATGTTCTTCGTCTTGATGAAGTTGAGAATATCCTCATGTGAGCCTTTAGAGAGGATATCAGTAAGAGACTCGAGATCAGCAATAGTCTTCTCAGCGACAACTTTGAATTCGCGGTCTTTGGCAATGGCGAAAACAACGCCGTCTTTGGCGACGTTAGCTGGGTAAACTTGGAAGTTTCCAACTTGTGGGAAATAGAAGAAGTACTCGATCTGGGTGGTTGTGTATGAAGAGAGTCTGATGGTGTGAGATTTGGTGTAATCGATCGTTCTAACAGGGATCGAGCCTTCAGGGATTTCGCAGAGGACTTGGAATTCCTGATCAGCAATGGAGCAGTTCGTAACGACGACCTGGCAGCCGTAAATCTTATTGATAACGAACTCTTTTGGGTCCTTTTCGAACAGGATGGATGGGTCTTCCTCGGATTGAACGTATCTGTCTGAAGGATCGAAGAATCGCTGAGCAATCAAGATGTTGGTGTTGATCTGAGGTTCACCTTCCTTGATTTCTTTGTGGAAGACGATAATATCGGAATCTGCACCGATTTGTAAACCACGACCTCCGAGAGATTGGTAGCTGTGATTTCCTGGTTGGAAAGGAAGAGACAAGAAGGTGAGCACGGCAATAGCTTCTGGGTGGTTTCTGGCTGTGAAAATGAAGCTTTCGGTGAGGAAAGGCTTGCTTGAATCATTCTTGGCGAGGTATTTGGCAAGTTCGCTCCAGAAAAGATTTGGAGAGAATCGGTTGTTGGCGCTGAGGTAAGTTCTTTCCTTGAATTCTTTGGTTTTTTCTAACTCTTGGAAACCTGAGCGGAGTTGATTTCGGACCTCCATTTGATCGTCATAATCGTTATAATTGTCGTAATTTGCTTCAGCCTCCAAACACATATCATCATCCATACATTGCTCTTCATACATCTTTTGTTCGTATTGTGGAGCCGCCGCCATTCTCTGAACTCCAAAGCTTCTAGCTTGTTGTTGCATCATCATTCTTGGAGCAGCGTTCATAGCCATAAAATTCATGTGTCTACTTGAAGTTGCCATGGTGGTTTGAGAGATAGGCATCACGTTAGAATACATCATAGCAGCTTCTGGTTGAATCTCACGAGGACTTCCAGCAAACCTTCTGTTGTCTTCCTCCGATCTCGAGTTCAATACAGTGTCAAACAATCGCTTGAATGTGTGTGTGTCGACCTTAGAAAGCTTCACACTGTTCTCAATCTGTTCTGCGATCGCTGTTGCGTGCTCTTTATGGTTCGTTCTCAAACCAACAATCAACAATATCAGCTCAAGCGCAGAGAGGGAGTCCATTTGACCAGGTTCAACGTATTTCAGAAGACCTTTCTCGTCGCCAAGAAGGAATATGTCAACCACATCCTTCTTAATTTTGTTGAAGATGAATGGACGCACTATCTTCGCAAAGAACTCAGGGTCTCTGAAGTACAAGAAGACGTTCAGCTCGTGACTTGCGTTTTTGTCATACTTAGCGAGCTTTTCTTCGTGGGTGAGCGTGTTCCAGTTCTTCAAGAACGCCCAATGGTCAAATGATCTGCCGTCATTGCCGTGATCATAATCTGCTCCATTGCCGACGAGCAACTGCTTCTCGAGTTCGAAAAGCTTTTGAAGAGAATCAACGACTTGGATTTCAGTGCTGGTCAAGTCCTTGATTTCAAGAGTTTTGCCTTTAGCGACTTGAGTGCTTCCTCTTGCGATGGAGTAGAACTTGTCCTTCTTCAATTGAGATTTCAAGGTTTGGTCCTTAGTCTGAATGATATTTGTAGGGAGAGCGACAGTGTGGCTGATAGTCGCGGTAAGGTTAGATGCGACGATTTGGAGTGAAGCGAAGTTCTTGTAAGGGAAATCTTTAATGATGACAGAGTTGTCTTCTCCGACCTGAAGATTTGCGTAGACTTGGGAAGGAGATTTCAGGAAGTTAAGGAAGGAATCGAAGCCGCCTCTGACAGCAGATTCAGCATAAAGTCGATCCGATCGGAGCATTGCCTTTTTTGCCATCACTGGGTAAGCTCTTTCTTCTTCTTCATAGGCATAGGAAGCTCTGGCACATTCCTTTTCTTCTCTCATCAGTGCTTCCTGAACTGCTCGATTTGCTACAAAGTCCTCTCCAGTGCTCAGCTGTTCCTGTTTGTTAGTGGTGTCTCTCACGAATTCTCGTTTGAGCAGCACTGCAGGTCTTTCCAAGGTATTTCCAATGTATCTAGTTTGGTTCTTTCTGTCCAAGACGTACACATACTCATCTCCCAACTTTCTGTTGTTGAAATAGAGTGCCTTTTTGAGTCCGTTTGCGACGGTTTGAAGAGAGGTAGAGGCACCTGTTCCTTGAAGTGACTCTGCGATGCTATTGACATTATCAGGGAAGAACTGATAAGCAAACACATGGACTCGAGTTAGATCCTTTTGGTCAGCGTACAATTCGAGTTTAACATCGCATACTTCTGGGTTTTTGTCATTAGGAATCAACAAAGTGTCTCTAATGACGATGTTATTGATTTGATTTTTCACCTCCACGAGCTCGTTCTTGTGTCGGATGTAGTTATTTTTCCAGTATTGTCCTTTCAACACGACGATACTGACGGAGCGACTTTGGTCTTTGAAAGTCAAGGAGTATTCTCCAACTGGAAGAGCAGGTACGCTGAGAACACCGTTCTCGACTTTGAGCTTCGAAAGCAAGCTGTTAATCACCTTTCCGCTGACGGTCTCAGTGAAAGTGATCTGATGGACGCTAAGTTCGTTATGAAGGACAGGGAAATTGAGAGTATCGCCTTCAATGAGCTTAATCTGTTGGGAAGGATAGTTGATTCTGTGCTTTTCTTCCAATGCCCAAGTTCTCGATGTTCCATTAATATCGCCGATTTGCGAGATGCTGGCTGTGATGGAAGTAATATCAAGAAGAGGGCCAAGTTTAACTCTTCCTTCAGCGTCTGTGGCTAAGGTCGCCTGCTTTGTTGCACGCGAGTGGCAATGGTTGAAGGTAAGGTTAACTTGAATATTGGCTTTAGGCTCGCCGTTCTTGCCAAGAAGATAGACCTCATAACCTTTGTCGGTATTCTTCAAGTACAAGTTGGAGAAGGTATCTGAGCCTGCGTAGGTATTAATAGGGATGGAATGAGAGTCGGAAACGGTCTTCTTGCCACTCTTGTTAATTTCGTCAAGAGAAGCATTGACATCGATATTCACAGTCGTAAGTTTTGCTGGAACTGGGAATTCGACTTCAATGTCCTTTCTGTGGTCCAAAGTGACGTTTTCAAGCATAGTAACATTAGGAATTCCGAGATCGTTGGTCGTTGTAACCGTAATCTTGACATCCTTCAGAAGATTAAGACTAGCAGGAGTGTTTCCATTGACATAGAGTCTTGGATGGATCAGGACTTTAGCTTTGTTGCCCATGAGCAAGGTTTCTTGGTTATAGATGAAGGCACATTTGAAAGAGTATGACTCAGCTTTTGCTGTGAATTGAGTCAATTCAGCAAAGTCGCCGTTGATAAGGATCAGAGATCCAGATTTGTCGCTTGTGCTGTAAGGAATAAGAACTTGGCCTTCGTTGTTTGCCTCATGGAATCTGTTATCGAACCAGACTCCGACACGAGTTCCCTTCACAACTTCGAAGTTTTCATCGATGATGGTGAGCAAATGTCCATTCAAGGTGTTTCTTTGAATGAAGTTGAGTCTTCCTTTTCTAATGACGGTTCTAGAGGACAATCCACCACCGATGAGATCGATGATGAAGACACCTTGGCTCTTCTTGGAAATGTTTTCGAATTTAAGCTCCTTGATGCTCTTCACAACAGCAGGTTCTTTGAATTCCAACACCTTCTCCTCTGAAGCGACGATACCATCAAGATTGATGGTTCCGTCAACTTGCTTATTGAATTTCTTGTAGTAGTTCTCGACATTGAACTCGAACACCTTAACAACGATGCTTGAGACGTTCTTGACTCTAACTTGGAGAGTAACTTCGTCACCGTGCTTGAAATATGAGCGATTGTGGTCAAGGATAGTGATTTCCTTCGCATCGTTCAACTTCTTGATTTCTGAAGTTGAGAACACTCTGTTGATGTCAGGGACGCTTTCACCAAGACCCAATTTAACTTCATAAAACAGCTTCTCGAGGTAAGCGGTCTCAAGGTACTCATCGAAAGGCTTGAGGTCCTTAGCAGTCTTGAAGAAATGCTCGAGGTAGATTTTGACGAGGTCGTTAGCACTCTTGTATCTTCCGGTTGGGAAGCAATGAACATTGTTCCACCAGCTGTCCCAATTAGTGTAGTTTTGTCTCAAGAATTCATGGTGGTCCTGGCTCTTGTACGAATAATCTTGTCCTGGGTTTCTCAAATACTCGAGGAAATGGTCCAGGTTGTAATTATCGGACTCGATTCCGCTTTGAAGGAGTTCGTACAAGATATGCTGATGGAAATTAGCAAAGATGAGGGGAAGGTCCTTTGTCCAAGCGTACATCTTCAGGAGTCTTTCTCTTCGCTCTTGTCTTTCTTCAGGGGTAAGATCCGCAAAATCGAAACCGGTGCTTGGTTTCACCTTGAACTCTCTCATGAAGAGTTCTCTGACAAAGTCACGGTTACGTTTCAACTCAGGGATCAGCTCTTCGAGCTCCTTCAATTGGACGAGAGTGAGTCTTCCGATGTAGCTGGATGGCACCATGTAGGTCTTTGAGGTTTGTCTGTGCTTGTCGAATAGAGCCTTGATCAGTTGAGGGATCTTCTCAAGCGCGAAAATGTCAGCGCGTTGGAGGAAGTTCTCAATCACATCGGTCGGAGATGATGCGAGCTTGGCGGTATCGAGACGAGAAAGAATCGAATTCTTCAGGTCATCAAGCGAATATCGAGATGTATAAGCGCTCGAAAGGTCCAGTTGGATGATTTTGGAGTCCAGTTCAGAAGGGACTTTTGTGGTTGACTTGTTCAGAGTGGAAGTCGAGATGTTGCTTGGTTGAGTGTGGCTGAAGTAGTATCCAGAGAAAATCTCATCTCGCAAGAAGCGTAACGCTTCCTCTTTGTCTTTCGAGTCTCCAGGCTGAGAAAGCTTTGTGAGTGCTTCTCTGAGTCTGATGCTCATGCTTCTGGTGCTTCCCATCTTGCGGTAAGCTTCAAGGTTCTTTTTGTCTTGATCATTGAGTTTGCCATCACCAGTCAGCAACGCTTTCAGGAGGGTGAAGTACAGGTATGAGTCGGTGCCTGGGATGAGTGTTTTGATGAACTCATCCTTGTTTTCAGCTTGAAGGAAAGCTTCGTAAGTTGGAAGTTCGTAGTCTTCGATAGTTGCCATTTATTTGATAGACAGATAGATTTGTTGAGTTGAGAATTAATTTAATTAATTAACGTGGATTCCGCTTATATAGGTGCGAATCAACTAAATCGTAAGATTGAAGTCATTTTTGAAGTATCTCCTGATCTCCAACAAAAATTTAACAATCTAATTCCAACAATAATTTTGAACTCAGTTGGAAAAATAAGACTTTCTAAAAGGAGCGTTGATTGCATTTAGGTTCCTAGACAGCTGTAGCTGCCGCAGTTGATCGGCGTAGAGGTCTTTCTGTCTTGCTTATCTAAAATATATTGAGAAAGAACCAGATTTTGATTATTCACATGTAATTAGTTGACTAAACTATAATTCTTCACTAGCGCTTATAGCTTCTCTTGTCTGGGATAACTACTTAGAGGACACTTTGCAATGAGTGATCTTTCGCTTCTAATTACGATTTTTTTTTTTTGATATACTAATCTTAAATGAATTAAGACGACAATTGGGAATTCAAAAGGAAAGAGGATTCTGCTCAATTGAATTGAAGGCACTTCTTCAATATCATTTTCCTAGGCCAGGATATCAGATGTTTCTTAATTGGAAGGGCTTTTTGAGATATTACTATGGCCAGAAACTTATATTTGTTGGAATACTTTCGTAAAGATTTGATATAATGCGTTACTAATATGCGCTAGTTAATGAGAATTCATAGTTGTTGAGTAAGATAACTCAAAACGAAGTTTGTAAGGCTTAAAATTTGATAAAACGGAAATGTTCTTTCGAGAAGGTGCTTCAGAGAGAGAAGCGTTATTATTTTGGGAGAGGTGGAAAAAAATAATAATGATAATTAGATGTTATATCGCCTTGCTTTTCCAGTTTTCTTCGCTTCCATTTTCACTCTTCGTAGATCAGATCCTACCAATGCAGAAGAATCTCTATCATTCGCGTTATTTGGTATAAGCCCTCCTCGTTCGCTATTCTTCGCTCTGAAAGATTGTTCTGGCTCGCGAGGAGATCTGAAAATACTCTCAGGATTTTTCGAATTAGTTGAACTCTGCATGAAATTGTTTTGCTTAGGAGGTTGAAGTTTCTCTTTCCCATCAAAAGCAGTCGATTTCTTCTCCTCAACGACATTCCCTGCTCTCTCAAAGGAGGACTGAGGAACGATTTGCGAAAGTTGATCGCCTTGAGATTTTTTCAAGTTTTGGGACCTTTCAGGCGATTTACTCTTTTGTCGTTGAGATCTCTCACCCTGCTGTTTCCCAAGGTCTGGAATCTCAAACAAGGTGTTACTCGCTATGAAGTTTGTGTTTTTGTTTTCAGTGAACTCGTTGACTAGCGTCCGAGGCTTTCTCTTGGAGTCTCTCTCTGACTTGAGGTTTACTGATGAAGCGTTGATATCTAAATAATTAGGGCGCCTTTCTGGTGAGGGTGAATCATTTGCATTAATTCTTGGAGTCCTTTTCTTTGCAGAGTCTAGTTTCATAAGGGAGGTGTTTTCCAGCGTGTTTGTGAACAGATCAGGAGAATCAGGCGAGCTATTTGAGTTGTTATCCGCAAAATTTCTTAAAGATTCGAGAGGCTGTTGGACTGGACTTACAACAATTCTCGTGGCTTCTCCCAGAGCTCGAAGGTGCCGAGTCTGGCGTCTCATTCTCGTATTCCGATTTAGATTAGGATCAACAACGCGTGGTGGGAGGAATTCATCGCGGCTCTGATTTACCGATTTATCCAATTCAATTTGTATTTCTGCAAGATTTCGTTTATCAAGGTCTTCTGGATTCTTCTCCTCGTCGGGTCGCGGAGGTTCCGGATTTTCTTCTTTGTATTTAGCCTCTTGAAGGGCTTTTTGCTTCATCATCTCCTGCAAGGACATTGGCTTGATGGTTAAAATAGTGAGCGCTCGGGTTGTCAAGGGATCAGCGAGCTTTGTGGCAATTTTAAACCAGAGTTTTGACTTAATCTTCCGAATTTTTGTCAGCACAACTATCGTGAGTATAACCTTGATCAAAGGCGTCACAAACAGGTCCTGATTAAGAGTAATCAGAAAATTTTTAGACCACGTCTTTGATTCCTCGTATGTGCTGTTCGCCGCTACGACAAGAATGATATAAATACACCCGCCCCAGACTCCAATAGCAAACACAACACCAAACCAAAATTTGATATTTCTTTTTTTTTTGGAAGCTGGTTTTTTCGTTGGTTTTTCTGGAACGAGGTTGTTGACTTTTGTAGGAGGTCGTATTTTCTGTCTGAAGAGAAATTTCGTGTTAAAGCTCAAAAAGACTTATTATTTACTTTTTGCTGACAAGAAGGAACTTGAGAATGAGATTAACCGGCATAACAGTGAAATATGGCAGCGCCATAACAATGAGAGTGCCCTCAAATCCACCCTAAGTGCGCATTAAAACAATTATTGGTAAAAAGTGAAGGTACACTGCTAGCTGTTTTGTTGAAAATTGATGAGAACGCTGCAAGTGATAGCAGACGCAAATACATGAGGGTCATACGATTGGTTCTTGGGAGAATTAGATCTTCGTAAAAGTAGATTGACATGAAAGCATGTCCATACTAGCAACAGTTTATTATATTATATTATATCAAAATCAAGTAAATATTTACGCAAAATGCTTTCGCTGCGACTTTGTAAAGCCGTTCCTTGAATTCAAATCTTCTGAATGAAACATCCAATATCATATTTTTTGGAACTCTGAAGTTGAGAGGCTTTATGACCTTTAATCGCAAGATGATCATTGACACTACATACCAAAATGTAAGAATCATCAGCAGCCAGAATGCCCAAGAACCCACATAGTTGAAAGTGAGCAATGCTGAAGCGCTTGCGAGCTTTCCAAGATTGGAATTTGCAAAGACATTTACAAGGGCAGTATTCGCGTTGAGAGCCGTCAGTGACTCACAATCGCATACAAAATAATTTGTCCCATTGATTGACTCTGCTCCCACAACACATCCCGTTAGACAACCAGTATAAGCTGAGCCAGAGACTGGAGGATAGTATAATTTTGCACCAAATTGATCTGAGAGCGTCGAGTTTTCTATTGAATCAACATCGTTGATTTGAATGGATATCAAAGGTGGCTGACTCGAGTTATGATTTTTTGGACAATTAAACTGATCAGTTTTGTAATACACAGCATGTATATCGACTGTTTGATTATCAACTAAAGGCTTGGTCTGAGTCATGGCCACGAGAACAGAGGGATTATCTCCAAAAGTAAAATGACCAGAGAAACTGCTATTGATCCTGGTTGAACCTACGTAGAGGTTCGTAGAATTGAGCACGTACTGTTCGTCACTGACTTCTTTCCCCCAGAGCTGCAAGACGCCTAGGCCTGATGTTACGTTGACAGTAGTGTTCAAAATTTCTCCAGAGATTGGATCATTTAAAGAACAATCTTGAGTTCTCACATATTGAGTACAGGCGTCTACAATTCGGAGAACAAGTTGCATCTTCTCAGGATCGAAAGCATCTCCTCCAGTTCTATTCAACAGATCTTGATTCACCATATTGCGAGCAATGTCCAAACCCATCGCAGCCATATCTCCTGTGACGAAAGAGTTGTTTACAATAGTAAGAACTGCGTGGAGATACTCAATAGTGCCATTACTATCCATCGTCAACCGCATGCTTCTAGTTTCTTCTTGAAGGTATTTCATAAAATTGATAGCTGAAGAATTTAAAGCTTTGACGGAGTCAGGATCGAGAGCACAGTTTAATGGCTTATAGCCGTTATTGCAAACGCACATATCTACTAAATAATCAGCGCTCTTACTGCAAGAGCCACGTCCAGAGCAGGAAGGGCATCCTGTTCCAGCTGAAAGTAATCTATCTACTAATCTGTTATATTCAAACGCAAGACTCTGAATAAGAAGATAGTGATTTGTTCCGGAAGGAGTACTTTGTAATTGAGTGTCGAAATTAGCATCGAAATAATCGGCGAAATCAGAAGCGAGACTTCCTCCAAAAGAACAATTCATGCCAGTGTTATTATTTGCCAATGGCGACGGGCAATTTTTCACACAAGT